>Ga0196901_1001116_pt1 | contig 13735 bp, 16 predicted proteins | sample CB_VirMetaG_FD_169099 | JGI IMG/M metagenome (GOLD analysis project Ga0196901, IMG submission 169099) | Freshwater to marine saline gradient viral communities from Chesapeake Bay - CB_1504_1 Viral MetaG (v3) (version 3) | ecosystem: Environmental > Aquatic > Marine > Coastal | place: USA... | reverse complement strand
TTTCACTTATTTATCCTTAATATCCACGTAGTCACTATCCTTTTTACTAATATCTATCGTAGGAAAGAACTTACATTCACTAAATCGTCCAAAAGTCTTACGTCTTCCCTCATAATAATCACATATGGTATGATAAGGAATACATAATTCTTTACTTACTTCCCTTAATGACGTATATTCTCCACTATGAACTTCATTACCATCATATTTAATACTTAATACATATTTCATTTTCTTATTTTGTGAATTTGCCTTACGCATCACTACTAATTTATAATATTCGGCATTTGTTTAAGTGATTTAGTTAGATACCGAGACACTACCATCCATATTGATATAGAAGAGACTATCATATAGGACATACATAAGGAGTTGATTACAATTGGCGTTAGCACCACGGGGGTCTGCCGAGTGAGTAGTATGTAAGGTAATAGGGAGTGCCCTTGAGGAGGTATCAATACCATTCTCTATCTCGTGTCTAAATGCTTCTAAGTCAATACCGAAGGGAGCAAAGGAAACACTCTGCCCTTGGACGAATTCACCATCAGCACCCGTGCGGGGGTAAGCATTAGAACCAGTCATTAAATCACTATGTAGATTAGAACCAACCTTACCAAATGACTTAACTAATTCCGTGTAAGCACCAACCTTATTAGTCCCATTTACTAACTCACATTCATTAGCAGTAGGAGGATAACGTGTAGCACCGATAGCAAGTTGGAACTGAGTAACCGACATATGTCCCGATGAGGAAAGACCAAATTCCGTAGCGGATGGAGCACGTTTAGCACAAAAGAAGAATGACTTAATACTCCTTACTCGGGCGGGGCAGTTATTTGCTTGACTTAGACCACCATCAATCGTAGTGCGGAAAGACCTAAAGGATTGTCCCGCAATCTGTAAGACACCTCCCGAAGACTGCTGTATCATTCTAAGGCGGTCGTAGAAGGAACGCTCTAAATCAATAAGGTGAGATACATAGCGGACATTAGAAATACGATAGTTAGGTGCCGTCCCTACCATCGCTTCTACAGCACTCGCTAACTCAAACTCCAGAGTAATACCAGCATTCATCAATACGAGAGGTAGGTATTTATCATTATCTAATAGACCCGAAACTAACTTATACTGAACCTTAGTTACTTGATTAGTGGCGGCACGCCCCCTACGAGAAGTAGCATTACTACCAGCGTCAGCATTACCAAACTGGGCGTAGAAGAGAGGAGCACTATTACCAGTAATGTTAGCACCACCAGCATTAACACCAGCAACTACGGAAGCAGTAACCGCCGCCTGAACCTTAGCATTAAAGGTAGTAAGTGTCCCATCAATAGCAGTATCTACTGCCGTCCTAACATTCCCCATAGTATTCCCTACCTCAGCACGAGTAGGTGGGTCGGTAGCACCATCAACAGCAATAGCACCTACATCACTATTATCAGCATTCACGTAAGTAGTAGCACAAGGAGCGGCACCAGCGGCGATAGCGGCGAAACCTCGCTCAAAGTCAATAGCATTATTGTTATGACTTTCATAATGTATGTTTTGTGTCCCCGCTTGTGCTGGTAAGAGAACACCAGCAACTAAGGCGTTGTAATCGTGGATTTCCTCTAATACCACACCACCCGAACTAATAGTAAGTTTCTTGATTACTGGTTGTCCCATATCAAAAGAGCAAGTATTAGCAGATGTGTTAGTAAGGTCAAATTCTAAGAATGACTGCTGGGTATCAAGGAGACCATCATAATTAATATCAATACGACAGATTGTATTACTATCGGGGGTGTAAGTATCCCCAGTAGTAGGAAAGAAAAGTCGCTTCTGGGACTTCGCCTCAATACCGAGAGGCAACTGGTCGCCGTAATTAACTGAGTTAGGAGCAGAAACCATACCACCACCTTCCATTATTATTTTATACTTAATATAAGATTTTATTTTTCTAAGTTATTTAATTTTTAAAATTAGAGACTAAGGTCTCGTTGCTTTGCTTAACGGAGTATGCTTCGCTTAACGGAGTATGCTTCGCTTACCGAAGGTCGCAGTCTGCTTAACGGAGTATGCTTCGCTTATCCTATCGGGTCTTCATTAAGGAGCGGTTCTACTACAAATTCTACGTAGATATTTCCTTTTGCTTGAGCGGTATTTCTTAGATTAGTCATATTATCCCTAAAAGGTCTTTGATTAAGTCTTACCTCAAATTGCTGTCCCCATAACTGACCTACCACTACTGCCTTAGCGGGGCAATAGCAATCATTATCATAATGTAATTGATATGACTTAATCTGTCCTAAAGAACCTATTCTATCCTCATTTAGAAGAAGAGTAGATACTGGTGGAGCACCAGCACTATAAATTGTATCTACCGTATCCCCATTAGCAAGAGCACCACCAGCAATAGTATAAGTCCCTATCGTTGCTCCTATATGTGCTAATCTCGTATCATCATCTCTAAATCTATACATCTTAGGAGCAAACCAAAAGGTCGCCTTAGTAAATTGGTCGTTATCTAATTTAGGGATAGAATTTCCTATCATAGTGGTAGTATCACCCATATATCCATTATAAATATTATGTGAGGGAGTATCCATTTCTATCTCCATAAAGTCATATGCTTTATTATCCTCCCACTCAGTCGCATCATCTACTCCCATACGGACTGATTTTAACCATACTCTATTACGTCCATTATAACTCTCCTTATGCTGATACATAGGAGCAGTTGGAAACCTATTAGAAACTCCATAACCATCATAAGGTAAAACCATTCTCATAGTATAATAATCACCACTACCAACATACCTCGGCATCTTATATTTATACTTATATAAGATTTTAAAAAACTAAATTAAACCTAAAATTAATTTTAGAGACAAAGTCTCATTGCTACGCTTAAGGTCTCATAATACCCCTAACTGATTTAAGGGTATCATACGCCGCCTTACCCATATCAATCTTCCCCATCATTCCTCCTTCCTTTTCAGCACCCTTAACTCTTTCTATCCCACTCCTAAGAGCACCACTTACTTTTTCTGCTTTTTCTAATCCACCACCTAACGCATTCGCTCCTAACTCAACAGTCTTAGCAGTTCCAGCAACCGCTCCTAACCCCGCTGCTATCGGTTCTAATCCTAAGGCGGCAGCACCCCCAGCGGCAACACCAGCACCAGTCGCTACCTTATGAGCGATAGAGGAAACACTTCCCGCAACCTTTTTACCAATTCCTAAATACTTAGGGATATTATTCACGACTTTCTTAGCAATACTACTAATACTCATATTTATACTAAGTATTTATATTATTTCTTTGAGGTAATCTATCCCGTAATTTTTGTTCTCTTTTTAATCGTTCTTCTCTCATCTTAGGTGTTTCAGTAAAAACTGCTTCATATCTCCTCGGTGGTGGTTCTCTTAGTTTTTCTTTATGAATGTAAGCAATCTTTAGGGATATCTGGAAATGTAATCCATTAAGGTTTATTTCTCTATTTCTATCATCAGTAAGTCTAATTCCTATAGTATTTATTACTGGGACGGATACCATAGTATCGTGGTCGTTTGATGAGGGAGTAAAAAATATTATACCCCCAGCATTAGTAGTGATTGGTAATCTCGCCAGTATATTAGTAAATACTCCCGCTTCATTATCTAAGGTTCCTTTGGTTGCTATGTTTTGTCTAATGTATAATCCGTGGATACTATCATTTAAATCTATTACCTTAGGCACTAAAGTCCTAACACCAATAGGGATTACAAATTCTTCTTCCTTATACATACCTAACAATTCAGTCGCATCATTATCAATAGTAGTCATATCAAACTTAAAATCAGCAACCCCAGTAATAGTAAAACCGAATTTTAAAGTTTCCCTACTATAATCAATTAGAGCAGTAAGTCCCGCCTCTAATTCTAATTTTCCCTTAATAAAAGATGCTAAACCAGTAGCACTATAATTTCCCTCATCTAAATCAAAAGTAGTTCTAACTCCACCTATAACATAACTAACCTTACTATTAACCCCACTTCTAACATTATAAAAACTATAAGGAATAGTAGCGGTATGTAAGGATAGTAATAAATTCATATGGTCGGGGACTACTAAGGGTTCTTTTAAGGTATATATAAAATTGGTTGTAAGTCTTCTACCATTACTATCAGTTGCTAAATAGTTAGTAGCAAATCTACTATCTAAATGTATGATAACTGGAGGAGGTGTATTAGTAGTAAGTGAATAACTCATTTATTATTACTAAGATATTATTTCACATCCCTTAAAACTTCCTTTTTAGTATCTACTGGATTTCCTAATGTATCAACTGGTCTTCCGTATTGTCTTTCCATAGAAGTTTGTGCTTGACCTACTCTCCCCCCCATAGCACTAAAGGAAGGGTTATGGTGAAATTCGGCAGTAAGGATAACTGGGGGTGATGCTACACCAAAGTATTGATTAAATACCTTTTGTGCCGCTAAACGTTGTCTTACTCTATACTCATCATCATAAGCGAGTTGTGGATTTCTCCATCTTTCCCTACGTCGTCTTGCTAAGTCTTCTTCATATCTTTCTAATCTACCTCTTCTTGCTAATCTTGCTCTAATAGTTTCGGTTAGTGCTTCACCAGTATCTATTTCGGGTTCGGGTTCCATTTATACTTAGTTTAGATTATTTATCTATAGGAAGAAAAGGATTTATTATTTTAGGACATTCGGTTTCCCATATCCTTATACATTCTAATAAGGTCTCACAATAAGTATATCCACAACTTATACAACATCCGTTTTCTTTGTCTCCGCCTAAATAGGGAGAAGGCACAATAGGGATAGCATAAATACCATTAATTATAGTGCTTAGGAATAGAAACAATAACATATATTACTTTAGTTTATTTTTTTTCTTATAATCATTAAACGCAGTTTTTAGATTACTACTATCACCCCATAGGACATCCATACTTAAGTGCCCCGCTGTAGTGAAATCTTTTACTCCCTTAACATCTTTAGAATGTCTTTTCCTATATCTTGCTCTTCTCTCTTTATCCTTATGAATAGTATAATCACTATATCCCTTACCACCAAAATCAGTATTCTTAACTACATTACCTTTTTCATCCTTAAAAACTGCTCTATATTTCTTAGTTTTATTAGGAGACTTTTTTAACTCAACACTATTTATCTTAGAAACATTAGTTTCGTTGCTTCGCTTACTCATCTTTATCTACCTTAGATTTTTTATTTTTCCTTTGACGATGCTTAACTTTTTTATTCCTATGAAATCTCTTACTACTTTCTAAATTAGTTTTACCTCTTATTTCCATATTATAAGCACGACTTCTACTAAGAGGCATTATAGGAGCATATCTTTCCATAGACCTACTATACTCAAAGGGGGTCATAGACTTATTCATAGGTTTAGGAGGATTTGTTTTACTACTTCCATATAATCTCCTTTGTATTACTGCTAACTCACGTGCGTCTCCATACCCATACCTTCCGGTGCTTCTTAGACCTCTTTGGATTTCTATTTCACGTCTAAGTAATTCATCCGCCTCAGCGATATCTACATTAATACGTTTGATTTCTTCCTTAGTCGGTGGGTCGGGGTCTTCTATATCATCCGCCATTTATATTTATTAAGGATTTTTTTTCTTTAGTGGATTAGGAGTAATTTTTTTAACACCACCAGCAATACCTCCAACAACCCCTAATCCAACTTTACCAACTCCACCAACTACACCAGCAGTTCCCTTAGCAACATCTACTACACCACCTACGACTTTATCCTTAGATTTATCTTCTCTTTCTATACCCCTATTTTTTACCTCATCAGCAGTAGCATAAGTTCCATCTACTTTCTTCATAAAAGGATTATAGTTAGGTTTTGCCTTTTCGGCATCCTCCATCATTTTCTTAGTATCGGCATCTCGTTTTTCCTTTTCAGCGGTTCTAACTGCTTCCTTAGCAATCTCCTTTTTTCCTAAGTGGTGTAAGGCACCTATACCAATACCACCAACAACTATTCCACCTTTCACAACTTTCTTACCAATAGAAGATAATTTACTTGCTACTTTCTTAGCGATACTACTTATACCCATTTTATAAATACTAACATTTTTAATCAAATTCTACTATTATAGGATTATTTTTATCAGTCCTCCTAATAGTTAATCCCATCTCAACTCCTATGTCTTTTCCTTTCTTTTTTAATTTCTTAGTATCCCTCTTAATTGATTTCTTATTCATATACTTAAGGTCTCCCCAGTTATGTCTCGCCATCATTTCACATAGTTCATCTGGTAACTTAGGGTCGTAATGTTTATACCACATTTTACCACTCTCTATATCACCTTCCTTAATTGATAGAAAGGATACGGGCATATCATCTTTTAATTTACAATTTTCCTTATTAATATTCTTAACTACATAATCAATACAATTAGCATCAATATACTCAATAGGATGCTTAGTCTCAATTTTATCAAACCTTACAAATTCATATTGACACTTAGGATTACTATCATTAATTATACCTACAACGGAAGGTCTTTGATTAGGATATAATAAATTCATAACTTTCTCATTATACTCCTTTTGTAATTTAAGTCTTTCATAACTATCTATTATATGTCTTTCATTTCTCTTAATTCTTTCCCCATCCATAATTTTATTCCTACAATCTCTTGCTACTTCGTCTAATGCTTCCTCAAATTTCATTTATAATATCTAATATATTTTATATTCCTAAATTAAACGAATTCGCTTATGGATTTGGTTCTCCTACTATTCTCGGTTCTATACCTAATAATCTTACTATTGCTTCATTATTAAACGCTGTTTCTTGCTTACCAGCATTAATGTCTTTAATAACCTTAACATATAACTTAGTTGCGTCACCCATACTTACTCTCGTATTTTTATTACTGCTTAACCTTACCTTTTGACCTCTCGCACTACTTAGTAGAGCACCTATATCATCTCTATTAACTATAATACCTCTCTTTACTTTTTCATCACCACCATACTTAGTGCTCCATAAGAATATTTCATTCTCTCCTAATAATTCACCTAACCGTTCCTTTTTACCCTTACGTGATAAATCAACCGTCACAAAATTATCCGCTGGTAAGGTTTCAGTATAATCATAACCTACAAAAGGACTATTAAAAGTAGCACTATTATCAGCAAAACTTCTTTCCTCAACACCTTCATCAAACTTAACACTCTTAGGTTTCCTTCCTAAAGGAGTTCTTGCTCTCTTAGGAGTTCCTTTACTCTGCTTAGGTTTTTCTTCCTCTTCCTCTTCTAAACCAGCACTCGGGGATTGTGCTTCTAACTCCGCATAGGTTTGTTGTAAGGAAGTCCCCGCTCTACCCCCTCCTAATTCTTCTACTAATAAATCTAATAGTCCCTCATTAACTCCTTGGGGGTCTTCTTGAGGTCTTAATTCAGCACTACGTCTTTCCTCCATCTTATCAATTTCGGCAGTTAGTAAGGCATCAAAATCCTCTTCTGCTAACTCGGGTTCGGGTTGTAGTATCTTAGGGACATCAAAAGTAAATTCTTCTTCACTACTCGCTGGTGATAATTGACGCGGTAATTCCCCACCTATTAATTCAGCACCATCTTCCCTTAGAGCACTAAGTATTCCTTGAGAAGGTGGTCTATCAACTTCCTCACTTCTACCTCGTGTTTTCCTACCAACTTTTATTACTGCTGGACTGGGGTCTAAGAAAGGCACTTCTGCTAATGCTTCGGGTGTTTCTCCTAAGTCTAATCCAAATGCTTCTAACTCCGCTCTCCTTAATCTCCTTTCACCTCTCGGTTTTTGTTGTTTTCCCGAGGACGTAGTAGTAGCGGAAACATCTGGACTTATGACATTTTTCTTAGGGACTAATCTCCTTTCTTTAGTAGTAGTTCCATCGGCATTAGTCCTAATATACATAAGGTCTAAATTAAGCACTCTATCTCCACCCTTATTTAGATATCCTCTTCCTATCTTAGTATTTCCAAATTCATCAATAAATCTATAGAAATATTCATTACCTTCCACATATTCACTTCCCTCATTTAATAATTTAATTAAGGCACTTTTATTCCTAACACTTAAATCTAATTGTCCTATTGTAGATACATCAGTAATTTCACCTTTCCTAATCATATCCTTAATAAGTGCTATTCCTCCTCCTCTTGCTAATATTTTATTAAGTTCATCGGGGTCGCTACCTAATAATGTAGCATTACTATGGTTCCTTACATTAACATTATAGGAATGAGTAAGTCCAGCATTTTTCGCCTTTAGTGCCTTAGCAGTTTCCTCAGCAGTCATTTTTGCGAGGACTAAATTTTTCCTTTTCTCCGCTTCACTATGCCTTACTTCTTCTATCTTTTTCTTAGCACCTCTAACACCAGCACTTTCATTAATTCTCATTTGTATAAGTGCTTCATCTCTCGCTGACTTATAAGTTTGTGAGTGGTCTATTCTCCTTATATTTCTCGGTGGTATAATTCTACCTCCAGCACTACGGGGGTCTCTTATACCTCTTAGTTGATATTGTTGAGGAGGCACACTTTCCGCATCTATTCTTCTACTTACTTCTTTTTGATTTTTTCCTCTCATCCACCATTCTAATTTCTTATCTCTTTCAGTCATAGTATAAAATCTTCTACCTCCTCCCCTACCAGTCATTCTCATAGTGAAATCACTTTCACCATATAAATTAGTTCCCGACTTAGTCCTTACATATTTATTTCCTACTGGTTTTGTTTTTACACCTTTTACAATTACATAAGGCATATCTAATTTCTTACTTCTTATATTAAATTTATAAGTTTTACCATCATAAGTGAAAGGATATGGTCTATCATCCTTATATAATTTATCTGGTAAGGATGCGTGTAGTCTTTCATAGGTATTCTCTAACATACCTAATTTTCTACGGTATAAATCATTCTTAACTTTAGGGGGGTTGTCTCTAAAATCTTTAAATTCCTTTTCAGCATCCTTAAGTTTTTTCCTATCTTCATCAGTTAAATCCCTAAATATTTTACGCTCACTAACCATAGGTCTTCTAAAAGTTGTGTCATATCCTATTCCTTCATCTTTTAAGGACCTAAACCCTATCCAACTAAGTTGGTTGTTTCTATGTGCTTTATCACCCTTATAACTAAGTGTATTATATTTTAACTCTCCACTTTCATCTTTTAGTAAATCGCTGGTGAAATAAACCTTATCAGCAAACTCTTTCTTAATCCCACCCGCTCTCGGTTCCTCTAATTGTTTTAGTAATTCTGGAGGTGCTAATTTTAATGGTATCTTTTCACCCTTATCATTACTAAAGAAACTATCACTATACTCCCACCCCTCTTGATTAGTTCGTTTCCTAAACCACGCACCCGAATAAGATAGTTCCCTTTTAGTAGGTAGTCTAAAATCTATCTCATCTTCAGTTACACCTTCTATACTTACACTCTTTCCTATTCTAATAGGTTTTGTTTCCCTATCTTTAATAATTCGTCCTAATTTCCTTTGTTGTGCTCGTGTAAGTTGTCCGTATTTCTTTTCATAATCATTTTTTAATCTACTAAATAATCTCTCACCATCTAAACTTAGTAATCCAGTATCACCCTTAGTAAGTCCTCTATATTCTAAGTCTTTTTCTAATTCCTTTACATTTAAGGGAAAATCAACTCCCTTACCACCTAATACTGAGGCACCATATTCTAATTTACCACCATCTTTAGGTTTTATTGTTCCTTCATATACTAAGGGATTATCACCAGTAGCACCCTTTTTAGTAAGTATTCTCGTTCCACTTTCAGCACCCCCAGTATAAAATGCCTTAACTGGTCTTTGTTTAAGGACACTAACAAAGTATTCTTTACCATCTCTTTGTAATCTTTGATAGGTTGCTGATTTCGGTGAGGGTGTTATTTTATCCTTATTATAAACCATATATTCCCTTGCTATTTTCTCAAATTCTTCCTTAGATACAATATTATTCCTACCGCTTCTCCTCATATTACCTTCCATATCAACATAGATAGGAATTGCTGGTATAGGTCTTCTAAAATACCTTTGGTCTTCTAAATAAGTAGGAGTTTTCATTATTTCTTCTATACTACGTTGGAAATTTTCCCCTTCTTCACCTATGAAAATACTGGTATAAGGTCTATCGGGTAATCCTTCAGTTTTCCTTACTCCAGTAGTCTTAAACGTATCGGGTTCTCTTTCCCCATATCTATAAGGTGCTAATCTTCTATTAAGTCTTCCTTCATAATCTCCCCTTATTCCCATATCACTAAATTCCTTAAATTGTCCCCTTCTTTGTCTAACTTGCCTTCGGGTTCCTACTATTTCCTCACCTTTAAAACCATAATACTTACCTCCTATATCTTTCCTTAGTGGGGTTATCTCATAGGTCTCAAATTGTCTAAGAGTTGGATTAGGTTTAGTTTCCCCAGTCTCAACTTTTTTACTAAATAGTTGCCTACTTAATCTACTCGCCATTTACTTATATCTAAGAAATTAATTCGTTTGATTAGTGAAATAATTATGTTTTTTAAGATATAGATGAATAATCAATACCTATTAGATATCTCATTTGGACTAAGGGAAGAAGAAGTTATTAAACCTTTTTTAGAAGGTCATTTTGGAAAACTTACTAAATTAGATAAATACCATCCTTTTGATTTTGAGAATGGAGATTTCCTTATAGAAGTTAAGAGTAGAAGAATTCCTCATAATAAATATAATACTATGATGTTTAATTATAGTAAGATAGAAAAGTTAGAAAGTTATAATACGGATAAAATTGCCTTATTTGTATTTAATTGCTTAGATGGTATCTATTGCTGGGAATATGATAGTTCTCAATTTACTATTGGAAGAGGGGGTAGATGTGATAGGGGTTGTAATGAGTATTACACTATGGCGTATGTCCCTATAGAGCACTTAGTATGTTTAGAAGATACACCTACTTTTAATGGATTTAGCGACGAAGAAGATAATGATAGTTGTTGTAAGAAAATGAAAACCATTAATATATTTGGACTTAATCAAACTAATTTTTCTAAGGAGGAGTAAGAGTAATATATCCACCTCCTAAATTATCAGTTGTAGCACTAAGCATCATCTTAACCAATAAGGAATATTGACTACTACCAGTCCCATAAGAAGTTGCTATACTGGTCTCAACATTAGTAGTAAAACTACCTAAATATGTAGAACCAGTCCCACCCCAATTATATATTTTATAAAGGTAATATGTCCTACTTAAATCAGCACCTACTAAATCTCTACAATCTATAAAGATTTTTCCTAAACCCCATCCTTGCGGTATTTGTAAGATTGCTACTGCTTCTAATGTTGCGGTTGCTGTTTTTGCTCTACCCATTAAGGAAGCAGTATCATCCTCAATAATAATATTATAGTATGTATGGTCGTCATTAGGTCTCCAATCACCAGCATTAATAGTATATAACCACCTATCAACTCCTACCCCAGTATCTTCATAACTTACTCTATCACTAATAGTTTTATAAGGAGTATCTAAACTAATTGTTTTAGGTGTTGCCCCATTATAAGTAGTTCCACTATCCATACTTAATCCATCACCAGCAGTAAGATTATTTAAACTACCACCTAATATAACTCCACTAATAGTATTATTAGTTAGGTAAATACCAGTCCCATCAGCACTTAGTCCTCCACCGCTCTTAAGGTGGATATTAAGAGTTCTCGCAGTCCCACCATTATAAGAAGACCCACTAAGGAATTGTAATCCATAGTATAATTGTAAATCTGCTAAATTACTTCCTAATGCTATTCCACTAATAGTATTATCAGTAAGTTTTATTCCATTAACTCCTAAGGTTAGTGTAGAACCATCTAACTTTAATGCTAACCCTATAAACTCAGTCCCATTATAATATAGTGCTGGAGAAGCACTACCATCAATAGCAGATAAACCATTACCAAAATATAGATTAGGTAAATCGTCTCCTAATGAAATTCCACTAATAGTGCTATTCTCTAATTTAAGATTACTAATTGCTCCATTAGCAATTTGGATAGTTTTAGTAGAAGCACCATTATAATTATTAGGGGGAGAACCACTAAAAGATAGTGGGGACGATACATTAAGATTTGCTAATTCACTACCTAATGCTACTCCACTAATGGTAGAAGATATTAATTTATCATTAGATATACTGAAATTAGGAATTTCTATAGTCCTTGCTACACTACCATCATAGTAAGTCCCCGAAGTAAATTGTAAGGGTGCTGATACACTTAGATTTTCTATTAGGTCTTCTAAATTACTCCATCTTATAGTAGTTCCATCACTTAATATGATTTGATTAGGAGCACCATTATCCCCATTAATTTCTATGCTCTCAACTATATTGATAACATCACAAAATAAGGTATTTAATCCGTCTAATGTCCGTGCGGAATTATTCTCAATACTCATTATTACATTAGGTAGATATTTTTTCTTCCTTACCTACCGCATTACAATCTTTAACATCACATTCGGCGATTGAGTAAAATCCATTCTCATCAGTCTCTACTTCATAGACTTCCTCATCTAAATCACTACAATCACTTTCATCTTCTAAACTTTCTTCACTACTGCTATAAGCATCACATATAGCACACTTCATATATTCCTTTAGTTCCTTAAGGAATTTATCATAGAATTCTGCTGGGACATTTTCAGCAATATTACACGCTATATCATTTAAGTAATCAATATCAATTACGTAATGTTTAACGATAGTGTTGCTTTGCTTAGGCATTTTATTACTTTGTTCTACATAATTATTTCGTCCTAAATCTTTAATATCTTTTTTAGTCATTTGACTATTAATAAAAAGAGCACTACCTAAAAACAATCCCGCCCATAGGATAAAATTGTTGCTGAGAGTTTCCATAGTCATATTCATCTTCTAATTCGGGTTCGGGTTCTCTATCCTTAATAGGAGCAACATTTTTCTTAGTGGGTTTCCTCGCCATTTGTTTTTTAGTATAATAGTTATTCACTACTTCTTCCTCACTTTCATCATCATCTTCATTATCATCATAATAGTTATTTATGATAACGCGTTTCTTAGGTTTATTTTTTTTCCTACGATTAGTATTATGAGTATTTATCACTATCTCCTCGTCTTCATTATCACTATCTTCCTTAGGAGCGAGTTTTCGTCGTGGGGGTTTTATAGTAGGTTTATCCTCAATTACTTCCTTAACTTCTACGTCTTTTGGATGTTCCTTAGAGTATTCCATACTCAAAGCTTTCTTTCTTAATTCATTAAGGGCATCGGGAGTTAGTGTATTTAGGGACTGAAGTCCCGTTGCTCCGCTTAAGGAAGACATTTCTTCTTCTACTTTTGCCTTAATCTTTTTCTTAGTTTCTTTCTTAATAATTTTCTCTTCTTCCTTTTCCTTTTTCTTAAGTTCTAATTGTCTCTTACGACCTTCCTTCATTTTCTCAATCGCCTTAAGTCTCGCTTCACTAAGAGGTTTCTTAGTTCTGGTAATACCTTCATCTTCACTACTACTCATATTTATACTATCTACGTAGATTTTTTTTACGATAATAGAACGAATGAATTTTTATCGTATCTAAGGATTATCAATTTCATTAGAATTATTAGGGACTAATTGTTCGTTGTTTTGCTTACCGGAGGTTGTCGGCGACTTAGGTTGTATAGATTTTTCCTTTTCTTTGTCTCCGCCTAAATC
>Ga0196901_1001115_pt1 | contig 13736 bp, 28 predicted proteins | sample CB_VirMetaG_FD_169099 | JGI IMG/M metagenome (GOLD analysis project Ga0196901, IMG submission 169099) | Freshwater to marine saline gradient viral communities from Chesapeake Bay - CB_1504_1 Viral MetaG (v3) (version 3) | ecosystem: Environmental > Aquatic > Marine > Coastal | place: USA... | reverse complement strand
CAATGTTACTGTTGCTGGAAACATTGGCTGGATTGAACCAGCGCAGGATTAACCTTCTGCTGCGGGGGTATCTGGAGTTTCTGGTGCCCGATATTCTTCAGGCTTAGGTTCGTTTTTTACAGGCATTCCAGATAAACGTTTAATATCTTTTAGCCAGTCTGCGTAACGATCGTCTTCTTCTTCACTCATACTAGTAGTTAGTCTTTCTGCTTTCCTGCTTTCATATTAAGACACCACCTATACATTTTGCCACGCTCGCCTGAATATTTTTTGGCCATCTTGCGTAGATGACTTACGCTACCTTTACAACTTGCACCAGCTTTCTTTACACGTCCTGGACGACTTTTGCCTTTAACTTTACCATCAGCAAAGTTTTCATCTAGTGAATCATCTAGAATTTTATAAGTTTGTGTGTAATCAGAAAATTTTAGTTTTGACAACACGATAAATTGTTCTAGTTGTTTTTTATTATCAAAAAAGTAAATCTGTGATAGTAAATCACCAGTTACTGATCCAGTCTCAGGATAACGTTTAACATCGCCGTTGACGTTAAAATAGACATGAGTGTCATCGATATCAACTAATTCATGCGGATTATCAAAATGTGCTGTATTGACATAATGTGCTGCGGGTACCACTTGTGTACTAGCATAAATGTATTGGTTGCCGACTGTTGGGGGTGTTGTTTTTTGCGAGTCTAAAAACTTACGCATTTGTTGATAGTCTTTTTGATTTTCAAATAATGCAGGGTTTGCTAGTAGGTGTTCCTTTAATGCATTTGCATGAACTTCATCAACATCAACAGTTTCAATATTTTCAGAAACATACACGCCCGGCTGCATCTGATATGTTGTGCGTTCCATATTAAACCCTAGCCGATTTAATAGTTTTTCGTAGGTTTTCTGTTTGGATTCGCTATCACTAACCACTAGCAACGGACCGTATTTTCTAATCCAGCTAGACACAGTATCTTTGAGTTGACCTATTGATCCTAGTGGATATCTCTCACCTTTTTTCACAAACTTTTCATGCTGCAATGCAGGGTCAGTAAATGCAATATTTCGTTTGTTAATTGCTAATTGATGTGCTTCTGGAAAAGATATATCGCCAAACTCAAAACTGGGTGTATGAATAACATATAAACTATACTCACCGATGTCTTGTTGTTCTTCAACATCAGCACCGACCATGTCTAAAAACTGCCGATCAATTGCACTTAACCCTTCTGAAATGTTGTCCCATTTGCCAAAGCCATAATAATCCCGAAATTCAGCGTCACTCATTTCTTTTCTGTGTTGATTGAAACGATCTTTCATGGATACTGGTTTTTTTGTCTTTGGTGTGAGTTCTCGTTGTGCTGCACGAGCAGCCATGTTTTGAATTTTTTCGTCAGGCAAGTGTTTATACTTTTGACTTTTTCTGAGAATATCAAACCATTTAGCCATTGCGACTGGCCAGGTTTCGGTAATAAATTCTGATGCTCTCATTGAGTTTGCCTAAATAATGTTATTATACTATTTATGCATTGACACATACTGTAAAGTTTGTTATAATATCTACATGAAAACTGAAAAAAATAAAGTCTTTTACACTTGGCGAGATGTAGAGGCAATGACTCTGGATCTTATTCGTAGCATTGACACTTCAGAATGGCGTCCAGATTATGTTGTTGGACTAACACGCGGCGGGTTACACGCTGCTAACTTGATTAGTCAGTGGTATAACATTCCCATGGAAACCCTTCGTGTTAGTTTGCGTGATCATGCTAATACAGAATCCAATGCGTGGATGGCAGAAGATGGGTTACAAACAGGAAAGAAAATCCTCATTGTCGACGACATCAATGACTCTGGTGCTACGATTAACTGGATTCGAGACGATTGGCATGCAAGTGTGTACAACGGCAATCAGGAAGCATGGGGCAATAACATTCGCTTTGCTACCCTGGTAGACAATGGTGCATCAGATGCAGATGTTGACTATAGTTGTGTAGGTATTAATAAGCTAGACGATCCAGATATTTGGATTGTGTTTCCCTGGGAAGATTGGTGGTTAACTCACGAATGATTCAGGACCTAAATGTAGATCTTGTATTAGTTCATTCTGACAATACGCATAAACTCGATGTCAGCATAACGATTAATGATCAATGTTATAATCTGGATAGATCTTTAGAGAATCACCAGTTAAAACTTCAGTATGATACAGATAATATTGAAAATCATAAATTTTCACTTACTGTGAGTGGCAAACAAAATCTAATAGATCAATTCCCAGATCATGATCTATCCATGACAGCAGTGAGCATTGGCAGCATAAAATTCGATGGAATTGATATTATGCCATTGCTTCAAAAAGTTGCCAGATACGAAACTATTCAGAAAGAATACACACAGGGTTTCACACATATGCTAGGACACGATGGATCGATATGTTTTGATTTTAAGACGCCTCTTTGGACCTGGTTTTTAATTGATAGCTATTTTTAAGTTGGGCAACATAATATACGTTTTCGTTTTGAACGCTACACAAAGAACATTGTTTTATTACTCCGCCAGTCAATGACATTTTTAAAAGATCATTGCTAATGTTGTCAAGTGTAACCGGAGTATATTCTTTGATTAGTTTGGGGACTTCTTTTTTGTGTTGTTCAAGAAAATCCTCAATTCTGGCCAAGGGTCCACATTTATATATTTTTCCGTCCACCATGTGATAACAATTTTTTACTGGGCATTTGTTATATGCCTCTACAGGATTATTATCATGAAATTCAAAAGTTTCAGAATTTTTGATCATTGATTTATGATGATATTCATAATTTTTAATGCGAAGATGTACTCCAAGATTTGTTCGTAAACTAAGACCATCATCGTGAAATTTTTCTATTCTGCAATTACCACCGACCGCTTTTATAATATTTTTTGCGAGATCATGTCTAAAATGTTTGGCGTGAACAGCAATATCTAACTTATAGTTATAATCAGCACACAGCTTATGTAAATCTTTGCATTTATGCAGATAGGTTCCATTGGTCGCAATTTCTGCTGGAGAATCGGGCCATAATTTTCTTAAACCAATCATCCATTCTTTGAGTCTGGGATGTAGGGTTGGTTCACCCCCTACTATCGCAAATCCGCCTTTACCAAACGCAAGTTTTTCAGACCATTGACTATACAAATCATAATTAAATTCGTACAATCCTTTAAAAGAATAGTTACTAAACGATTGACACTCACTGCATGTTAAATTACATACATTTGTGATATAAAATGCTACACCGCGTTCCAGATAAAATGGTTTTGACATCAAACATATTTATATCTACGTTGACAACAGTAGCCATTATTGTTATAATGCATATTATTATTAGGAAATATTTGATGAGTGAAAAAACAATTAAAATAGCAGAAATTTTTTACAGCATTCAAGGCGAAGGCATGTATGCCGGAGTGCCGAGTGTTTTTATTAGAACGTTTGGATGTAACTTTGAATGTAGAGGATTTGGCTTACCTGTTGGATCATTGTCGCAGGAACCAGAGAACATTGCGGCGCAGTTAGACGAATTTCATAGTTATGAAGAACTTCCGCTTGCTAAATCAGGCTGCGACAGTTACGCGAGTTGGCATCCTGCTTTTAAACATCTTTCACCTAAAATGACTATTTCTAGTATTGTAGATCAAGTACTAGAATCAATTAATAAGGAACGTATTTACGATCCAGGTGAAAGTTATACAGATACGCATATTATTATCACAGGTGGCGAACCTCTACTAGGTTGGCAGCGTGCGTATCCAGAACTCATCGACGCACTATACGCAGAAGGATTCCGCAACTTTACATTTGAAACAAACGGTACACAGAAACTTTCTGCAGACTTCAAAGATTATTTGCTAATTAATAACATTAAGAACAAGAAAATTGATCTTACTTTTAGTGTAAGTGCTAAACTCCCATGTTCTGGAGAGTTATGGGACAATGCTATTTTACCCGATGTTGTTACTGAATACGAACATTACGGTCGTGCATTCCTGAAGTTCGTTGTGGCTAAACACGATGATGCTGTTGATGCAAGTATTGCGGTAAACGAATATCGCCGAGCAGGATTCTCGGGACCTGTATATTTAATGCCCGAAGGTGGTACAGTAGATGGGTACGAGTTACACGAAAAAGACGTTGTGGAAATTTGTATGATGCATGGCTGGAGATACAGTCCTCGCCTACAGGTAAGCCTTTTTAAGAATGCATGGGGAACATGATGTTTGATAAACTAAAAAACGTATTTAAAAAGAAGCAACCAACGCCTGCACAAGAAAAACCAAAGCAAACTCGCAAGAAGAAAAGTGAGAAAGAACTTGCCACTGAACGTGGAGAACCTTGGGTTGGCATTCTCTCTATGGAAGTTGATCCAGAAGATCTAAACGCAGGTGCATTTGAGCTTGACTGGAATGATCAATTTGTGGCGAGATTAATGCGTTTTGGTTATCAAGGCAAAACAGATGCAGATATTGTTGATCAATGGTTCCAAAATGTCTGTCGTCATGTTGTATTAGAGACCTGGGAACAAGAACAAGCGCAACGTCCCAACATGGATGCTCGTTTTCATAACAAGCGTAATCTCGGCGATGGATATTCTGAAATCTCATGATCCTATACGTTAATGGTGATAGTCACTCTGCTGCCGCAGAAGCAGTAAACGCTCATTGTTTTGCAGAAGATGATGGGAACCTTTGGTATATGGGACGAGCGCCGCATCCAGACAATGCACGTGTTAGTTGGGGCACAAAATTAGCGGCACTTGCTAAGTTAAATCTTAAACTGGATGCTGAGAGCGCCAGCAGCAATTCTAGAATTATTCGCACCACTCGTGAATGGTTTCGTGAAAACAAACATGACGATGTGTTAGCCATTATCCAATGGTCAACTTGGGAGCGAGAAGAATGGTGTATTGATGGCGAATATTATCAAGTTAACGCAAGTGGTATTGATATTGTTCCAGAAGATTATCAAGATCGGTATAAAGAATATATCGCGGGCATTGATTGGATGGCTAAAACGCTTGAAGCGCACGATCAAATTTGGCTCATGCACGAGTGGTTAAATGACATGGGGGTTAAGCACATTTTCTTTAATGGTAATACTAATTTTGAAAACGTGATTAACCGTTATGACTGGGGGACAAGCTATATTGATCCTTATGGATCGACAACCTACAATAACTGGTTATTGGAACAAGGATTTCAAACAGTTACACCAACTTCTTATCATTTTGGTGCAGATGCTCACCAAGCGTGGGCAAAATATCTTTTAAAATATATTGTACAGAATAAAATTCTATGATTTTGATCAATGGTTGCAGTTTTACCGAAGGTTATGATCTGGAAGACATTAACGACAATTGGCCAACGCAATTCTCTAAATTAACTAACCAAGATATTATCAATCTAGCACTCGGCGGAGCATCAAATGAAAGAATTTTTAGAACCACTATTGAATGGTTAGTAAACAACAATGTGCCCGAACATGTCATTATTGGATGGACTGGCCATAATCGTAATGAATTATCGCACGAATTGGGAATGTATGTGCGATTACTGACAACATCTATTGAACAAGAAAACGGTCCTAAAACAGACGATCTATCTGTTATTCACAAAACCTGGATGAATCATCTTCTAAATGAATGGATTAACTATAGAAATTGGATCTATCGATTATTGTTTTTACAGGATTATTTTGAGTCTAAAAAAATTAAATATACATTCTTTTCAGCCTTCACTGATCCTTTGATGATTGATTTTATTAATGCAACTCCAGCTGCCCTCGAGTTGGCTGATCTAGGAAGACACAACAGAAAAAAGATATCGATTGAACCATCGGCGTCAGCCCCAGAATTTTTAGAATTACAAACACTTTGTAATCAGATTAATTTTAATCACTGGATTTTACCAACTTCTTCGATGTCTGCTTATGTTACTGATCAAGGATTCCAAAAAGATGACAATGGTCACTTTTACGCTGATGGCTATGCTGAATGGGCAAAATATTTGGTTGACAATATTGAATTAATTTAGTATAATATGGGTATGAAATATGTACTCGTTGATACCGCAAATACTTTCTTTCGTGCTCGGCACGCAGCACATCGAGCAGCAGATACGCATACCAAATTAGGGTTTGCATTACATGTTACACTATCAGCAATTAACAAAGTTATTCACAAATTTGGTGCAGATCATGTAGTGTTCATGCTGGAAGGTCGCTCGTGGCGCAAAGACATTTACGAACCTTACAAAGCAAATCGTAAAGTAGCACGCCAAGCACTAACCGATGCAGAACTAGAAGAAGATGAACTATTTTGGGAGATTTTTGACGAATTTAATAAATACTTACGTGAGCAGACTAATTGTACTGTCTTACAACATCCTCAAGCAGAGGCTGATGACCTAATTGCCCGATGGATTGCTCTTCATCCAGATGATGAGCATATCATTTTATCAAGTGACACTGACTTTGTTCAGTTGATCTCTCGTCAAGTTGTGCAATACAACGGTATTTCGAACGAACTTATATCCCTAGATGGCATTTTTGATGACAAAAACGAACGTGTAATAGATAAGAAAACTAAAGAGCCAAAAGAAATCCCCAATCCTGAATGGCTACTTTTCCAAAAATGTATGAGGGGCGATCCGTCGGACAATATTTTTAGTGCTTACCCTGGTGTACGCACCAAGAGTACTAAAAAGAAAATAGGCCTTACCGAGGCTTTTGAGGATAAAAACAAACAAGGTTATGCTTGGAATAACCTTATGCTCCAACGCTGGACAGACCCAGAAGGCAACGAGCATCGTGTTGTTGACGATTATAATCGTAACTGTATGCTTGTTGACCTGACTAAGCAACCCGCTGAACTAAAACAAGAATTTGACGACGTTATCAAAACTACTGTAACACACAAAGACGTAGGGCAAGTAGGTATCCGCTTTATGCGTTTCTGCGGCAAACACGATCTTGTTAAGTTAAGCGAACAGACTAACCAGTATGGTAGTTGGCTAAATGCCACATATAAAGGAGTTCTTATAAATGATTAAAGCGAAACCAATTGTAAAGAATAAATTTTGGATTTTAAGAGATGGTAACCGTAAGGTTGGTGAAGTAAATGCTATACAAGGCGGATTTAGTGTAACAGTTAATAACAGAGAAGCACAATTTAAAACACTGGCTACACTTAAACGTCGGTCTGGAATTGAATTTGATGATAGCATCAACATTGTGACTTCTAAAAAGAAAAATACAGATGTACATGGTTATCCAGCAGCAGGATCTATACACAATGATGTATGGGACGTGCAATTAAAACTTCCACTTTATACCAAAAAGATCAAAAGCAAGAGTTACTTCGCAGCAGGATGGTACAAGGTTAAGTTGAAAAAACGATGGAAAACGGTATTCAGTCCCAAACTTATTATTCTCCAACGCAATGAATACCAAGGACCATTTAAGCATGATCCAGATAAAAACAACTTTGATCAACATTTCAAATGATTCATATTAATAATTTTGTTGACAAAATTAAAGCATTAGAATTGCAAAACAGTAAGCAGTTCTCAATGACCATGCGAGAAGCAAAAGATCTTCATGGAGATATCACCAAACTGCTGATAGCATTACAAGTTTTACAAGAACGCAAGTCTAACGTTTCTGATAACGAGGTTATTCAAGTCGAATTGCGTGGAGACACTTGGTAATATACGCTGTTTATTCATAAATACTGGATAACCAACAAGGATCCAGTAAATGAGTAGGCCAAAACCTGTTGTATTAGCAGAAATTACAGACAAAGCAACCTATAAAACAGATCAAGTTTTAGCCAGTGAAGGTATCTGGGCAGTATTCTATGACAACAATCCTATCAACTTACGGAATCAAAATTTATTGGTCCAGTATCCGGGCCCAAAATACAAAAAAGTATCTTTCAGCAATCAGGGGCACGCAATCAACTTAGCTAAAAAACTAAACAAGCAGTTTAAAACCGATAGGTTTACTGTTGTTCTTTTAAGATATGGTGAGCAGATATATCCTGAAAAGTGATCTAACCCGGCAAATGCTGGACGAACTTCCAGGGATACAATTTCCACTGGAGAAAACAATGCGTATGTGGTGGGCTAGTCCTGACGGTGGGTGGCTTTTAACCGATCAAGGACAATACGTTTTTGAAAAACTCGGTGTTGCAGGACATGCTTTTACAATAAAATACCGTTCCGCTAAATTTTACCTATTAGCAGATCGCGCACTACAGACACCTTATTATATCAAACGTTATGAAATTACTCTGTATGGCAGCAAAGAAGCAACTGCTATTACTATGACCGGCGGAGACATAATGCAATATCTTGAGCGTCACTGTTAAATTGTTCTACTAGTTTTTCCGGCCACTCGTTCAATATATAATCTTGATTTGCAATCAATCGCGGCAATAGGTCATCTCTATTAAACTTTCCATTTATGACATCGGTATTAAGATCAATTGCAGATCTCCAACGGATATCATCTGGCAATACGTCATATGATTGGTTAACTATATCACCAAACATGTCAAATCCTAACTTTTTGCAATGTTCAACAATGCCGGCATATCCTATCACAATGGGCACCTGCAATGCTAATAATGCCATTAATGTTTTTTCTGTAATAATGCCCGGTGTTTCATAATATTGCGTTTCGGTTACTATGTTCACTTTACAATCTGCATACACTGGAAGTAATCGTATCCAATTGGTTTCATTTTCGCATCCGTAATAAGTGCTAAAATTCCATTCAGGCAACGGAATGCGTTCTCCAAAACTCAACACACCATTTGTAAAATGTTCTTGCATGTAATATGCGATTAATTCACGGTGTCGGCGTGTGGTTCCATTTAAACATTGCCAATTTTTTGTACGTTTACGGAACAATGATATATTCCAGTCTTCTTGCGTTTTTGCTAAATTGTTTAACAGCTCATAACTATGTGTTGGAAAATATATCAAATGCAGAGGACCGTTGTATACTGTATGTAGATCAATATTCCAATGCACAACGACTACCCGATTAGCGTTTTTGCCAAAATGCCTTTCAATTTCTTCTAATTCCGGACACTTTCCATCACTAATACTAACAAAGTCTTGTGCATGCATTATGACTACTGTTTTGTTTGTCCAGTTGACATCAGGAAATCTGATGGGCCAACATTTTTGATCATAGTTATTGACCAAGCACGACGGCTGATAAACAACATCAAAACCCGCATTTTGGAATGCGTTTACAAATATTTGATTATAATGCATCAACTATTTACAGAAATAGGTTGACAATAACAGAATTTTAGTATATAATGGGCACATAATTTAGAAATAACAAAAAAGATGCAAAAAAATTAACATTTTTTGTCATTTTGCTAAATAAAAGTATACAAGAGATTAATTGAATACTAATAGGCGCAAGCCTAATTTTTTAAGGTTCGTATATTAGGAAACAATTAAATACTTGAAAAGATTTTTTAACTTTAAGGAGACTTTATCATGAAAAATTTAGCACTAGCTATCACTTTAATCGCAACTGCTGGCTCTGCCAGTGCATTCTTTAACGACAACGGCAACACTAACGGCTATGGTAATGGCGACTTCGCTGGACAAGGTCAAGGTCGTGCTGCCGGACACGGTAAGTTCACAATGACTATTAAGGCTAAGGGTTCAGCTGACATGGCTGGCAACGGTAACTTTGATGGCCGCGACGGCTTCTACGGTGCCGGTTATGGCGAAGATGGTTACAACAGCGCAACTAACGGTAACTTCTGGAATGACGGTAACGTAGTTGCTAATACCGCAGGCGCTGGTTCAGCAACTGGTGATTTTGAAATGACTGTTAACGCTGAAGGTTCAGCAGACAGCAACTTGTCAGCAGACGCTAACAGCAACACTGGTGTATATGGACAGGGCTATAGTCAACCATACTATGGTTATGCCCCATACTATTCTAACGCTCAGTAAGATGTAAAAAGAACCCCTACATCCATACTGGAGTAGGGGTTTTATCCGAATGAGATAAAAAGGAAATTTTTACAATGAAAATTATGCTACTATCGCTAGCAGCAATGTTATTTATCACAAACGTTGTTCAAGCAGATGTGCGTATGGAAATTACTCGTAATCTTCCTGAAGGCCAGAGAATCATTGTTCAGGAATTCGCAGACAAAGACGAGTTTGCTATGTGGATGGCAACAAGATTGGACAGTGATGAAGGCTGCATGCCAGGTGTAGTTGGTATTAAAATAGATCTAGATTATACTCCAACATGGAAGGAGAAAACACAATGAAACAAGTATGTAAGTATCCTGGGCATTTAACTGTATTTGCAGTGGGTGCTGTTTTGTACGTAATTACATTGGTTAACTTTTTAAACGACGTTTTATGAATTCAATCATTGTAATCAGTCTAACAGTTATACTTTTAGTATGGATGGTGTTAGATACAATTTTAAAAATTCAATTAGACCAGAGAGGAACCATGAAAGACGCAATCATAGGCGCTGTTATCAGCGCAGTAAGTGTTTGGTACGCTAAATGTCCAGGCCCACGTTTATATCGTTGGATCACAGATAAATTTATTTGAAATATTACAATTTTATTAAATAGCAATGGGGGCATCTTGTGATGCCCTATTTTTATATAGAGAGGTTATAGATAATGGATGCGCAATTAGACGCTACAGGACTAAATTGTCCTCTACCAATATTACGTGCTAAGAAAACATTAGCAGGTTTAGAATCAGGTCAAGTACTAGAAGTTATTGCTACTGACCCAGGATCAGTTAAAGATTTTGATTCGTTTTGCAACCAAACAGGTAACACATTATTAGAATCAGCGGAAGCAGAAGGCAAGTTTAAATTTTTAATTAAAAAATCATAAAGGAGAATATTATGAGTTATGGTGTTGATGAAGAGGGTTTCCTCGTAAACATTAACGATTGGACCCCAGAAATTGCTAAGGAACTAGCAGCAGGTGAGAATTTAGAATTAACGGACGCACACTGGGATATTATCAATTTCCTACGTGAGTACTATGATGAATATCAAATTGCTCCGGCAGTTCGTGTACTGACTAAAGCAGTTGGTAAGAAATTTGGCAAAGAATTTGGCACGAGCAAATATCTTTATGAATTATTTCCATATGGGCCAGGTAAGCAGGGCTGTAAGATTGCAGGATTGCCTAAGCCAACGGGCTGCATCTGAGATATATTACAAAAATGTAATAGAGAACCTGGAAGAATCCAGGTTTTTTTATGGGTCATAAAAATTTTTTGTGCAAAAATCTGAAAATTTGTGTTTTCCTGTGTTGACCAATCGTTAAAAATTGCTATCATATGCGTACTGTAAACAACACAGCAAGGAGTTCAAAAATGAAGATTTCAGCACAAGAACTAGCAGTAATTAAGTCTGTTACCAAAGCGTTGGGTTCAATTGAAAACTACAACGCAGACGGTTCTGTTAACTGGGACTTTGTTGACGCTGATGTATACATGGACATCAATCCAGCAGACAGCAAACTCGACGCACACTACGAAATGTTTAACCGCTTTGCTTCACTAGTCGAAGCAGGCATCGCAGCATAAGGAGACACATTATGTGGACTTTGGAACTCAATGGTCGTAAAATTGGTGATTATGAAATGGATCGTGGCGGTCCAACCGAAGACGGTGGTATTGTTCGTGCTTGGTGGGGAGATACCAACGAAGAACTTAGCATCGATGAAATGATCAAACTCAATGAAGATTACGATCGCGATCTTTACGATATGGCCGTTGACTATTACTATTAAGGAACGCATCATGAACATTGAAGAAATTGCAATCGAAATTGGTAAGATGGACCGTGATAGTTTGTCAGAGCTGGCTGATTATCTGGTATGGAATCACGAAGGACGTGCAGAAAACCTATCCACATTCATTGGATTTTCACAGATGGATAAGGTAGAAGCTGACGCACAATACGACTATTTTGCAGACTAGGAGATAACCATGAGTCATCCAATTAATGACACATACATCGAAAATTTGTTTGAAGAAGCGTTTCATCTATTTGAAATTCGTGGTGAACTCAGCCCAGAGGACAATGCAAAGATTGAAGATCGCTTGATGTGTATTAATCAAGAACTCAACGATTTGGGTGTTGACAACGGGTTCATTTTAGAGTAGAATATAGGAAATTAAGGAGACCAGCATGCCAAGTTATGTGTATGAATGTCGTGTAGCAATTCCAGCAAATGGATACTCACCTCAACCAACCACAATGCGGTTTGAGGCGCAGAATCATGCTGCTGCTCGCGCATATTTTCAGCAATTTGGTAAACTTCTTAATGATCCACGTGTGGTAGAGACCAAACGTTAATGTAACGGGCCCTTAGCTCAGTTGGTAGAGCAGGAGACTTTTAATCTCTTGGTCGTGCGTTCGAGTCGCACAGGGCCCACCAATTTAATTCCTGGAGACATCTTATGGAAACTGTAGAACTCGAAAGTCGTAAAGCAAAGAACTCATGGTGGGCGGTCGTGGATGCACGCCAGCGCAGTTATGTTGCATCTACTCACTATTCAGATTCAGAAAAACTAGAAGCTGAACGTGTTAAGATGATGCTAGAAATGGCATATTATGGAAAAATCTACCTAAATTATCGCCAGAAATTTATTGTACTCAAGGCAGTTGGTAGCGTTCAGGATCCAGAACTGTTAGCAGAACTAGAAGCCGATTACGAAGATCGTGGATACGCCAAGGTGGTAACTGAACAAGGTGTAATCTATCGTATTCCCAAGCGCAAGTAAGTATGAAAGAGCAAAGTTGTAAAACTTATTGGGCTCGCATTTATATCGCAGGCGATGTAGCACACGCCAAAAAGATTGTCCGCAAATATGTGTGGGAAGAAGGATTGTGTGTTACTGTAACTCCAACAGATTACATTTACACAGGCGGAGAAGAAGCAGGTATGATGGTTGAACTTATTAACTATCCACGCTTTCCTACTAAAAGCAGTAAGATTGCAGAAATCGCTGTTGACTTAGGTATGACACTGATGCGAGAACTATATCAGCGTTCCTTTTCTGTAATGACCCCCGATGATACTGTACGATATACTCGTGGCGAAGAAGTAGAAGCACGGAGAGAAAAATAATGGCTACCAAGACCAAAGAACTGTTAACTGAAGAAAAGATTCGCAAGCACTATCAAGCAGAAGGCGGTGAATGGTTAGTAGAGCGTGGCAAGACCAAAGAAGCCGCTTTGCTCAAAGAAGCCTGCCATGAACTGGAACGTTTGCGTGAAGAAGTAATGCGCTTAGATAATCAACGCTGGTCAGTTTTACAGAACAATCAAGAAACACGCACAGAGATTGAAAAGCCATTGCGTGAGAAGATTAATAAACTTGAACGCTCTAATCGTGACTATGTAGATCTATTAACAAAGATCGGTAGTCAGATTACGTGGGCGATTAAGGTATAACAAACCCGGGCCTGTAGCTCAATTGGTAGAGCAGAAGACTCATAATCTTTTGGTTGTCGGATCGTACCCGGCTGGGCCCACCAAACATCAGGGGTGTTGCTAATGTTGGCCTTAGGGCGAGACTTATAAACTCGTAAAGCACTCGCCAGATAAGCGAGAGTAACGTGGGTTCGATTCCCACCGCCCCTACCAAATAAATCAGATAATTGTATAAA
>Ga0196901_1001113_pt1 | contig 13754 bp, 22 predicted proteins | sample CB_VirMetaG_FD_169099 | JGI IMG/M metagenome (GOLD analysis project Ga0196901, IMG submission 169099) | Freshwater to marine saline gradient viral communities from Chesapeake Bay - CB_1504_1 Viral MetaG (v3) (version 3) | ecosystem: Environmental > Aquatic > Marine > Coastal | place: USA... | reverse complement strand
AGACTCAAAGAAAATAGGAAAGAGTCTTTCATAAACTGGTTTGGTTGGTCATTGAAGATTGAGGATTGTGATCCCTCTCTCTTCATGACCAACTACTTTTTTGATCGATTTGAGTACAATAAAGAACAGCAACTGTGGTTGGTCTGGTTGTATGGAACAACATACTACTGGCCGACTGCATACATCATTTGGAACGAGTTCCCTGACATGGAACTTGTCGGCGTTGATCGTCTAAAAGAATGGAACAACGACAACTATTCTCGTCTGCGTTATCAAACCGACACCAAGTGGAACAAGGGTCATCTACCAGCGCAGTTCCTATCCTATAAAGAGTGGGTGGGTGAGCGTACTCAGCGTGAGGCATTTGCTCCGCATATAACAGATGATCCAATCAAGAACTTTTATAATCTATGGGAGGTTGCCAATGGATGGCACAAGTTTGGTCGCTACAGTTCTTGGTTCTATCTCCAGACTCTTAAACAGTGTACTGAAATTCCTTTGGACACCGATTCGTTATGGCTTCATGATTTTTCTGGTTCTCGCAGTCATCGCAACGGTCTCTGTTATGCTGTTGCCAGAGATGAGTGGGTCGATCAGAAACTAGATCAAACTCAGTTAGATTTTCTAAATAGTGAAGCAGCAGAGATGCTCGCTGAAGTGAAGCATCGGTTCCCTGATGTTGCTCACAAAGCAGATTATTTTGCGATGGAAACTTGCTTGTGTTCTTACAAAAAACTATTCCGCAAACGCAATGGTCGTTATCTTGGATACTATCTTGATCGCCAAGCAGAGGAGATTAAGAAAGTCGAGCAGGACAACTGGTATGGTATTGACTGGTCTCCGATGTGGCAAGGTCGTGAAGAGATACTCCAAAAGAAATACTTGACAAATTCAGTGAATAAGAGTAAAATGGAACTATTCTTAGATACAGGTGTGATTGATTACAATAAGTCATTCACGGATACAACTATGGGACTAGAGGAGTTTTTCTAGTGGAAGAAATTACTATCAACGGACGCACATGGCAGAAGTATAAAGGCGATGAAGGGCAAGATGTCTATATTGCCAAGTTCATGATCCCTGAAGAGGATTTGTTGGGCAAGTATGTTGACAATGATTCATACGACATTCTTGTTGAAAATGATGCTGACTTTTATCTTCCGCCATCATGTGATATGACTGACTCTGCTTCTTGTGACAATCAATGTATCAACTGCATGACTGAAACTGAAGTGGCATTCAAGTTCCGCAAGGGTGTGTTCACTCAAGAAGAACAGGACGGTGCATACGAAGGTCTGTACGATGCTGCCATCGAGTCTAATAATCGTGGACTCGCTGCTGGTCCAAGAGAAGCAACGCAAGGTGGACGTGAGTGGGTTACTGGTTTCCAACTTGATGTTCTCAACTATTACATCAAGGGACAACCAAAAGCAATCGATGGTTCTGATCAGATCGAAACACTCCGCAAGAAGCACGAAAAGGCAAAGCATGAAATCCGTGGTGGTGTTTGGTTGACCACTAAGATTGAAACAGAATACGATGACTACAAGAACTTCTTCCCTGAAGCAATGGCGAAGATGGCAAGTATGTCTGTCAACGATGCAGCAGACTATGCTAAGATGCTGAAAGAAAAGTGGGTGAGTGATACTTCCTACGCAACTGCAATCTGGTCTGGCATTGCTGGATTCTATGGTCGCTATCCTCGTATTCCGTATGGTCGTGCCACTGCGTATGTTGACCACAATCGTGAGAAATTTGAGAAGTCCTATCCGTTTGCTCGCAAGCTGGAAGCAGAGTTTGCTCGTCTGTTACCAAACCGCCACGCAAAGCAAAAGGAATTCGCTGATCGTTTGGACAATAAGTTCCTGATTGGTGAGGACACCACCTTCACGACCATTACTGTGAACACAACCACGAAGGATCGTAATGCTCGTATGGCATGCCATCGTGATGCTGGTTCGCTCAACGAAGGTTTCTCTAATCTTACTGTAATTGCTCCTCCAGGAAAGAGTTGGACCAACGGATACTTGGTAGCACCTGAAGTTCGAGCAGCAGTCAATGTTCGTCCAGGCGACTTGCTCTTGATCGACAATATGCGTGTGATTCATGGTAACACTCCGATTGAACCACCTGAGTCTGGTCCAGATGATATGCTGCGTATGTCGCTGGTGTATTACTTCCGTGAGGATATGGACCAACTGGGTTCTTGGGATTATGAAATGACTCGTAAGAATTTCGTAGATGATCGTCGACTCAATAAGGAACACCCACTGTGGCGTGAGTACTGGAATGGAGTATCGCCGAATATGTGGTTCGAACAGGAATGGTATGATTATCTTGAGAACAAGATGGGGCGTGAAGTTGTTGAACAATATCACCCAGAAGCATATGAAGTGAAATCATCATTGGAAGGATTCTTTGCATGAAACTATTTTATTTGATCGGACTTCCAGGTTCTGGCAAGTCCACTGTGATGAAAGCATTGATGGAACGAGTGTGTGATGGTCAGTGGGAGCGAGAGCGTCCAATTGATCTGCTCGATACCGAGAAGTGCGGCAACTATCGTGTGCTTGGTAAGTATGAGAAAGGGGAAACTTTTTCTGGTACTGATCGTCTAAGCATGGCAGTCGCACCGAAGGCGATCGAGTGGATCCAGACCAAACCGAATGAGACCATTTTCGGCGAAGGCGATCGACTGAACAACCGAGGATTCTTCGAGGCATGTGGGGATGATCTAACGATTATTCACCTCACCGTTTCTGATGCGGAGCGTGAGAGACGCTATCGGGAGCGTGGATCCGAGCAGTCAGAGAAGTTTATCCAAACTACCAAGACCAAGTGCCAAAACATCCTGGAGCAGTTCGGAGACAAGCAGACATTGTTCGGACTGGAAGAAGGGTGCGTAAGGGAATTCCAGCACGAGAACGCTGGAGACACGCTAGAGATCGTGGAGTACATTCTTTCTCAGATTTAATAATTTCATTCCCGATCGGGAATAAAACAGGGTAAAACCACTGAATTTAGTAAAAATATTCCCGATCAGGAATGAAATTTAAGAAAGTGCCGTAAGTTATTGATTTTGGGTCATAAACTCTCCTTATGCCCCCATAAAAAGATTCATGTTGTTTTTTGCAGCAGGATGTCATATAATTCGTCTGTTGATTGAGGAAACAGAGATGAATTTACAGAAAGATATCCTAGCAAAACTCCTGGCGACTGAGAATCTCACCGTCGTCCACGAAAATGTGCGCACCGCATCCTTCAATGTTAAGGAACGCATTCTTACTCTGCCGATCTGGCAGGACATGGAATCCTATACCTATGACCATCTCGTGGGTCACGAAGTTGGTCACGCACTCTACACTCCGACCGAAGGTTGGCACGAGTCTGTATCCACGAAGGGTGCAGGTTATAAGTCATATCTGAATGTGATCGAAGATGCTCGCATTGAGCGCATGATTCAGACACGCTATCCTGGTCTGCGTCGTGAGTTCGTCAAGTCATACAAGAAGATGCTGGGTGAAGGTTTCTTCGGCGATGATATTGAAAGCATCAACAACTATGATTTGATTGACCGCATCAATGTGTACTTCAAGTGCGGTGCATCCTCTGGCGTCAAGCTGACCGCTGACGAAATGAAGTGGGTGCGTGAGATCGAAGCAGCTCAGACTTGGGAACAGGTTGTTGACATCGCCGACCGTATGTACGGTGCCGCCAAAGAAAAGATGGAAGAAGAGCGTGCTGAGCAGCAGGATTCCATGGAGGATGATGGCGAAGGCATTGAAGACGAGAACAGCAATCACTTCGAAGATGGCGAAGGTGATGACTTCGACGAAGATCAGGAAGGTGATGGTGAAGGTGAAGAGGACGACGAGTCTGAAAACGAAGTCGAAGAAGATCAGTTTGAACCGAAGAGCAAGGGCAATGAGCCATCCTCAAAGACTGATAATGCTCTGCGTGACAGTATCGCCAACGAATATGATACTGACCCATCTGCTGTAGTCAGCAATCTGTTCATCAACGATAAGTTGGATGCCAAACAGTTTGTGATTGGTTACAAAGAAGTTCTCCAGCGCACTCAGAATCTTGATGATGTTTGGGCGACTTTCTATCACAATCAGAATGTTGATCGTGAAGAACTGGTCAACAAGTTGTACAACGAATTTATGGCAAACAACAAGAAGACGATCAACTATCTCGTCAAAGAATTCGAGATGAAGAAGTCTGCGTCCAACTATGCTCGTGCGTATGTAAGCAAGACTGGCGTGATTGATCCTGTACTGATGAATTCATACAAGTACAACGATGACATCTTCCGCAAGGCAACGATCGTACCAGACGGCAAGAACCACGGCATGATTATGTATCTGGACTGGTCTGGTTCAATGCACCGTGATATGTTCAACACCATTGAGCAGACGCTGAATCTTGTGTACTTCTGCCGTCAAGTGAACATTCCGTTCCGTGTGTATGCATTCACCAATGCATGGGAAATTGCCACTACAGAATGGAATCTGAATTACATGAAGATGTTTGAATCTGCTCCTCAGTTTCACAGTGTTCCTGATCGTTCGTTCCGTCTGGTCGAGTTCTTCAGCAACAAGATGAACAAGATGCAGTTTGCTCGCATGACCAAAGTATTGCTTGGTCTTGGTAAGAACATCACCTATGCAAGCGGATCGTTCCGTTTGAACGGCACTCCGCTGCAGACCACGCTGACGATTGCTCCTGCGATTCACGATCTGTTCCAGCAGACCAACAAGGTTGACATCGTGAACACCGTGTTCCTGACTGACGGTGATTCACATCCGTTCACTCTTGTCAAAGATGTTGAAGGTTATGAAGGAAAGACCTGGCGTGCGCTGGCGGATTCAAACGAATTCCTCGGTTATGGTTGGCGCAACGATACCAGAATTGTCAATCTTTATGACAACGCTGCTAAGAAAAAGTACAAAGTGACTGGTGTTAATCTGACCAAAACTTTGCTCCAGAATTACATCTATCGCACTGGATCAAACGCTATTGGTTATCGTATTATGAGCGGAAATAAGAATGCGTCAATCCGTGAATTTGAAGGATTCGGAATGACTTGGACTGCGGCAAATGAAATGTGGGAAGAATTGAAGAAAGAAAAATATATCAATATTCCAGGTGCAGGTTATTCTAAATTCTTCGCACTCAAAGGCGGAAAAGAATTGCAAACTGCGAATGGACATTTTGAAGTTGCCGAAGATGCTAAGAAAGGACAAATTCTTTCCGCTTTCCGAAAAGCAAATAAAGGCAAATTGATTTCCCGCTCTTTGCTTAATGAGTTTATTAAAGAGGTGGCATGAGTGATTTAAGTTGTTGATTCTAAAGTCTTTTTCAGACAGTGAATCAATAACTTACATGCCTGGTTGTCAATTCTACGATCGAAACAGGGTCAAACCCCACGTGAGAGAGAGGAAGAAAAAGATGCCTGCAAAATCAATAGGTTACAAACGAGGTGAGACTCGTAAGTTGTTGATTTTACATGGAAGTGTCAAGATGCTCCAGAAATCTCCATTATCAGAGCTTATGGTGTCATATGAAGATTCAATTTTACTTTCATCGCAGGATGTCGTATAATTCGTCTATTGGTTGAGTGAACGAGAGAGGAAATATATTATGAACAAAACCGAGCGTGTTAATATTCTGGCGAATGCCATCAATGAGAAATTCGGCGATGCCGAGATTGCTCGTGCTGATATTCAAAATCTAGCAGACGAGTTGGGTGTGGGTTATCCTTCTTGGATTTTTGGCGATAAATCGCTCCGTGTTGGGCGTGGTATGTATCGTCTGAATGCTCAGGTGACTCCGATCACCGCAGCAGTCAAGTCGACTCCTGCTCCGAAGCATTCATTCAATATGGATGCCGCTGGATTCACCGAGAATCTGGTTCCGACGAAGGACGAGTTGTATGTTCCGTTTGGTCATCACAAGATGATCAAGGATGTGCTCAAGTCCAAGATGTTCTATCCGCTCTTCATCACTGGTCTGTCTGGAAACGGCAAGACCTTCGGTGTTGAACAGGCATGCGCTGACACGAAGCGTGAAGTAATCCGTGTCAACTTCACCGTCGAGACCGACGAAGACGATCTGATCGGTGGATTCCGACTGGTCGATGGGGAGACCAAGTTCTTCCATGGTCCAGTAATCAAAGCAATGCAGCGTGGTGCTGTTCTGCTTCTGGACGAAATTGATCTTGGTAATCCTGCGAAGATCATGTGCCTCCAGTCTATCCTGGAAGGCAAAGGATACTTCATCAAGAAGACTGGTGAATTCATTGCTCCTGCTCCTGGATTTACTGCGATCGCAACTGCGAACACGAAGGGCAAGGGCAGTGACGATGGTCGCTTTATCGGTACAAACGTCCTCAACGAAGCATTCCTTGAGCGTTTCCCAATCACCGTGGAACAGGAATATCCGAGTCCAGCGATCGAGAAGAAGATTCTTGGTAAGGTGTTCCAGGATGTCGGTGTCAACGACGACGAATTCGTCGAGAAGCTGGTTGACTGGGCAGATATCATCCGCAAAACCTTCTTCGATGGTGGCGTGGACGAAATTATCTCGACTCGCCGACTGGTCCACATTGCTCGTGCTTATGCAATCTTCAACGATCGCATGCAGGCAATCACGATGTGTACCAATCGCTTTGACGAAGATACCAAGCAGTCCTTCGCTGACCTCTACACCAAGATTGATGCTGGTGTGGTGGTTGAGGAGGAAACTCCTGTTGAACCTGTTACTGATGGAGCAATCTAATGCCAAAGATCCGAAAGAGTTATGAAGTTGAACTGAATGCGTATCTCCATCCAGAAGGAATCAACTGCGTATTGTGGGAAGGTGACAACGACGAACCAAGTATTGACTTTGTTGCTACTTGGACTGATCTGATCAAAGATGTATTTGAACCACACCAGATCGCTGGACGTGATAAGTGGTTGGCCAAATATGATGGTGAAGAATATCAGGTTGACTCAGTAGCTGAGATCGGTTATACTATCTCTGCATTGAGAGATGCTGCCAATCTAATGGAAGCGGAACTCAAGCAGCATAAGATTTTTGACCGTGAGCGTTGGGTTGCAGAAACCAATATGGATCCCTCTCGTGCTCCTGAATTTACTGAGGACTTCGAATAATGGGAATGTACGACCACATCACCTATGGCGGCAAAGAGTATCAGACCAAAGATACTCCAGCACAGATGCTCGATTATTATGAGATTCGTGGTGACGAACTTTGGTATAGAGACACCAAGTATGAATGGACTGAAGAAGAAGATTCGATGTTTGGCGGTTATCTCAAAGAAGTCTCCCACGATTGGAAGTTTGTGTCCGACTTTGATGGTGTGATTCGTTTCTATAATTATGAGCGTGACGATGAAGGTAAGTATTATTGCGAAAGCGAATACAAAGCAGTGTTTGCTGATGGCAAGATGGTAAAGTTGGCAGAGGTGAAGAATGAACATTCAGCATAATCCAAATTTTGATCGTGACCTTGTAATCAAACACTACTCTGAGAAGGATGGTGTTCCAATCAAGTATGTCTGCACCTCTGCTTTGGACAATGAAGAGTTTGCTATGGACATCTTCTATCGTGAAACTCCTCATCCTGAGTTTGGTAATCGGTACTTTGGTCTGTATTCAAAACCAGATTTCAGTGGAGATCTCAGTGGCAAACTAATGATCACCAACGCTGATGCCATTGAAGGACAGACCTTTGCTATGGTCGAAGACCTGAATGGTGATCTGGTTTATTCTCAGCACCGTCATGACTTTAGAATGATGAAGAATGGTAATATGATCGATGGTGGTCGTGCCTATGTTCGTGCGAATGGTATGATTCGTTCCTTTGAAGTAAAGGACGGTGAGTTTGTGGAGATGAATAATGACTAGAGAAGAAACACTTGAAGCAATCAAGGTTATGCAGCATTACGCTGATGGTGGTGAGGTTGAGCAGCGGTTGCGGGATGATGACGAATTGGATTGGTTTTGGAATGGTTCCCCAACCTTTGACTTTTTACATTATGACTATCGCATCAAGAAAACCACCAAGAAGATCAAGCTATATGCTTGGATTGACTACAAAGGTCAACTCTGCTGGATAACAACTGACAGCTGGAAGCGTGTCCAATCCGAAGATAAATGGGTGGAGGTAGAAGAATGAGCCGAACGAAACATCACAAAGATCAAAAGCATAAACATACAGGACATGATCTCTGGGGAAAACAAGGTGATCCAGGTGGATGTACTGCATACAACGCCTACAATAAACAAGTCCTCAGACGAAAAGAGCGTGGGATTTTGAAGAAAAAATTAAACAAGGAGGTATAGGAATGAACGAACAAACTGAACATGATCCTGTGGCAATCGTAAATAAAGGCATGGGCGGTATTGAGTGGTTGAGTGAGCCTTTGCCAGACGACACGCCACTCTACACCGCACTGCCAAAGCGTGAATGGGTAGGGTTGACGGACGACGATGAGGTTGCATTCGAGTGGGAGCGTGTTACTGGACACAGTATTTTTGGTGGAGATCCGTGGGATGGTCGTCAGATGTTTTTATCCCCCAACGAAATCCTTGAATTTGCAGAAGCCATCGAAGCCAAACTGAAACAAAAGAACACGGAGATAGATAAATGAGTATTGAAATCAAACAACGAAAGGCAAAGTTCGCAGAACTGAAACCATATGATGTCTTTGCTGATGAAGGTGATTATATTGAAGTCACTGAGTGGGGAAACGGAGAAGGGTTTGATGTATCAACCGTTGTTTCCAAGCACTACCAATTATTTTCATTGACATACGGTCAGTGGGAAGCACTCCAAGCACTGGTTGCTTATAAGGAATAACATGGCTGATGCTGCTCTCATAATTGGAATTGTGTTGCTGATTATTTTCTTTGGTGGTGAACCAGATCTGCACGATGCATTGATGCATTACTTGATGAAATAAGGAATAACAATGAACAAACGAATCAAAGAACTTGCTGAACAGGCTGGAATGTACTACAGAAGTTATCCTTTAGACTTTGCCTACTCAAGTTTTGATGAAGAGAAGTTTGCTAAGTTGATCGTGCAGGAATGTGTTGACATTTTGTCGACCTATCGTGTTAGGTTTGAAGATGGGTTTGAGTATAACTGTGACCATCCTGTTGTTGCTATAAACAAACATTTCGGAATCGAATAATGGCACTTAAAGTTTTCCCAACCGAGTTTCAGATCTATGATGACGAATCTGATATTGTACTTGGTACGATTAAAGCATTCGATGAGGTATCGTTGGATGTTGAGATCAAACAGATTATGTCTGCGAAAGACATGGCGGATCTTGCTGCTGTGATGGAAAAGATTGAACAACTGCATAAGGATGGTGTGTGATGGAAGACGAAAGCCATTTACCAGTAAGCGAACAAAGTCTAGTGTTTAGACTACGCAAAAGAGCAGAAATTCGACGTAACATCAAAGATCGTAAAAGTGTGCAAGAAGGTGCTCCAGACCGTATCGCAGACCTATTAGAAGAAGCATCCGATAGAATTGAGGAATTAGAAAATGGAAGACGAAAGTAAGTACGGTCACATTCAGTTTGAGTATGTGTACAAGGGTGATGAGTTTGGCGGTCGTCCACGCAAGGTTGTATTCTCTATTCCGACTCCTGATATGTCGATGGACGAACTTGTTGAAGAGTTTGAATACTTCCTAAAGGCAGTTGGGTATCATTTCAAAGAAGGTCAACATATCGGTTATGAGTATGATGAATCTATGAATCAAAAAGAACTTGCTGATCAGAAAGAATGGGAAGAACGCCACCTGCCTGAAGATCTAGAAGCAAAGACTTTCGACAATGCCTTCAAAAAGAAAGCAGAACAGATGGGTGATACAATTACAAAGGAATTCGAATGAACGATTGGGCAGTATATACAAAAGAACAAGTTGATGAGATGATTGCAGCAGCAAAGCAAGAAGTCTATAATGAGATTGGTGGTGCAATGGGTATGATTCTGAACAATCCCTATGCACAGAATCGGTATGATAATTTTGCAGATCCGTTAGAAACTTGGCGAATTTTTGATTTAAGTTGACTAAATACTCCATTGAGTATATAATTGTATTTGAACTATAACATGGAGTTATTATGGAACTAACGATTGATCTTTCCGATCTGCGTAAGCGCAAGATCTTTGTTGCCACCCCAATGTATGGTGGCAACTGTCATGGCATGTACACTAAGAGTACTGCCGACCTCGCCAAACTTACCACCCATTATGAAATGGATTGTAAGTTCTTCTATCTGTTTAATGAATCACTGATTACTCGTGCTCGCAACTACTGCGTGGATGAATTCATGCGTTCTGATTATACGCATCTGATGTTCATTGATAGTGACATTGGGTTTGATCCGAATGATGTTCTGACTCTCGCTGCTCTGATGGATCCTGAAGAAGAGAATCCAAAAGAAATTATGTGTGGTCCATATCCTAAGAAAACCATTGCTTGGGAAAAGATCAAACGAGCAGTCGATAAAGGTTTTGCTGACGAAGATCCTTCTGTACTGGATCGCTTTGTTGGTGACTTTGTATTCAATCCTGCTGATGGTCAGAAAGAGATTCGTATTGATGAACCAGTTAGTGTACTTGAAGGTGGCACTGGGTTTATGATGATTGCTCGCTCTGCCTTTGAGAAGTTTAACAAGGCATATCCTGAGTATTCTTATCTGCCTGATCATGTACGCACGAAGCACTTTGATGGTACTCGTGAGATTCATATGTACTTTCAGGCACTGATTGATGAGAAGTCTAAGCGTTATCTGTCTGAGGACTATATGTTCTGTCAGTGGATGCGTGAGATTGGTGTTGAAACTTGGATGGCACCATGGATGAAACTCCAGCATACTGGTTCTTATACTTTCGGTGGTTCTCTTGCTGACCTAGCAGCAGTTGGTGCTACTGCTACAGCAGATCCAAATCAAATTGCTAAGATGAAGAAGTGATATGGAATTTAAATATAATGAACCTGCCTTAGTGCAGGAATTGATGGACTATATTGATTCAACTTATGGTGGTCATTACAGTCGAAACAAATTTCAAACAACTGAGTTTGTAATTGACAGTGGACATGGTATGGGTTTCGCTTTGGGTAATGTTTTGAAGTATGCTCAGCGGTATGGTAAGAAAGGATCTGCCGATGACGCAAGAAAAGACTTGCTTAAAACACTCCACTATGCTATAATTGCTCTTTATATTCATGATCTTGAAAACACAAAGGAAGTAGATAATGAAAATCAGTGATCAAACTTTTGATATTTTGAAGAACTTTTCGACGATTAATCCGTCGATCTCAGTGAAGGCAGGTAATGTACTGCGCACTGTATCTGAGCAGAAGAATATTCTGGCACAGGCAGTTGTTAGTGAATCTTTCCCACAGGCATTTGCGGTCTATGAACTGAATCAGTTCCTCGGTCTTGCTAGTCTGTTCGAAGATGGCGAATATGACTTTGCTGAAAAGGCAGTAACAATCAGCGAAGGTAACAACTCCTCTCGTTATACTTACACTGATCCTTCTATGGTTACTCAACCACCAGAAAAGAATCTGGAACTGCCAAGCACCGAAGTACATTTCCGTTTGCTTCATGCTGATCTAAAGAAGGTTGTAAATGCTGCCAATCAGTTGGCGTTGCCTGAAGTTGTAATTCGTGGTAAGACTGGTCATGTACATCTGGTTGCTACCGATACCAAGAATCCTACCTCTAATGAGTTCTCGCATGATCTGCGTATGTCTGCCTCTGCTGAGTTTGACTTTGTATTCAAGGTAGAGAATCTGAAGTTTATGGCGCAGGACTATGATGTGAAGATTTCTCAGCGTGGTATCTCTCACTTCAAGGGTGATACTGTTGAGTACTGGGTTGCAACCGAAACAGGATCTAAGTACAATGGCTAATATCGCAATTCCGAGTGATCCAAATACACAGAAGAAGATCCGTGAAGCACTGCATCAAATCTCTGACTCCATGACTCGTATTGATGCAGAGAAGGATCATATCAAAGACATTCTTCAAGTTGTTCAAGATGAAACGGATGTTCCAAAGAAATATGTAAGTAAGATGGCACGAATCTATCATAAGCAAAATCTTCAGCAGGTGAAGATGGAGAATGAAGATTTAGAGGCACTTTACGAAACAATCAATCCTTAGTTGTATCTTGACCAAGTTGTCGCATCAAATTCTTTTCTATCTGATATGCGACATGCAAATTTAGGGCGAGGGATTCCTTTCCTCGCCCTAGACATTTTTTGTTTGGTTTTTTCTGAATGTTTCAACCCAATATGCGAATCTGATATTCTCTTTTTATGATTATCTGAAAGGGTTGATCCTATTTTAGATGCAGACATTTTCTGTTTGGTTTCCTTAGAATGGTTCCGTTTTTTCCCAGCATCAGAAATTTTCTTTTTATGTTCGGAAGAAAACTTCTTTCCTTTGTGTGCGTTTGATATTTTTCTTTTGGTTTCTTCTGTGCGTTTCTTTCCCTTCTTTGCTTCGGACATCTTTCTTTTGGTTTCTTCTGTAAGCGTTCTGCCGATAGTGCTGATAATGTTCCCAGCAAATCTATCACCCCTATTCTTATGAATAGCAACATGATCATCTGGATGCAGAGCAATTAAATTAGAAGGGTGGTTGCTTCCGCCACAGGATTGAGGTATAATATGATGTACATGGAATCCTTTGGGAATTTCCCATTCAGGATACCATTGACGCCAATAGTTAATGAGGTTTTGACGATAAATAGACATGCTGATACTCCGTGAAAGTGTTAGAGTGTACAGGGATTGCCGTCCCGTGGTACACAACTATTTATAATTGTGAGGTTTTATATTATGCGTGAAGAATTTTTATGGGTTGAGAAGTATCGTCCTCATACCATTGAGGATACGATTCTCCCTGATGATCTAAAGAAAACATTTCAGACATTCGTTGACAATGGAAACATCCCTAATCTACTGCTCACTGGTTCTGCTGGAATCGGTAAGACAACTGTTGCTAAAGCAATGTTGGATCAAATCGGAGCAGACTATATTGTAATCAATGGTTCAGACGAAGGTCGTCTTATCGACACACTGCGCACTAAGATCAAAAACTTTGCTTCCAGTATGTCGCTTTCTGGAGGTCGTAAGTATGTTATTCTTGACGAGGCTGATTACCTTAATGCAGAAACTGTTCAACCTGCTCTTCGAAATTTTATGGAAGAGTATTCTGCTAATTGTGGTTTTATACTTACTTGCAATTTTGTTAATAAAATCATCGCACCTCTTCACTCTCGATGCTCCGTTGTCGAATTCAAGTTGCGGAACGCCGACAAACCAAAGTTGGCAGGACAGTTCTTCAAAAGAGTTGAAAAGATTCTAGAGAAGGAAGGGATTGAATATGAACAGAAGGTTGTCGCTGAACTCATCACTAAACACTTTCCTGATAATCGTCGCATCCTGAACGAACTGCAGCGTTACAGCGTCACTGGTCGCATCGACTCTGGTATTCTTGTTTCGCAGTCTGACGCAAATCTGAAGACATTGTTTGATGCGTTGAAGAACAAAGAGTTTACTGCCGTTCGTAAATGGGTTGGACAGAATATTGATGGTGATGTTGCACCATTCTTTCGTAAGTTCTACGAATCATTGCATGACCTTTTGGTCCCATCAAGTGTGCCAGAAGTGGTAGTAATTTTGGCGGATTACCAATTCAAAAG
>Ga0196901_1001110_pt1 | contig 13761 bp, 25 predicted proteins | sample CB_VirMetaG_FD_169099 | JGI IMG/M metagenome (GOLD analysis project Ga0196901, IMG submission 169099) | Freshwater to marine saline gradient viral communities from Chesapeake Bay - CB_1504_1 Viral MetaG (v3) (version 3) | ecosystem: Environmental > Aquatic > Marine > Coastal | place: USA... | reverse complement strand
TAAATGTATTATCTTTGTTCATTATCAGTTTAATAATCGGGTTCTGTGTCTTCAAAGACACTGCTCACAAATCAAATCAAGCCTATGTGCATCATTATTATCAAGCAAGAGGGTAAACTGCTACCTAAGGAGGTCGCCAAGACCTCAGGCAGAATCAACCCTCACGGGTTGGGTATTATTTGGTTGGATACCTTCGAGGTCACCTACCACAAGTCAAGCGAACATAAAGTATTAGACACAGAACGTCCGTTCATTGCTCACTTCAGGTACGCAACAATCGGAGCAATCGGAAAAGAGAATACACACCCATTCAGGTGTGGAGCGAATCGTAACGAGTGGCTGATGATGAACGGCACAATCTTCGGATTAGGCAATGCCAAGAAGAGCGACTCAAGGGTTCTCGCTGATGCAATCGGAGAGATGCCAAGACACAAGTGGAAGAAGGAGTTGGAGAAGTACGATAGTCGTTTCGTGACTATCAACACACGCAATCGGACGTATCAAATCTACAATAAAGAGTTGTGGACTCAGAGAGATGGTGTTTGGTATAGTAAGAACAATGTACTCGAAGACAATTTAGTTGCGGTGTACGGCACACTTAAGAAAGGATATAGCAATTACAATCGGTTCCTGACATCGTCCAAGCACGTTGGCAAGGGCAAGACAGAAGACAAGTACCCACTCATTATTAGCGGGTTGCCATACCTGATAGAGCAGAAGGGAATCGGGCACAACGTGGAGGTGGACGTGTTCAAAGTTACTGATGCCAAGGTAAAAGAGTTGGATGCCCTTGAGGGGCACCCTTATTGGTATTGTAGAAAGCAGATACCCGTCAAGATGAAGGACGGACGGGTTCTAAATTGTTGGATATATTTCAACATTGCAGAGAAGTACAAAGGTCAAGAGGTTCACAAAAGTTATGAGCAGACCTTCTCATTTGTAAAGAAAGCGGAGACTAAGAAGTGGTGGGAGGAAGATAACGAAGAGGTGTTGAATGCGGAGAGGATAATAGGAAGGCAGTTGTATCTTGACGAGTTCGCTGACGATGACGAGTTCGATGTGAAGAATGAGCAACCCATTTGTATAAATTGTTTCCACGACCTTGAGCACGATGGGTTCAGCAACTACCATTGCAGTGGGTGCAATGATTGGTTCGCAGAGAACGAGGTCTTAAGTTATGGTGCATAGTGATTCGGTTTACCCCCGATGTGTCTACATTGGGGTTCTACAAGGGGTGCAGAGTAGGTCTGTGCTAAGGGTTCGACTCCCTCCCCTTGTGCTCATCAAAATCAAACCAATATGAAAGAGTTCATCGAAGAAAAAATGGTGCAGTATTTTAAGAAGTGTTCCGTTGATAAGTACGGGCGAACAAGCGTTGTCAGTCCGTCTCAAGTGTTCGGCAACAAGACGGATGAAGTACTTGAGTTCCTTAAGACAGACAAAATCATTAGCGTAAAAACTTATGGAGGTCAGTTCGGTACGTATCAAGGGTTCTCATTGACGTATGACGTGGTTGACGAGGGGTTGAGAAAAAAGTGTTATGCTATACTAAACGAGAATGAAAATTACAAATGGGCAATGTCACATTAAAATCAAACCAATATGAAGTACAGAGTCATTAAACATTCACCTATGGAGGTGGACGTGGTCACTGAAGATGGTGGAATAGCCACCATATACCACAACGAAGAGAACATGGTAACGATGTATTACCAAGACAGACTGACTACCATTAGCCCCAAGGCGGATATATGGGAGCAGTTGTCCTACAGCAAGGCATACATGAAAGATTGGGATGCCTCTATGGAGTTGGAAGACATTATAAAAAATGCCCTTGAGTGGTTGGTGTTTCCCTCCCCTCAGAGTTGGGAGATTGACAATTCTATTTTTTCAAACTATAAATTTTAATCAAATGACAAAAGCACAAATTCTCACAATCCTCATTGCACTATTCCCGTCCTATGCCTCAATGTATTGCGACAAGACAGCCTCAACAATCCTATTAATTATGAGTACCATTATATTCGGTGTCATTACGGGGATAAATGAGGGTGAACCGACAATGAAAGACAAAATTCAAATGGGTTGGATACTCCATATCATAGGGGTATTCATCATTATCGGTCTAAAAAGTATTCAGTAACTTAGTGTAGTGTCTTTGAGGACACTTATTGTAAACTTAAAAGTAAACGTATGCTATCAGAAAAAGAAAGACTAATGCTATTGCAAGGTACCATTGACAGAATCCTATACCTATCCGAGAAGGACAGAGAGGAATTCCTCAGATACATTGATGCCTTGTATAACCTGTACCCTGTCCCTAAAAAAATACTCTATGGGGCTGAGATTTTTGAAACCAAAAACGAAATGAAATGAAACAAGAACAAATCATGTGCAAAGGGTGCGAGGAGTCGCACGAAATGAATGAGGATAAGTGGGTAGAAAATAGGTCTGATGCCTATGGGTACAGTACGGGATGGTGGTGCGAGGAGTGTTATGAGGGTGACAAATACCCTTACAGAAAAGACCGCTACCATGACTATATGGATACGGGCGAGTACTTAGAGGACGACTATTAGCCCTCAGACTGCGATGGTCTCAGTTCGGGTTCGACTCCCGATGCAGTCCTCATTAAATCAAATCAAATGCAAGTATTCAGAATCAACACAACAGCTTACGAAGAAGAAGACTTCTATCTAATGACCACGCTTAGCCCCTCACAAATCAAAAGCGTTATTGAGCCAATGGTTCACAACGAAAGGGTTAACGATGAGTTCTTTGAGAATGACGAGTACGTCCTTGAACTTATTAAAAGGTTCCCAAGGGATGAGGTTAGGCTATACACAGACTTTGAAACAATCAACTTTTAAATCAAATCAAAATGGAAACAACAATCGAAAGAGAAGTATTAGAGAACATCTTTGTTACCGCCCTTGAGGGTGGAAGCAACTATTGGTATGACATACCCGACAAGGAGATAGCCAAGGTAAGGAAGGCAGTCCCAAGAGAGGAGGAGGAGGCATTGTCAATGGCAATCTTCAAAGCCATCTTCGACAAGGGTGTGGAGATAGTTATACACGATGCGGAGAATCCCGAAGACGAGTTGGGTGTCATTAACTATGCCATCATCAAGGAGAGACTGAGAGACCTCTCAGAGCATGCCCATTACAGCACGTTCCTTACCTCTGAGATAAATGAGCATGGAGATGCCGAGACAAGTGATGCTGTATTTCAATACTTAACTATGGCTGACATTGTATTCGGATGAGAACAATAGTAGAGATTTTTATAATATTTTTTATCATTATACCAATCAACATCTTCTATACTATAGTGGATGAGCTGTATTGGTTCTTTAAACGGCTCAAGAAATGAAATTTAAAGGCTTATTTTTCAGCGTTGTAGTGTCACTTACATTATGGGCAATATTAATTTGGTTAATATATATCCAACTTTAAACTAAATGTACTATCTTTGTACGAAATTAAATCAAATTAACATGAAGCAAACATCATTCAGTGTTCCTTCTATGAAAGGAATAGAGACGAAAGAAGACTTTATTAACACGGGTAGAATTATACCCCGTTATGTATTCGAGAAAAATTATACGACAGAGAACTTACACGTAGACTGCGTAGACGTAGTGGTTTATGCGGGAGACAACTACATTCAAATGCTTAAGACAAAGGGCTTTCTTCTTGATAATCAAGTGTACGTGAAGCTTGAGTTGGCAGAGGACGTATTGTGGGAAAGTATTTCTTAAATAATTGTGACGAATATTGAACATATTAACTATATTCGTACGCACTAAATCAAATAAAATCAAATGAAGCAAGACATTTTCAATCAGTATGCCGACAGAATAGTTGACATATTCAGCATAAGCAAGGAGGAGTTGTTCTCTAAATCAAAGAAGAGAGAGATAGTAGACGCACGTTATCTTCTATATTATTTATGCCATAAGAGACCTATGACCATTACCTATATCCAACGATATATGAAAGAGAATGGGTATCACATACAACACTCATCCATTATCCACGGCATAAATGATGTAGTGGGTAGGGTCAAGGACGATGCAGACTATCTGCAAACAGTCAAAGAGTTAGAGAAAGCAGTCTTTATTTAATCAAACCATAAAATCAAATCAAATGGAATCAGTTTACGGAAAGCTATCAGCTATCAGCGTAAGGGACAAAATCGAACGCAAGGGGAATCTTGACTACCTATCTTGGGCAAATGCTTGGGCTATGCTTAAGACTATCTACCCCGATGCACAGCGTAAGGTGTACGAGAGCGACCACACGGGACTCAATTACTTTACCGATGGTGTTACTGCCTATGTAAAGGTTGGCATTATAGTAAATGACATTGAGCACATTGACTACCTACCCGTGATGGACTTTAAGAACAATTCAATTGCTATTGCTAAGGTCACCTCAATAGACGTAACCAAATCAATACAGCGTAGTACGGCTAAGGCTATTGCTATGCACGGATTGGGTCTAAGCCTATGGACGGGCGAAGATGTTCCCGAAATCGTAAGCGAACCTACTCCGCCACCTCAGATGGTTGAACTAAAGAATGGCACAGAGGCTTGGGACAGAGTTGTCGCATACGTTCAAGCTAACAAGGGTCTTGGCATAGAGAAGATTAGTCAGCAGTTGAGTACCAAGTACAAGATTAGCCCCGCACTTAAGAAGGAGATTGTTGCACTACTAAAAGACTAATATGCAAGACATAATAAATCAGTTAAAGGATGACAACGAGTACTACAATGGTATGGGGAGATACTACCTATCCAATTCGGATATTGGTACACTACTTACCAACCCTAAGAATTTTAGGATACCAAGAGAAGACAATAAAAGTTTTGCAGAAGGAAGACTCTTTCATCAGCTACTCATTGAACCTGAGAAGGCTAAACACGTACTCCACGTTGACGTAAGTACGAGGACAACAAAGGAGTATAAGAAGTTTGTCGAAGACAATAGCCTTGAGTTTTGTTTACTGACTAAGGAGTTTGACGAGATACATAAACTTGTCAGTGTGATGAAAAGCAATATCTTATTCTATGATGAGATATACAAGCCCAATAACATCTACGAGCAACCTATGATAGCAGACATCAAGGGGATGCAGTGGAAGGGGAAGGCTGACATAGTCACAGATGATACCATCATTGACCTCAAGACAACATCAGACATCAATAAGTTCAAGTGGTCGGCAAAGCAGTATAACTATGACTCTCAGTGTTACATCTATCAGCAGTTGTTTGGGAAGCCATTAGTATTTTATGTAATTGACAAAGGGTCGGCTCAGCTTGGGATATACAGACCATCGGAGAACTTCATCCGAGGTGGTGAGTTGAAGGTTGAGAAGGCTATTGAGGTTTACAATAAATACTTTGGTGCTAACCCTACAGATGACATAGCAAACTATTACGTTGACGAGACACTTGATTAGTGTCCTTGAAGACACCTATTTTTTAACAACAAAAACAAATAAAATGGCAGAGCAAAAAGAAAAGACCTTCGCAGACGGTTTCCTATTCAAGAGAAGAGAAGATGCCCCTGACTTCGTAGTCGGCAGAGTATCCGTAAAGGTAGACGAGGCAATTGCATTCCTTCGTACCCATCAGAAGAATGGTTGGGTTAACTTAGACATCAAGACTGCACGTAGTGGTAACTACTATATGGAGCTTGACACCTTTGAACCAAAGTCAAAGGGAGAGGCAACTCCTCAGCCTAAAGCCAAGAAAGAAGAGGTTAAGGAAGAACTTCCGTTCTAATCTTACTCTATACCAATTAAAGGGGGGAACTTCCCCCTTTTTTTGGCTTTATTCTATGACAGAAATGACGAAATAAATCTTGCTATACTCTTTATATATATATATTCTATTATTATTTTTCTATAGAATATATATTAGAAAAAAAATCGACATAATCGGCAGTGCTTTAAGAATCAATAAGTTAAATGACATAAAATCGACATAGCTATGACATTATCGACATATCAAATAACAATCTTTCAAAACATCAAGGAAACAGAGACTCCATTCTTCAGGGACGTTCGTATTGTCCTTGAGCGTATCAAGGATGGTGCTACTAAAGAACTTGTAAAGAAGATTAGGTTAGAGAAGAGGAAGCCCGAAAGGAATGAACTCAAGAAGCAGTTGCCCGCAATATGTTTCAGTGGTACATTCAACAAGAGGTCTGACTCAGCAATCACTGAGCACAGTGGACTCATCTGCTTGGACTTTGATGGGTATACCAAGCAAAAAGAACTACTTCAAGACAAAGAGAACCTGAGTAAGAATAAGTATGTGTTCTCAGTATTCATATCACCCTCAGGTAATGGTCTTAAGGTATTAGTTAAAGTGCCCGCAGACATAGAGAACCACGTAAACTACTTCAACAGCTTAGAAAGGTACTTTAATTCGCCTTACTTCGATAAGACGAGCAAGAACCTTAGCCGAGTGTGTTACGAGTCCTATGACCCTCTAATTCACTTTAACGAGAACTCATCCATTTGGGACATTATAGAAGAGGCTGAGTATAATGAGGTGAGCAAGGCTAAAGACCAAGCCACTATACCAATCACTGACGAGAACAAGATAGTGGAGATACTTGTCAAGTGGTGGCATAAGAAGTACCCAATGGACGAGGGACAGCGAAATCACAATGCCTATATCCTCGCTATGGCGTTCAATGACTTTGGGATAAATAAGAGCCTTGCATCCTATGTACTAAATCAATTTGCTACTGAGGACTTCAACATCAAGGAGATTCAAACAACCATTGATTCAGCGTACAAGCATACGGCTAACTTTGGTACCAAGTACTACGAGGACGAGGAGAGAGTAAACCAAATCAAAGCAAAGCTAAGAAGGGGTGTATCAAAAAAAGAGATTCGCTACCAATTGCAAGACTCAAACTTGGATAGCGACACAATCGAAGCAGTTCTATCAAAGGTGGAGGAGGAGAATGCAAAGCAGACATTTTGGACTAAGAACGACAAAGGAGTCATCAGAGTAATGCACATTCAGTTCAAGCAGTTCTTGGAGGACAATGGATTCTACAAGTACTGCCCTGAAGGTGGGAAGAACTACGTGTTCGTAAAGGTTACCAATAACCTAATAGACCATACATCAGAGAAGGAGATTAAAGACTATGTGCTTGGACATCTACTTGAGTTGGATGACATTGGAGTATATAATTACTTTGCAGACAACACAAGATTCTTTAAGGAAGAGTTCTTGTCAATGCTATCAACGATTGACATCTACTTCATTGAGGACACGAAAGATTCAGCGTATTTATACTATAAGAATTGTGCAGTCAAGATAGTTGAGGACGAGATTATACCGATAGACTACTTGGACTTGGGGGGGTACGTGTGGAAAGACCACGTCATAGATAGGAACTTTACAATGTGTGACGTTACGGGGAAGTGCGACTTCAAGAAGTTTGTACGGAACATCTGCAATGATGACGATGGGAGAGTTAAGGCTATGGAGAGCACACTTGGATTCCTTCAACACGGATACAAGAACCTATCCTTCTGCCCTGCAGTCATCCTTAATGACGAAGTCATAAGCGACAACCCTGAAGGTGGAACGGGAAAGGGATTACTAATGAATGCACTGAGTAAGATGAAGAAGTTGGTTACCATTGATGGTAAATCATTTACGTTTGAGCGTAGCTTCGCCTATCAGTTGGTGTCAGCAGATACTCAGATACTATGTTTCGATGACGTGAAGAAGCACTTCGACTTTGAGCGTCTCTTCAGCGTAGTGACCGAGGGTCTAACGCTCGAAAAGAAAAACAAGGATGCGATTAAGATACCATTTAGTAAGTCTCCTAAGATTGCTATAACTACTAACTATGCCATCAAGGGTTCGGGTAATTCATTTGCAAGACGTAAGTGGGAGTTGGAGTTACATCAGTACTACAACAAAGCATTCACGCCATTGGACGAGTTTGGTAAACTTATGTTTGGCGATTGGTCAGATGATGATTGGTGTGAGTTCGACAACTACATGATTGGTTGTCTCAAGTCATACCTCAGAACAGGTCTTGTCAAGAGTAGATTTGTAAACTTAAAGATTCGTCAGTTATCAGCAGAGAGTTGCCACGATTTTATAGAATGGTGTGGGCTTGTTGATGGGCAACCGAGGAACACAAGTCTTGAGGTTGGAGTTAGATTGTATAAGCAAGACCTATACTTTGACTTCATTAGCGAGTATCCCGACTACGGACCGAAAGCTAAAATGACCATAAGTAGAACACGATTCTATAAGTGGTTAATATCTTACGGTATGTTCAAAGAAGGAACGATTCCCGAAGAAGGAAGAGACTTACAAGGTAGATGGATAATCATACATAAGAAAAAAGATGAACAAATTGATTGATAGGATAGCAGGGTACAGTAACAGTGATATGGTTGACTACTGCGAAACCTTAAAGAAGATAATACTATCTAACAAGGAGGTCAAAGTAGGTAGAGGCAAAGCTATTGAGATGGTAAAAGTTTCCAAATATAGAAACGACCCTGACGTTGTAAAAAAGATAATAGATAGTTGCGAACATTATAAAACAGTAAAAGTGGAATACAGAGATTATCAGATTGACATAATCAACAAAGGTATGAAGCTGTTGCTTCAACACCGATTCCTTTACCTTGCTATGGAGGTAAGGACGGGAAAGACGCTTACAAGTTTTGGGATAGTAGATGGGTTAGAGGTGGAGAATGTTTTGTTTGTTACCAAGAAGAAGGCTATAGGCTCAATACTCAATGATTACAACAACCTAAATCCATCCTTTAATCTTCGTGTCATTAACTATGAAAGCTTACACATTGTAATGGACGAGCAAGTATGGGACGTAGTTATATTAGATGAAGCTCATTCATTGGGAGCATTTGCAAAGCCGAGTTCAAGGGCTGAACTTGTAAGAGATATACTTTGGAACGTAAATCCCTACGTAATTTTACTTAGTGGTACACCGACACCCGAAAGTTACTCTCAGATGTTTCATCAAGTATATGGCATAAGGAACAACCCATTCCGTGAGTTTAGGAACTTCTACAAGTTTGCAGAGAAGCACATACGAGTTACTCAGAAGAGAATAAACGGGTTGTTTATGAAGGACTATAGTAAAGGTCTTGATACTATCATTGAGGCTATGGCTCCGTACACCATCAACTACACTCAAGAGGAGGCGGGATTCATAACCAAAACCATTGAGGAGATTATAGAGGTAGAACTAAAACAGTCGACCTATGACCTTATCGAAAGACTCAAGAAAGACTTGGTGATTGAAGGAAAGAATGATGTGATACTTGCTGATACTTCTGTAAAGCTAATGATGAAAGTCCATCAGTTATGTTCAGGAACAATAAAGTTTGAGAGTGGCAATTCAATGGTTATTGATACCACTAAGGCAGACTTCATTAAGGAACATTTTGCGGGGTGCAAGATTGGGATATTTTATAAGTTCAAAGAAGAGTTGAGTGCACTTGAGTCAGTGTTCAAAGATTCCTTGACAACTGAACTAAGTGTCTTTGAGGACACTGACAAGAACATAGCACTGCAGATAGTATCGGGGCGTGAAGGTATATCTTTGAGGAAAGCAGACTATCTTGTATATTACAATATAGACTTTAGTGCTACGAGTTATTGGCAAAGCAAAGACAGAATGACGACAAAAGATAGACAGTTTAACCAAGTTTTTTGGATATTTGCAAAGGGCGGGATAGAGCACGACATTTATAAAGCAGTTACTAAGAAGAAAGACTATACAGTTAACCACTTTAAAAAAGACTTCTATTTATGAAACTACTAATATTCATATTAATTATTTTGCTAATATATGCATCTCGTCAATTAGACAATCACTTCGATAAACAAAACAAAAATGATTAGATGTGCCTGTATAAACGATAAAGAAAGACCCAATGATATACCTAAAGACAAATGGGTAAAGAAAGGGCAGATGTATACTATTGTATTTGCTATAGTGGTATTACCTCAAAGGGAGTTGAGTTTTCAACTTGAAGAATTGGACTTAGACGAAAGCTGTGCTCCATACGAATACTTCTTGGCTAATAGGTTTGCATTCTTAAAGGACGACCTATATAAATTACAAGATTTTATTAAGCAATGTGGCAGGGTTAATATGTCTATAAAAGAATTAATGTCTCAGTCAAATATTTTAAAAACAAACTAATATGCCTGATATAACAATGTGTAGTGGAAAAGATTGCCCTTTAAAAGAAACCTGCTATAGGTATAAAGCTAAACCTGATGAGTATCAGTCTTATTTTATGGAAGCACCATACAATGACGGAGAATGCAACCACTATTGGGAGATTAAAAAGTCAAGTAAAGTGAGCAAAAAACTTGACAAATAATGTATCATAAATCGGACAAAAACCGAGTTAATGTGCAATATATCACACATTATATATGCAAAAACATATTAAAATATGAAAATCACAACATTTATATGCAATTAAATACACTTTTATGAAAGCAATACTTGAATTTAATTTACCCGATGACCAGCAGGAATACGATTTGGTAAATAATGCACTTAACTTCTGGAGTGTGCTTTGGGAACTTGACCAAGACCTAAGAGCCAAAACCAAATATGCTGCTGATGACTTGCCGCAAGATAAGTACGATGCTTATGAGGAAATTAGAGATAAGCTACGCGAATTGATGTCTGAAAGTAATGTCAACTTTGATATGGTAAAATAAGATATTTACAGCAGATTATTGTAACAAATAATGGTATAAAAATGTTACAGAATTCGGATTTTGTGACAAAAAATAACATAACAAATGAAAGACAAAATACTTGAAGCATTAATAGGGAAATATAAGAGCAGGGCTGAAATGGGGTTGTTAAAGTACGGCAAGACAATGGACAGAGATGACCTTGGATTGCTCCAATGGGTAGAGCACGCTCAGGAAGAAGCAATGGACTACTGCCTATACCTTGAAAAAATTAAACAAATATTAAATGACGGAGCAACAGATACAGAGTAGAAGGATAAAGGAGCTTGAGGCACAGGGTTACTACGTCATCAAACTTGTTAGGACTAACAAGAACGGTATACCCGACCTTATAGCCATACCTAAGAACTCAGACGTATTATTTTGCGAAGTTAAAAGACCCGAAGGAAAGCTATCTAAATTACAAGAGTACAGAATAAAAGAATTAAATCAACATGGAATCAACACAGAAGTTTACAGAGGAGAAGAAGAATGATATTGACTCACTTAAAAGTATTGTAGAGATGGTAATGTCCGTAGACTTAATGGAGACCAACAGAAAGAGATGTATTGTTGAGGCACGTATGATATACGCATACATATTAAGGGAGATGAATTACTCTCTTAATAGGATTGGTATGTCACTTAAGAAAGACCACACAACAATAATACATTACCTTTCTTCTATTAGAAAATTACTTGAAATAGACAATGAATTATTACGTAGGTATCATAAGTGCAGAGATATGTTTATGCAAGACAGAGACCCAAGTTTTATTGTTAAAAGAGAAGACCTAAGCAGCGAGGTATTCAGATTGGGAAGTAAAATGGAAATACTAATGATAGAGAATGGGCACCTGCAGAAAGAAATAAAAAGGCTAAAAGAAGAATCAAAATCATCAGACAAAAGATTAAACAGAGTATTTAAATTTATAGATGAGCATACCCCAATTGGGCATGAGTTTATAATTGAAAGAAAAATAATAAAGATGTTCGATGAATAAAGTAAACACAGAAGAAAAAGAAAGGGCATACAGAATATCCTTTATGACAGAAGGATTTCACATATCCATATCTACCATCTATGAAAAGGTGGTGGATAAGGATTACGTGGAAGCTAAGGTGGATATAATAAATTTGCTTAGAGACCTAAGGCAGGTAATAAAAATAATGGAAGATGACGATTTTTGAAACAGAGCAGGATTTAATGAGAGAGAAAAGAGCTATCGAAATATTTGTTAAAATATTTGACGGGTCATTTAAAAAGTTAGACCCATTAGATGTAGACTATAAAATATTTGACAAGGATAAGAACCTTATTGCGTACGCAGAGGTTAAGGGAAGAATAAAAACAATGATTGATGCGTACCCGTTACCTATATCAATAAAAAAGTTAACTAAGCTTGTAGATAAAAGAATAACACCTGTAATTATATGGGCGTGTGAAGATGGTATTATATATGGTAAAGCAGATAATTTATTTGGAGAAGTAAAGAAAAGTGGAAGACCAATACGAAGCGGTTCTTTTACTGACAATGAACTAATGGTTTATTATAACAAACAAAAAGAATTAAAGTATGTTAGATACTTATAGTGTACCGTCTTGAAGTAGCTGCTCTTTGTCTTCTTCTATTCTCCTATACCTTTGATTCCATATAGCGTTACACAAGGATATGCTCTTGCTTATAACTTCCTCTTCGTTCTCTTCCTTCCAAAGTAGATGGACACACTCATGTATAAGTATCTCAAGTGCCTTCTTGCCTTTGAGTCTTGAGTCAATATAAACAGTGCCATCTGAGTCTGCTAAACCCCACGCTCTTTCTTTGCCCAACTTTTTATATTTGACTTTAATCTTCACCCTTAATAGATTATCATAAAATTTTTCCTTTGTATATTCTTTTGTTTTTAACTTCAAAGTTGTCCCCATCTATTTCAACAAATGCAAATCCGTGATTCCACTTGTTTAGTGGCATATATAATGGGTGCAATTCAGACAAGCAGCCTATTGACCAAGTCGTTGTAATGCTTCCATTCATATCTGTCTCAGTGTGTTCAGATGTCTGATGGTTATGACCTTGCATCGCACTGACCTTTCCTTTTGTAAAGAGTCCCCTTGCTATGTTTACAGGGCTGAATGCACCGGGGTACTCATGACCGTGTATTATATTTAAGCCACCTGCTTTCATAATCCGTTTGTCGCCAATAATCTCTATACCTTCTGCCCTTGCTTTAATTATATTGGCAATCTCAAACTCATCAACTCCAATTATCTCTCCGGCTTTCATCCACAAGAAGTGTTCATACCTTTCTTCGTGGTTACCTATCTTAAAATATATTTTGGAGCCAAAAGTTTTTTTAATAATATTAATAAAATCCTTAAACGATTCCAACTCTGAACTTATACTTCTCTTCTTTGGGTCCTTAGAGTATCTGCTTAATCCAAAAAAGTCTAACGTATCTCCATTTAGAAGCACTGCATCAGGCTTTTCTTTCTTAGCCCAATCAAACGCAACTGTTATCGAATCAATTGAATGGTATGGTATATGAATGTCAGATAGTACAAGCAACTTCTTTGCATCAATCTTGAATGGTTCGTATATTGTTTCATCACTACTTGGTAAGTTGTAAGGATTTAATGGTCGGTTAGGAATTTCCTTTCTTACTATACTTCTATTGTGGGTTTTACCCTCAATAGACCTTAATGTAGTTCTTATTGATTCAACATTTGGAAAAAGCATTTTATTGTCTGCATAAATAATTCTCGCAAGTTTTAAGGTTGGCATATCCCAACCAAGCTTTTCTCTATACGATTCACATAGGTCAGCTTTAGTTTGTGCTTTTTTTGCCATAAGTTCTTTTTGTACTTCCATCTGAATTTTTTCTTTTCTTGATAGGTGCACTATATCCATACTCCTTATCTTCAATTTTTCTTATCTCTTTATTCATCAAAACCTCTGCTTCATTCTCGTACTTGTCCTCCT
>Ga0196901_1001102_pt1 | contig 13817 bp, 24 predicted proteins | sample CB_VirMetaG_FD_169099 | JGI IMG/M metagenome (GOLD analysis project Ga0196901, IMG submission 169099) | Freshwater to marine saline gradient viral communities from Chesapeake Bay - CB_1504_1 Viral MetaG (v3) (version 3) | ecosystem: Environmental > Aquatic > Marine > Coastal | place: USA... | reverse complement strand
ACACGAGTAACACAAAAGCCACAAATTATGATTACCAATGCAGATCGAATTGAATCTGTAGAGTTTGGGCTTGTTGAAGATGATGATGGCAATCTACAGTACAGCGCACATCGCCATGATTATAAACAGTTTGAGAACGGCAATATGATCGACGGAGGCCGTGCTTATATTAAGTCAAGTATGTGTGAAGTTAAACACTACGTTGTTCGTAACGGTGAAATGGTGGAGAAGAAAGATGCTGAAATCTCGGATGAGAATCTCGATCTTTCGGATATTCCGGAGAAGGACGAGCAATTCTTCATGCGAGCGAAGAAGACAAGACTGGTTAGGAAGAGAAAAACTAAATGATAAAGAAATATAGGATCATCACATTGAGGGCAACATGGCCGTATTAGAATTATCAAGTTTTGAAATGATACAAAAAGAGCGTGGCGCAAAAGGTCGGCAGGCTGTGCTAGACTTTGGCGATTACCATCTCAGCATCATCAACGACGGATTTGGTTCTGAGCAAGGACTTTACGAGATTGGACTGTTCAAAGCAGCAGACGGTGTAGCATTTGACATGGTAGAGTTGCCTGGCATTACAGAAGAAGGCGATACTGTAAAAGGACGCTTGACAGAAGCAGATGTTGGTGCTATAATAAAGAAAATGTACTTAATCACAGGCAAATCACCGAGGCAAGTATGATTACAGTTAACGGCGGTTCACTGACCATAAGATTAACTGGGTTAGAGAAAAACTAAATGATAAAGAAATATAGGATCATCACATTTCTTCAACAAGAAAAGAAAGAGGCGAAAGAAAATGACTGAAGATTATTATGAAGAAGTACTACTCCTTCGCAAGAAGGTTGAGAAGTATGAGACTATGTTCAAACATGCAATGGCTGAAAATACTGGTGTGTTCTTTATCTGTGGTGTAGCAGGTGAGAAGGATAGCATGGGTTTACCTGAGGAGATTATGGTTTGTCCAACATACGGACTAGACGGTTTTGCATCTTATAAAAAGGACAGAGACTACTCTGCTCCAGGCTGGTGAGGCGAGGATGAGATATTTTTCTTATGATGAACTGGTAGAACCGGGAGAAGGAACGTCTATTGTAACAGTATCAGAGGATGATATCAGAAAAGAATACTATCCTTGGTGGTATGAGAAGATGTGTAAAAAGTATGGTAAAGAAGAAGTGGACAAAAACTGGTCGTTTGAAGATTGTCTAGAGGACTGGATTACAACCAATTATGCGTGGGTAGTAGATGAGTGTGGCGAAAATGACTGATTATAATCCTGACAACTGGGTTGTTATTAAAATAAATGGTGATGACCCGCATTATCGTGTGCTCGCAGGGTGGAGTGGTGGATACCTCACTGGCGATAGCTGGCGCATGAATAGTGGCATTACTCGTGTCGAGGATGCTGGTGACCGTTTTAATTTCTATGGATCAAGCGGTAGTTGTTATAGTTGCCACAAGGAGAATTATACTCTACGTGTGAATAATGCTCATATCTGGAATCAGTTTAAAGAACTGCACGGCGACAAGATTGAGATAATGCCAGAAGAAACAGACTGGTTAAACATGGATTGGATTCATGATAAAGAAATATAGAATCACTACTACCCTTCGTCCCGGTATCAAAGATATGCAAGGCGATGCAGTAGCAAATGCTTTACGATCTATGGGTTACGATATCGTTGAAAATGTTAGAATCGGTAAGACTATCCATATTGAATGTGATGAAAATTTAGTTGACGACATTGCTAAGTCTGTATATAATGAAGTAATGGAAAATTATGTGATTGAGGAACTATGAAAAAGGTAATCGTTATCAGTCTTGGTCTTTTGGTTTCAGCTTGTGCTGTAACACCATTGACACCTATTGGTATTGCTTATGATATGGTAACTCTACCATTTGAGATGGGACATGTAGTCGTAAAGAGAGTATTGCCTTGATTAATTGGTATATGGTAACATTAGTTTTGTTATCATTTTTACCCTTTGCATACGCAATTTTGAAATTGTGTTGGTATTGTTAATTGGTCTCGTAGCTCAATTGGATAGAGCACCCGCCTTCTAAGCGGACGGTTGCAGGTTCGAGTCCTGCCGAGATCGCCAAATAATGCGCCCGTGGTAGAATTGGTAGACACAAACAACTTTAGAAAAAAGTTTAAGCGGGCGTGGAGAAATTGGTAAACTCGATTGACTTAAAATCAATTGCCTAGCGCTTGCCGGTTCGAGTCCGGCCGCCCGCACCAAATATAAATAACACCGTGCTGCTGAGGCTCATTTATGTGAGGTACGGCAGGGATGGCGGATGAAGTACCAAAGAGTGGAAAAATCGCGGCCATCACTTTTTTTATATAGAAAGAATGTTCTATGGGTTGGAATCCATTTAAGAAAAGCAGTTGGACTAAACTAGGAGACGATATTGTAGATACTGCAAATGATGTGGCAGATACCGTAACAGACACCGCAACAGCAAAGGCAGTAGCACATACAACACAAACTTGTACATCGCAGGCATCTGAATATGCAAAACAGGGCTTCGATGTTGCATCTACAGAATGGAAGATCTACAGAGAAGAATGGTACTAAGAAGGCTTGTATTGATAGTGTAAGTCATGGTGTAGAATACGTAGAATGGGCAGTTAACATAGACTGTTGACATTAATTCATTTCTGTTGTATTATATAAAAATGATGAAACAGGGAGTGAATGTGATGTTTGAACTTGTTGAGTTGTACGAAGATGCGTTTCGGTTTCCTGAGATTCGTAAGGAATACGAAGAATATCTGGATCGACTGGCAGACGAGTATGATTATGTCAAGAGTCTAGATATGGATAATATAAATATTAAATCTACTGTTTGAGAGGAGATAGAATAGACGGTTAGGACACGGGGGCAGTACCCGTCACCTCCACCATAAGCATATCACCGTCTCTAGTAATGAGACCTTGCTAGATACGAAAGAGTTTGTTGTGGTATGCTTATGCGGGGGGTGAAATAGGGTCGACTAACGTAGTAAAGATCAAATCGAGGTAGACGCCATGGTACCAGCGTATCGGACCAAAACTATAAATGCTAACTTTAATGTTGCAAATGACAACCACTTCGAGGATATCCGCCTAGCGGCTTAATCGACTTGTAGTCACGGGGTATGGGTTCCACCCTGTCATATAACGGGCCCAATCACTTTTAACAATTAAAGGATATAACATTGTTTAAATTCTCCGAAAAGGGAATCGCAAAGTTTATCATTTTTTGTTTTGTCTACTTAATTCTTATTTTTGTATCTATGGCAACATTGCCGGATAATGCAGACAGTCACGAAGTAGATAAAGATAGTCTGAACTGTTTAGCTAAAAACATATACTTTGAAGCTAGAGGAGAAGAAATTATTGGTCAATATGCTATTGGTCTCGTAACTCTAAATCGTGTAAAAGACAAAGATTTCCCTAATAACATCTGCGACGTTGTATATCAGGCAGTAAAGATAAACAACAAAATAGTAAAATATAAGTGTCAATTTTCTTGGTATTGTGACAATAAATCAGATACACCAAAAGATTTACAAAGTTGGTATAAAGCTATTAGTATAGCAGATACATTACTACACTTTAACGTAGAAGACTTCACAAGAGGTTCTAGATTTTATCATGCGGATTATGTCGTACCCGAATGGAGCAAAAATAAAAAGGTATTAATTAGAATAGGAAAGCATATTTTTTATGAATAATTTTTATAATAGTCTCGCTAACGATAAGAAACTATCGATTATTGCTGGACCGTGCGTTTTTGAAAATCAAGAGTTGGCAGTGGAAATCGCAGAGACTCTAAAAGAGATTTGTGACGATTTATCTGTCAACTTTTGTTTTAAAATGAGTTTTGATAAAGCAAATAGAACATCATCCTCTTCATACAGAGGAGACTTTGATGGTGCGTATTATGCATTTGATTCAATAAGAAATAGAGGTATACCTACATTAACAGATGTACATGAATCTTGGCAATGTTCCGTAACTAATGCAGACATTCTTCAAATACCAGCATTTCTCTGTAGGCAAACTGATCTTCTAAAATCAGCTGCCGAAACTGGTAAACCTGTGAATGTAAAAAAAGGACAATTTTTATCTCCATGGGAAACAAAAAATATAGTTGACAAGATAAAATCCTTTGGTTATAATGAAGTAATGTTAACTGAACGAGGTACAACATTTGGATATAACAATCTCGTTGTTGATATGCGTTCATTAGAAGTGATGAAAGAATATGCACCTGTCATTATGGATTGCACACATGCCGTACAATATCCAGGAGGTCAGGGAGGTTCAAGTGGGGGTGATAGACGTTTTGCTTCTGTTATTGCTTATGCAGCTACCGCTGTATCAATAGCAGGACTCTTTATGGAAGTCCATCCAGATCCTGATAATGCACCGAGTGATGGTCCTAATATGATTAAATTAAAAGATTTTCCAAAAATAATAGAACAAATTTTAGAAATTGATGGAGTGGTTAAAAAATGATTTATGGTAAAGTTTGGGGTCAGACAGAACCTCTTTTAGTGACTCCCATGATTGAAGTCCACAGAATCATTACAAAGTCTGGTTATAAATGTTCAGAACATTTACATAAACACAAGTGGAACGGATTCTATTGTATTAGCGGTAAAATGAATATTTTTGTACGTAAGAATGATTATGATCATACAGATAAGACAGAACTAGGACCAGGAAATTTCACTACAGTGAAGCCGGGTGAATATCATTGGTTTGAATGTGTAGAAGACGCTGAGGTACTAGAAATCTATTACGCTGAATCAATCTCAGAAGATATTGTAAGAAAGAATACTGGAGGAATTATTTCGAAATGATTGATAAGAATAAGTTCAATCAAGAAATTGAAGATTTTGTGTATGAAACTGGTGAATCTTATATTGACGCAATTATCAATTTTTGTGAAAAGAATAATGTAGAGATTGAATCTGTTGCTAAAATGATTAATAGAGTTATCAAGGCGAAGATTGAATCAGAGGCTAGTGATTTAAATTTACTAACAGAGAAATTATGCAGATTGCCCATGTGATGTCGTTTCCTGGTTTCAATGCGTATAAAACTTATCTTGCGCTGAGAAGTCATTTTACGACTGATTATGATTACTTTAAATATAATGGTAAACTGAGAGTAAAGGAGGAATCTTTTTTAAGACGTAAAGACAAGTTTTTCTTCGAGAAGATAGAAAGGAGGCATAAGAAGGAACTTGTTCCATTCTTCGTTTCAAATCTAATCAAGGAGGATAATAATTGGAGTGGAGGTCTTGTTTCTGACAAGGCTGAACAAGTCTTTAACGAATGGAAGAGAAAGTTCCAGTCACTTAAATATTCATTCCGTGAAGATATGAGTAAACTTCGTGATTATATGGATCGGAATGATCTTCAGTTTGATGAGGTGTTTCAGTGTGATGATGGGCAACATCCAATAATTCTGAAACTCCTCATCTCTGAAGATATATCAATCGAGTCTTTTATTATACTAGACAAAGTGCTAGGATTCGTGAAAAAGATCAATAAATACGTTGACGATTTCATTTGGATCGAGTATAATAAGAAGATAGTAAAGTATTCGTCATTTATTGAAATTGATCCAAAGGAGTATCGTCATGTCGTAAAATCTATATTTGTTTAAGTCGTATAAAGTCGTATTAAGTAGTTTTAAGGAGAATCAAAAATGGCAGCAACATCTTTTGCCGCACTCAAGAAGTCAAGTAAGTCATCACTTCGTGACCTAGTAACAGCAGCCGAAAAGATTACGGCACGAGACGAACTCAACACAAACGAAAATATCTGGAAGCCTGAAGTAGACAAGGCAGGAAACGGATACTCAGTCATTCGATTCCTACCAGCAGCCCCTGGTGAAGAACTTCCATGGGTCAAGGTATACAATCATGGATTCCAGGGTCCTGGTGGTTGGTGGATTGACGAATGTCGAACCACAATTGGCGAAAAGTGTCCAGTTTGCGAACACAACTCTATGCTTTGGAACTCAGGTGTAGAGTCCAACAAGGATATTGTTCGTAAGCAGAAGCGTCGATTAAACTATTATTCCAATGTTCTAGTCGTATCAGATAAGGCAAATCCTCAGAATGAGGGTCAAGTGTTTCTTTATCGGTATGGCGCAAAGATCTTCGAAAAGATGCAGAATGCAATGCAACCTCAATTTGAAGATGAAGATCCAATGAATCCTTTCGATTTCTGGGAGGGTGCTAACTTCAAGTTGAAGATTCGTCGATATGAAGGTTATCAGAACTATGACCTATCAGAGTTTGATAAGAGTTCTGCTGTATCTGACGATGATGCAAGGATTGAAGAGATTTGGAACTCTCAACATCCACTATCTAAGTTTCTTGATGTATCTAATTTCAAGTCATATGAAGAACAAAAGACTCGACTCAATCGTGTTCTTGGTCTTGATGGTGGTCCTGAACTAAGTGAAGTTGCTCCAGCACCTCAACCTCGTGTTGCGGCAGCTAAGGAAGAAAATAGTGTTCCTTGGAGTAATGATGATGAAGAAGATGACGATAGTCTATCATTCTTCAAGAAATTGGCAGAGGAGGATTGATAAAATATCAGAGGGGACTTCGGTCCCCTCTTTTTTGTCTGTATAAAATATAATAAAAGATTAATAAAAGGATAACACGTCTGTAACAAAATTTTGTTAAATATGAATATTACATACGATTACAAGTTCGAAAGGAGATCAAAATTTTGATTAAAACATTAACACTCGCTGCCTTAACATCGGTACTTATTGTAACATCTGCATCTGCAAGGGACCAGATTCGTATCGTTGGTTCTTCAACAGTATTTCCATTTTCCACCAAAGTTGCTGAAGAGTTTGGTAGGACTAGCGGATTTAAAACGCCTGTTGTAGAATCAACTGGTTCAGGTGGTGGATTCAAATTGTTCTGCGCTGGAGTCGGAGAAAAACACCCAGACATCACAAATTCTTCACGCAAAATTAAGAAATCAGAAGTAGAGCTTTGTGCAAAGAATGGTGTAACACCAATCGAATACGAGATTGGTTTTGATGGTATTGTAATTGCTAACGATAAATCAGCAACTCAATATAATTTTCAATTGAAACATATTTTTTTAGCTCTTGCCGCTAAGGTTCCAGTAGATGGTAAGTTAGTACCAAATCCATATGTGTATTGGTCTGATGTAGATCCATCTCTTCCTAATGTAAAGATAAAGGTATTTGGTCCTCCTCCAACATCTGGTACACGTGACGCTTTTCTAGAGCTCGCTATGGAAGGTGGAGCTAAACAAATTTCAGAACTAAAAGATCTTAGTAAAAAGGACAAGAAGAAGTTTAAGAATATTGCTCACCACATCCGTGAAGATGGTGCGTATGTTGATGCAGGCGAGAACGATAATCTAATTGTTCAGAAGCTCCAATCAGATCCAAATTCTCACGGCATTTTTGGATACTCATTCTTGGACCAAAACTCTAATGTTATCCAGGGTTCAATTGTTGAAGGTTTCGAACCTACATTTGAAAACATTGCAAACGGTAAGTATAAAATCTCTCGGTCACTTCAATACTATGTGAAGAAAGAACATATCGCAAAAATTCCTGGTATTCAGGAATTTGTCAATCTATTTAAACGTATGCAAATGGCAGATGGTCCACTTGAGGATAAAGGATTAATCTCTTTAAAATAAACTATAAAATATCAGAGGGGACTTCGGTCCCCTCTTTTTTTTATGTATAAGCCGCAGAAAACCGAGACGCATAGGAGCTTGTTGGCGATTGTGTATATTGAGAAATACCACCAGAAATAGTAGTTTGACGATTACTATTATTGATAATAGTCTGTGATTGATCTACACTAGTTGGTGAAGAGGTACTAGGTGACGCTATAGCTATAGGAGCTGGTGGTTTCGTTGCGTTATTCATTGAAACCATCTCCGCTTCTAAACCATTCATTCTAGGAGATCCAGCTTTATATGTTGGTGCCATTGTTTGGCCTTCGCCTTTGAACGATAGATAGTTTCCTAGATCACCCATGGGAGCCGGCTCCCATATGGGAGCCATGGGAGGATCACCCATGGGAGCCGGCTCCGGAGCCATGGGAGGATCACCCATGGGTGATGCATCGTTTCCTCTAGTTAGTTCTTCTCTTCGTTTTAATAATTCTTCAATTTCCTGTTCTCTATTAATAATTTGATCACCGCGGAAGCCATCATATGTTTGCTTATTGTCCGCGTCTTGTTTCTTTTTCGCTTCCTCGATCTGTTTTTGTTTTTCTAAAATTTGTTTATCTATTTCTTCAAGTTCTTTTGCTGGTGCTGCTTTTACTTCTTCAAGGTTCTGTCTTGCTTTATCAGCCTGTAGTGTTGATATAAATATACTTCTTGCATCGTCTTGGTTTATAGGTTTTAGACCTTTAGCCACACGTTCTTTATTAAGAGCTTCAAGTTTAACTGGATCGGCGCGACCTCGAACATCGCCCGTTTTCATTACGGAAGCAATTTCTTCTTCAGTAATATCATATTTTTCTAAAGTTTGATTTTTTGATGCTTCTGTTTTTTCAACTTTTTCTGTTGCTGCTTGTTCTTTCATTCCCTGTGTATCTGAATATTTATCTATAAACTCTTTTACACCATCTGGGAGCAGCCAATCAGGAAGATCGAGACCGGCTAATAGATTGGCAACACCACTAAACAATCCATCTATAATAGCATCCCATATCTTTGACATACCATCTTTAAAACCTTGTATTTCTGCATCATCAAGAGAAAATATACCGACTACTGCTCCTACTAGTCCACCTATAGCCGCTCCTATAGCAGTACCTATAACTGGAAATACACTACCTAATGCAGCACCATACGCTGCAAACTCAAGCGCTTGACCGCTGACTTTTGCTATTGCCGGTGTCGCTTCTTGAAGACCCGTCATAGCCTTTCCCATTGCAGTATTAGCTTCTTTACTAAAATCTTTTTCCGTAAACCAATCTGCTATACCGTTAACTGCCGTTTTTGCCATCATCCCAGCGGCAACAGCAATACCAGCAATACCTAAAGCTTTAGGTGTTAATTTTGGAGTTAGTGCTTTTGTTAGTTGTGGTGCAGATTCCTCCAATGAATTTTTAATACTATTCCCAACACTTCCTACTAATCCACCTATTAACGTTAGAGTTTGAGCAGGAAATAATGTAGCAAATAAACCTACACCACCAAATACAGCCGGTAAATTTTCTGCTAGATAACCTTCTATTTGACTTCCAAGAGTAACCTCACCATTATCATCTTGTTCTTTTAAACCTAGTGATTCTACGACTTTTCTACCCAACCAAGTAAACGCTGATGTTATAGCACCAGCTCTCCAACCAAATAAAGCAGTAACAAATAAATTAGGTAAGTTTAAGTTTTCTTTAAAAATTTCCCAAGCAGCGTTACCAACGCCTTTAAAAAAATCAGAGGTAAAGAAATTGCTCGCGGATTTTTTAATGGTATTAAGAAGCTCATCAGTCTTTTCTGGTGCTAGAAATGCACCTAGAATTAACGCACCAACAAGTGTATTTAAAACACCACCAAGAGATATACCCTTTCCTACTTCTATAGCTTTATCTTTTACGCCCGTCGCCGCGCTTTTTAAAGTAGTACCAAATTTAGACTCTCTTTTTTCTTCAGCGGCCGCCGCTCTTTCTCTAGCACGATTAAGTTTCTCAGTAGTCTCTTGTTTTTTAGCTAAGTTTAAATTTTCAGTGTTTACCTTCAAAACAGATGCGAATAATTCTCTAAGACCTCTGATATTCTCATCTATGCTTTGAACAGCATACGTGGTACTTTCTTGAAATGATAACGCCATCATATCAGATGTAGCTGCACCAGAAGGATTAGGGTTAGGAAGCATTTTGTCTGTTCTTCTCTTCTTGTTCTCTCAGATGTTCTAGCAACATCTGAATGTATATTTCTCTCTCAAACGGTATCATATCATCTAATTCAGTCAAAGAATATTTATGATATTGCATCAACGAAAAGTTAAGTCTATAATAACTAGCTAGACTCGTATGACAGAGACTTATCCAAAAAAATCTTCAAAGCCAGATATATCTGTTTCAACCTCTTCACCACATTTTTCACATTTATACTTTGCTCTTAAACGACTGGCAGGCATAGTTTGAAAGAATCTTGTAATTTTATCAAATTGCTCTTTAGAAAGACTTTCTAAAAATTCTAAAACTTCTTTTTGTGTAAAATCGTTGTAAACCGTTTCTTGATCGTAAACATATTCTATACTAGTAGAAAAAATATCAAGAACATTTGTAGGATCAATATCCATAAAGTCAGTCAAAGAATTTATAGTAGGATACTTCATCTTCACACCAATATTATCGTTTAATAAAAATGTATCAGTATGACCTTCATTTGTATTATAAACAATATTATCTAACTTGACTTCTACATCGTTCATGTGGCCACAATTTTCCACATCATGTTTTAGTTTAAACTGTGCCGTTTCTCCTACACTTTTAGATCTTATATGAAGAAACATATGTTCAAAATCAAAATAAGCTAAACTATAAGGATCAATATCCTCCGGCTCAATAACACAATTTTTTAACATTTGACAGATAGCGTCTATCATGTCTTTTCTCTCACCACTTTCAGCAGCTATGAGAAGCAACTTTTCCTCTTTTACAAGAAAAGGTCTAAATTTAACATCAACTCCATTTGACGGTAGTTTAGTCGTAAAGTGTGGGGCTACTATTGACGGTAAAGCCATTTTATTCTCTCCAAATCAGTCATTGTTATTAAGTAGATACATTAGCAGTACTTGTTGATCCTGCCGCGTTTTGTTCATAATATCTATATGTGAATACTACATTAATTCTAGGTATAGCATCAGAAGCCCAAGATAAACTTACTGGAGCGACTTGTATAGGATATGCTTCTATCAATTTTGTATTATATCCTTTGGCACCAGTTCTTCGTAGATTGTGAATATCTATCGTTCCAATATAATCATCATAATAACCAGAACGAAATCTTGAACCATCTGATACGGTACGATTAATTCGATGTGTTCCTACAACCTTATCTAACCATCTATCAAAATACTCTTTAACACGATAATCGTCTGATTCTATGAAAGTTATAGTAGTCTCTAGATAAAGTGCTGCATACGCTACTTTTCTTTGAGGTCCAATATAAACCTGTTCTGTTGTAGCAATACTTCTTCCGGGCAATTGTACAGAGTCTGCTCTATATGTTAAATCTGGATCACCAATTCCAGTTGGACCACTTATTATAATTTCGTAGTCGCTTTCTCTCGCTGGAGGAACATTATTAAAAATAGAAGTAAATCTATTTAAATCTATAGGCATTATATCATCCTTCTTGAGTCTGCCCAGACTTTAGTCTTCGATGCTTTCGCAAATCTTTCCAGTGGTAGGAATAGGGCAATATCCCATTCACTAGATGATATCTCAATAAACCTAGAACGAACATGATTAGATAGATATCTCTTAAAAGTTGGTTTAAATGGAGCAAAACGAGAAGCCGCTTTTAATATCTGATAACCAATCTTCAATTTAGTCTTTTCATCGTATCTTCTGTCCGTAGACAGTTCGTATAATTTATCCATTAACTTTGCTCTAAGAGTTAGTGGTAAATAATGCATGTTGATACCATAAAATCCACCAGGAGCTCCTTCTACTGGAAAGATCAAAGGATATCTATCATAATATGGTAACGTATCTTTCGTTTTAGGATCATAATTGAAAAGATACATCTTTCCTATTGTGGTCCTATTTTTATATTTCGCTCTCTCATCCCTAACAACAGCTTCCGGCGTAACACTAGTCTTTCTCGCCGCGTTGCGAAACCAATCTCTAGACGTTTGTGTCCTAGCTGGTAATTGTCCAGACCTCACTCCCTGAGCCAGAATTTCGTCAAAAGTTTTTGATGCCATGTTCGTTTTTTTGTTGACAAAAAATAAGATACGTTATATACTATTTATATGATGAAAACAGGAGATAAGAAAATGTTGACAAAAGACTTAGAAGCAGCCACAGAGTATAAAGGTACTGCATATTTCAAAGACCGTAAAGACGCTGAAGAGCATATGAAAAAATTCGCACCAGAAGGAAGAGTTGTTGAATATGTGAGGGGTTATGCTGTTCAAACTAGAATTTCTGGCCCATACCTTAACAAGTCTGGAAAAGTTAAAGAAGAAATTAAGGTGTAATTTTTCTCTTGACAAAAAATAAAATTCCTGGTATTATATAGACATGATGAACGAAGGAGTGAATGAAATGACTGTTTACACCTACGACGAAAACCTCTTCTCCGATTTCCACAAGGAAGCCTATGGTTTCCGCCCACGTGGTCATGAGTTCTACACCGCCACTCCTGCCCGCAAGCAGGAGATTTGGGATTCCGTTGGTCGTGCTTTCGATATTCGGGAAGCAGAGGAGGCGGAGGAAGAGGCTCGCGCTCTTCGCGAGTTCACTTCTTCACTTGAGTCCATTATCGAAGCAGGTGCGGGTGACCGTACCACTGCTCTTCGGTGGATGACTGAAGAGGATACCTTCTATCATTCCCAAGACATTGAGCAGTGGGTATATCATCAGGGTATTCTATTTACCGATGCGGGTCGGGCTCTTGTCGAAGAGTTGAAGTCCATCGTCACGATTTCCGATTGGAGGGAGTAACTATGACTGCTTTTGATTTTGGCAACGGCCTGGTCCCCGCCCACCAACATCCTAATGGTGGTGGGTGGGTCGCTGATACTGCCACTGTTTCTGAGACCGCCTATGTTGGGCCTAACGCTTGGGTGTCTGGTTATGCCAGGGTGTCTGGTTACGCTATGGTGACTGATAACGCTAGGGTGTCTGATAATGCTGTGGTGTCTGATAATGCTGTGGTGTCTGATAACGCTAGGGTGACTGATAACGCTAGGGTGTATAATAACGCTGCGGTGTTTAATGACGCTGTGGTGTTTGATAACGCTTGGGTGTCTGGTAACGCTATGGTGTTTGATAACGCTTGGGTGTCTGGTGACGCTGTGGTGACTGGTCACGCTAATGTGTATGGTCGCGCTGTGGTGTCTGGTCGCGCTGTGGTGTCTGGTAACGCTAGGGTGTATGGTCGCGCTGTGGTGTCTGGTCGCGCTGTGGTGTCTGGTCGCGATGTGGTGTCTGGTGACGCTGTGGTGTCTGGTAACGCTAGGTAATGAATGAAGGAGTGAATGACATGACTACTTTTGATTTTGGCAACGGCCTGGTCCCCGCCCACCAACATCCTAATGGTGGTGGGTGGGTCGCTGATACTGCCACTGTTTCTGAGACCGCCTATGTTGGGCCTAACGCTTGGGTGTATGGTTACGCTAAGGTGTATGGTCACGCTAAGGTGTATGGTAACGCTTGGGTGTCTGGTCACGCTAAGGTGTATGATTACGCTGAGGTGGATGGTTACGCTGAGGTGTATGATAACGCTTGGGTGTGTGGTAACGCTAGCGTGTCTGGTAACGCTAGGGTGTATGGTAACGCTAGGGTGTATAGTCGCGCTGTGGTGTCTGGTAAAGCTATGGTGTCTGATGACGCTGTGGTGTCTGGTAACGCTAGGGTGTCTGGTGACGCTGTGGTGTATGATAACGCTATGGTGTCTGGTCGCGCTGTGGTGTCTGGTTACGCTGTGGTGACTGGTGAATTGATTAACAAGTAATTAAATCTACCACTTCATCGGAATAAAGAATTTCATAGTGGTTATAGGGTAGTTCTAGATAGTTCATATCGTTTCTACAAGTCATAG
>Ga0196901_1001099_pt1 | contig 13822 bp, 30 predicted proteins | sample CB_VirMetaG_FD_169099 | JGI IMG/M metagenome (GOLD analysis project Ga0196901, IMG submission 169099) | Freshwater to marine saline gradient viral communities from Chesapeake Bay - CB_1504_1 Viral MetaG (v3) (version 3) | ecosystem: Environmental > Aquatic > Marine > Coastal | place: USA... | reverse complement strand
CGGTTTCTTCAAAGTTCAAATCTTCAAAATATATATCTTTATATTCTAATTTTTTCCACATTAACAATTCAAATTCTTCTTTACTCATAATATTGTCATTTTATTTTGTTTAGTTCTAATTTAAAAGTTTACTTTTTATAAGGCACATTAAAACGATGCCTTATACCTTTGTTAGGCTTAATACTTACTTAGTGCTTCTAAATCAGCTTTTGCTTTTTCAATCTTACTTTCAGCTGCCTTAATCACTCTTTTATATTTTACCTCAAGATGCTCTTTTGCTTCTTCCATTGTGTCCCAATAATTAGCGTAATTACTTCTTTTGGCACTTCTTCCATTTGACAGCCAAACTGTCTTTTCTGTTACTTTGGTCGGTTCAATTTCTTCAATTAATTCTTTCCAACCACCTGTTTTGTAAACTTTCATGTTGTTTGTTTTTAATATTACGCAACTATTGTTATACTTTCCGTTGTAAAGTCAGGGATACCTTTTTCCGGATGTCGGGAATATGGTTATGTGTCACAAATATTGACTATAATTGTTACAAAATTACTCTTATATTCTTTAGGATATAATAATGCTTATTGTAAGAATTTTATATCCTTTAGAATATAATGTTGCTTAATGTGAACATTTTACAGTCTTTAGGTGGTAATAAGCGACACAGCTTGTATAGATAAGTTTACTCGTTATCCTCAATCTTGCAGCCTTTACTGCAATAACTTTTGCCATCTGTTACAACACCGCAACATTTGCAATGTGTGTCTTCCTGATCCCAACTAGGGTGGTTGTCTATGTCATCAAACCAATCGCTCATAATAAATCATTTTGCATTTCCGCTGCCATATCTTCAAAGCCTAAATCTAACGCAGCGTTAATTAGCTTAGTTCCGTTTCCTGTAATGTAATCAAGTGAATGATCGATGTTATCAAATTCATTTCTAATCAATACCTTTAGTATTTCTGCGGTAGTAGGTTTTATCATATTAAATTTTAACGGGTTTTCTTCAAGTTTCTCCATTAATATATCCTTCCAATCTTTTACAGGTTTCATTTTTTATAAAGTTAAATTAATTTTATAATTGCTTTCTGAGTACTCAGTCTTTTTGTCAAATATGATAGTATAGTTTCCTTTGTTTTTTAAAACCGCTTTCATTATTTCAAAATTAAATTCACTTACAAAAAGATAGCCATTTTTAGAAAATAAAACTTTATCAAAAGTTACTATTTCTCCATTAGGTTTCTTTACCTTTATAGTGGTAAGATTTGAATCAATTCCTTTAGCTAACTTACTATTGTACTCGTATATGTAAATTAAAATAGAAGACTCATCTTTAACTATTTTATATGTAGCCTCAGAATTAGTAGTTGCTGAATTGGTAAAAGTACCTGTTGTAATTAACATCTCATAACTATCTGCTGTTGCGTCCCCAAAATCATCTACATAGAATTTAGTTTCCCATTGTGCTGCTACAAAATTGATTGATAAAATAAATAATGCTAATACTATTGTTGTTTTTTTCATGATTGTTTTTTTTAAATAAATACTGCTCTTTCGATTTCTTTGATTATGGATTGATAATCCCGATCCTCCTTTACTCTAGCTTCCATTGCGTTGATACCGTGTATTATAACTGAATGCACAACATCGTATCCACCCTCACACATATACTTTTGAATATATGTAATTTGAATAGGTCTATGAGAACACAAATAATAAACTAGTTGTCTTGCGTCTACTAAATTTCGCTTTTTCGACTTGGAAAAGAACTCTTCCTTTGTTATGTTAAACAAGTCTAAGACTCGATCAACATACTGATTAAATACATCTTCTTTCATTTAATTTGATTTTAAAACAAATATACAAACAATTGTTTATATATCGTCTATTTTTTAATTAATTTTATTAACATTTTTCACACCATAATTTTTCAGCTATAAAGATCCACATTTTATCCTCCACCTCTTCAAGACTTTTGCTTGTAGTGTCTTCAAAGATAAAATCCCCGGTGTTTAATACTTGAATAATGTTGTTTCCAACATACTCTACAACCTCTTTACAATCGCTAATAAGGTGCTCGTCTGCAGGTATAAATTTGCCTGTCATTCTCCACTCTTCAAGCGTCAGCGTCCCCCTCTTTAGTATTTTTTCAAGCTCTTTAATTCTCAACTCACTTGGCTTCGTCCTTGCCCTCTCCAATTCTAAATGACGTTTAATTGTTGTCATAGTTTTATTATTATTATTATTGATAATATTAAAGTGGCTATTATCATAAGCCAATAAAAAGTGTTTTTCATATTTGAGTTAGGTCTGTGTATTTTACATAAATAAATCCTTCATGTGTTATCTTGTCCGCTTTATCCCAAGACTCTTTAGCTATTACAATTCCGTTAGGGTGTTGGTCTAAATCATTCTTGAGTTTTTGAATATACAAAGTAGCATCCATTAGCTCCTCTTGTAAATGATTAAGCCAATCCAATAAGCTAAGGTCTCCTCTCTCTAAGGTAGCTCCATACTTATCTATTCCAACCTTAGAACGTTCTGTAAACTTCTCTTTTACTTTCTCTACGATGAGATCTTTCATAATTAATATTTTTTATCGTTAACTTCCTTTGCTTTTATCCACTTAAATTTAAACGGGTGCATACTCACATTGTCAGAATAATTAAAGAACTCGAAGCCACTCATACCTTTTTTAAAGTTAGTTTGAACCCACTCTGAACTAGGACTAAAAGCCGGGAAATTAAAGTAGTCAAACGAGTCGCTAGAACTTTCATCAAATATTTTTTGATGTGAATCACCTTTACTAAATTGTATCTCGTAATTATGCAGCTTATGTTCTTTAATGTAATTGTCTATTTTCTCACTTTGTTTATTGTCTAGCATAGGTTTGAATCCAAACTTTAAATTCTTACCGTCTTTTCCATGACTCAATATAAAACATCTATTACCTACTGTGTAGTGATTTATAAAATCTCTAATGTTGTTGACCTCTAAGTTTTTGTATCTAATTTCAGCAATAGTTTTGAAAGAGGAATTAACTACGTAAGCAAATGATCCTGAATGATTGTCATTGCAAATATTATTAAAAACAACTCTATCATAGTTTTCTACTAACGCATCCATCAACTTAATTTTAAATTTTAATGCTATATCAAAGGCTTTTTCATTATCCATATTTTGAGGTAGCTTATGTCCCATCCTTACAGTTTCACCGTTCCATCCATCCATAAAATCTCCTAAATCATCTACAAATATTCTATTAGATTTGACGTTATTTAAAACGTGATTTATCATTAAGTCTAATCTTTTGAATAACTCGTCTTCATCCCATTTTCCACCGTATAAGCTATATCCATTTTTATTTGTGTTCATGCCTATATGAACGTCTGAGTAAACTAGCCTATCAAAATCACCCTCCTTATCTAATAACAAAGGCTTTCGATCAATCTCTATGGGCTGAATGTACTTTTTTATTATTTTGTCAAAGTCTACATTTTCCGGTGTTATCTGTTTAGATTTCTCAGCATATTGCACCCACTGTTGCCCTGTGGTTTTACTAGTGCTTATTTTTATAATCTCAAAATTGTCAGGAACTTCTATCGGTTCACTTTGCAGCTTCTCAAGAGTTGACTGTACCTCTCCTTTTTTATTCTTTAATTGCTGAATCACCGTCATCTTACGTTCATTAGGGGTCATCCTAATTCTGTCTATGATTTCTAACTGATCTAACGTTATGTAGTATCTTGCTTTTTGCCCGTTTTTTTCTCTTTCTTTTGGTTTAAAACCTATTAATTCAGCTTCTTCTTTCGATAATCTTTTGTGGATTTTTATTGCCATTTCTTGTTTTTTAAAGTTCTGCTAATTTAATAACCTTTTTTGAAAATAACTAACAAGAAGCGTCAACCCCCTTTTTACCCATAAACATATTCACCCATAGCTAAAAATTGAAAGACAACATCGCTTGTCTCTGCATCCCCATTTTCTGACAATTCTGCATACAAACACCATCTTAAATCTTTGTTCTCGATTAGTGACTGCAACCTCTCTTTTATTGTTTCATTACTAATGTACCCAACTATACCAAAATCGTCTTCTGAATCATTCACAGGTATTGTCGCATTATGATCCAATATCGCTTTAGAAAAAGCCATAGCCAAATAAGGCTCTTCTTCTTTAGGTACTGCATCTCTTATTATTTTTACCGCTAAGTCTGAAAGCCAATACCAATAATTACTACCGCCCTCAATAGCTGTCATAAAGATATTTTCTAATACATTTCGAGGTATTTCTTGCTTTATGGTCCATCCCTTTTTTTCAATTTCTGATGAGGGACTAACTATTGTAAAGTCTTTTACCTCAATGTCATTTTGATTTTTCATTGTTAATTAAATTTAAAGTTAGTAGTCAGGACAGGATTCGAACCTGTAAGAAGGACTTATTTTGTTTTGCCTCTAACCCATTGGGTATAGCGTTTAGCCATTCCGCCACCTGACTATATACTCGTCTTTCCGAGCTGTCAGTCTGATTGTGATTTTAGTTCTTATGATTAATGAGTAGCAACTAATTTGACTTTTAGCATCACAACGTCCTACATTGCCGACAAGCAAGGATTTTCAAACACCACTCTTTTAATATGATAGTTGTTCAATATCGAGAAACATCATTATTTTTCTGCTAGGATATTTATCAAGTAACGCTTTTAATAACGTATGATTTTCATATTCTTCATACGCCTCACGCTCTGACTTTATTATTGGCTTTATAACTCTTGTTATAGCCTCTTCGCTTAAGTCTGTTAGCAAGAAGAAGTCTTCTTCTTCATAGGCTGTTGTATTGATTTTAAATAGTCTCATTATTTTAGTTTTTTTGAGAAAAATTTATTTCTTATTATGTCATTATTTTGATCTAAGGTTTTATAGTAAACCTTATCAATAGCCTCAAATTTCGTTCTAGCTGTTATATTGCAAATAAAATTACCCTCGTACCATATTTTAAATATATAATTATTTTCCATAATTAACCATGTCAAAATTAAATTTATCAAAAGTAATTTTACCCCATTTTACAGCATCTTCAAATGATTGAAAATATTTTCTTTCTTGCTTGAACTTTTTATCTTTATTTAAAAAGTCAATATAACATCTTTCTGTTTCCATAATTTATATTACATAATAATTATCTGTTTTCAAAAATTGCCTCCAATCATTTTCAGTATTGTTCTCGTTTTCTTCAAATTCTTCTTGACTCATTTCAATCGTCTCATAAGTAGCGAAAAGATCCCCATTAATAAATGATTGGATTGTGAAAATTCTTTCTTTTTCGTTTGATGTTACTTTTAATCTTTCGTTTTTAGTTCTCATAATTTTTGATTTTAAAATTGTTTAATTACCATTTTGTCTCTTTGGGACAATTACTAGCTAGATCCTTTATGAATTTAATTATAGCTTTCATGTTTTTATTTTTTAATTTTAAAGTTGCCTAGTTTTTCGGTTAACTCTTGCATTGTGTACTCAGGGATATTAAAACCTCTTAATGTTCCATTAGAATCCTTATAGGTTAATTCATTACCTTTATCATCGTAGGTACTTTCACACCAATAACCGTTAGATAGTTTATAGGTTAATTCATTCCCTTTATCATCGTAGGTTCTTTCATGCCAATAACCCTGAGAATCTGTATGGGTTAATTCATAACCTCTATCATCGTAGGTTCTTTCATGCCAATAACCGTCAGAATCTTTAAAGGTTAATTGATCGCCTAGATCATCGTAGGTGTATTCATACCATCTACCATTAGAATTTTTATAGGTTAATTCATTTCCCTTATCATCATAGGTGCTTTCCCAATAATAATCGCCACCTTTATAAAACGCATACACTAAATCACCTTTACTATTGTAAAGTTTTAACTCTTTTTGTTTTCCAAATATGTTTTTCATGATTTCTTTATTTTAAAGTTTACCTCCTATTGTCTGAACCTCATTCATAGGTATATTATGACAACCTACTTTTAAAATATTGTCTTTTATTCCTATGACTGTGTAATAGTTTATTTTATAACCTACAATATCTCGACCGGACTCAATTAATTTATATAATAACCTTGCATCGTCTACTTTTATTTTTACGCCCTTTGAGGTTTCTACATTTGCACCGTCTTGTGACATTCTCAAATAGCTATTTGATAGCCCATAAACATTTGTTATATTATGAGCCTTCCACTCTTTTAACTGTTCCTGTAACTTTGCTTTTTCTCTTTCTCGCTTTGCTTTTTCTTTTATTGCAACCTCTGAAAGTATAGCATCTTTGTCATTATCAATTTTTTTAATTATCTTTTTAATCTCTTTATACTTTTCCTTTTCTTCTTGTGATAGTTTGGTTTTAGTATAATCTAAATAGTCCTTTAGATTCTTATAATTACTATATATTGATGATAAATAAACAGCCTGTTTTGTTCTTGCTGTACTCATTTTTTTTAAGTCTTCTTGTATGGTTTCGTGAACTGTATTTATATCTGAATAACAGGTATAAAATTGTCTCAGATGAGATGTCGCAGAGCTTAACAGAGAGATATGTTTCCCAGTCGTACTGCTATACCCTTTATCATTTATTAAAATTGTTTGACTGTCTATAAATTTCCCCAATAAGTAATGATACCCATAAGAGTAAATTTTGTTTCCCTCAAAAAACATTGAGTTTGAACGTCCTGAATTTTGCGATTGCTGTGCAAAAACATGAACGATTTCTTGGTTTGAGAATACTGTTTTCATAATGTTTGATTTTAAAATTGTTATAAATTTGTTTCAATTATTACTTCATCATAATCTTCACCATAAATAGATATATATTCTTTCAATATATCCTCTTCTTCTGGAAATTCAATATGTCTTATGCAAAATGAAGTGTAGTAATGAGGATCGGAATCGAATTTTTTACCATTAAAGTATTCTCTTTCAAATTTTTCTACAATATAATCGTTGTTATGCGTAAAAGTTTTTTTCAGCTCATCAATCAATAGTCTCAAATCATCATTCCCCTCAGGTTGATTATGATATAATTTGTATTCTTGCCATTCACTTTGACAATAGCCTATCGCTTCTACAATTGATAGGTTTTTAAAGTCCTCTTTGCACGTTTGATATTTTTTAATTTCTTCTACTATATTTAACATTTTATCATTTGAAATTTCGCAATGTACTTTCATCGAAAAATTTACTAGGCTATCGATATTATCGTTTCTTTCAAAGTTTGAACAGTCACCGTCGAAGCTAGGTGAAATTTTAATTATTGTTTTCATAATGTTTGATTTAAATGATTAATGATTAATGAACTAATTATTGACAAATATAAGACTGTTTTTAGACAATAATTGTTAACGTTTTGTTAAATTATATTTTTACTTTGGGTTTTAAAATTGTCCCGTACAATATTAAAGGCTTGATCCATTCTGTTTATATCTGACAAATAGATATTTCCCGATCTTTCTAGTAAGTTGTAGAATTTTTCCACCTCAATTTGTGAACGTGTTTTCATATTAAAGTTTTTTTATTGATGAGAATGTGAAAAGTATTCCGAAAGTTGAAGTAAAAACAAAGAGAAAAATTTCCGCTTCGATTGACTCAAAATTTATTATCTCTTGCAGCTTACCATTGAGCGTTAACGCTGCTATAATTAACATTGCTATTCCGGCTAAAAGCCCTAGTATTGATATTTCTATTTTCATGATATTTGTTTTAATTAGTTAATAAAAAGCATATACCACTAGCTATATGCCATACTCGTTCCTCGTTCAGCACATAGCCAAACCGTTGTGTGTAATGCTACAGTTCTGCTTCAAAGACACCAATTAAATGCGTTTCCTCAATACCCTCTTTTTCTCTAAGATATTCATCAACTTTTTGCAACGCTTCATCTTCGGAAAAACTGGTAATTAAATGTACTCTTGCAAAATTTGTACATTCTTCTGCAACTATGTATGGCGTTGCCACATCATCTTTCAAGTCCTCTATCGTTTCAGCACAATGAACTATGTGTATTGTTTCTTCGCCAAACTTTCCTATTGCAACTAATTCGTTGTGACTATTTGTTTTAATTTTATACATAATGTTTAATTTAAAATGTTAGTTAGTTAGTGTTAATTGTTTACTTCAAAAAATTCCTCTATTTCATCTGAAAGAGTTGATAGACTTTCCCTTAATCTTTCTTGCTTTAAAATAGTTGCTAAAATTTCACTACTTAAATTTTCAATATTATAACCATATTCTGAAGCCAATTCAAAAGACTCTTTTAAAGAAGGGTCTTCATCTTTTAAATAGTTTATAGCATTAAAATAGTATATAACTTCATATTCATTTATTAAGTCGTAAGCCTTATCAATGTAGCTTTCAAAACTATCATCTTCACTATAAATACAGCTTAAATCTATATCAATGTCTAATGAATTTAAAAAGTCGATCATTTCGTTTTGTTTGTTTGTGTTTTTCATAATAGTTGTTTTAAATGTTAGTTAAAACGGTTTTAAAGGATAACCGTAAACCTATAATTGATTATTTATCTGATTCTTTTAACACCTATCCAATTTTTATTTAATCCTTTTTTATAAGGCGATTCACTCCAAAAACCATTTTTAGCAAATTTTAATTCCTCTATTGAATTAACAGAAACTTGTTTTTGTTGTTTTAATTCGTGCCCTTTAAAAATGCTTAGTACAAAAGTCTTCATAATGTTTGTTTTTAAATGTTAGTTGATTATATGCAATAGGTAAGGTATAATGATAGGGGAAAAAGCTAGTATGATACCACCTATTGAGATTAATACTTGTTTTCTTGTGTTCATAATAGTTAGTTAATTGATTATCAGTTAGTTAGGGTTAAACAGCCTCTTTGACTGTCTTTCTATGGTTCAAATATAGTCTATTAGTATATATACTACAAGTGTTTTTTTGTTTTTTATTACTTTTTTTTTGTTTTCCTAGCGTTTACAGGGGTTTCAAGGGGGTTAATTTTGTTGTTTATTTATAGGGTAAACTTTAAGGGAGGGGTAAAGCAATGTGTATCAAGTAGTTACGTGTTTTTTTACTTATAATTTCTTTGCTTTAAGTCCTTTTTTTTGATCTCTTTACGTGAATACTAGGAGCGTAAGGAATAGACTGCAAGGAATAGACTGCAAGGAATAGGACGCAAGGAATGGAACGTTAAGCCTATAACGTGAAGACTATCTACCTCCCATAATACACAGCCCCTCACCACCATACCAACACGCAGCCCCCTACAAAAACGCCAAAAAATCCAACCCAAAAAGTCAAAACGTACCCCCCACCCCCATTTTAAAAAGTCGTTTCCAGTTGTCGGTCCTTGGCGTCAGATGTATATATAGCCCAATTACTACTCATATCTAGTAATAAAAAACCTTTATCTTTGTTGTGTATGAATTTAAAATAGCTTTACATGAAGAAATTAGAATTAGGAAACAGTATTTACTCCGGCAATCAGTATAATGGTCTGACTGTTAGGGGTGGTAGATTAATTAACAATCGTCCTGACGGTCAAACTGGGATAGCACAGGCTGCTGAGATCAGGAGTTCAATTAAGAGGTCTGAGAAGGTTTCTATGATAGCAAAAGGTGTCGCTATTGGAAACAGGATGGAAGACGTTATTGATTTTTATTAATTAATTTAGGTTACGGATTAGGGAGATTCTTATGAGTCTCCTTTTTTTTTGTTAATTATCGACATATCTCTGTTGTTTTTAGTGTTGATTTTTTTTTCATAACTATTTGATTATTAATATATTATTTTATTAATGTTAATAATGTTAAAAATAAAAATGAAAGAGAGTGAGAAAAAATAGATATATATAAAAGGGGATATATATATATATAGGAAATTTTTTTTTGACATTACGTCATTGTTATTAGATTTTTTAAAAAGAGGAGTTATTTTACAATGAATGAACTATATTTGCCTAATTCAATTTTAAATTAAATCAAATGATACAAGCAGAGGGTTATTCTCCTAAAGACTTACATTTTGGAGAAGACGGTAGAAAAAAATTAGTAAATGGTGTTGTAAAAATGGCTAAGTCCGTTAAGAGCACTTTAGGACCGGGAGGTAATACTGTTTTAATTGAGAGTCCATCTCACACTCACGGAATAACTGTTACAAAAGATGGTGTTACAGTTGCAAAGAGCATAGATTTATTTGAGCCTGTAGAGAACTTGGCTGTCCGCATGATGAAGGAAGCAGCTGAGCGTACTAATACTAATGCCGGAGACGGTACAACAACTGCTATAGTTTTGACTGAGGCTTTAGTTTTGGGTGGAGTAAAGTACATTGAGGATAACCACAATCGAACTGAGGTTATGAGAAAGATGGTGGAGATAAGCGACAAGGTGGTGGACAATTTAAGACGTAAGAGCAAGAGGTTAACTACTTCAATGCTTATTGACGTGGCAAGTATTTCTGCTAATAACGATAGAGAGATAGGGCGTATCATTTCTGAGGTTTATAGAGACGTTGGTAAAAGTGGTATTGTTACAGTTGAGAAGAGTCAAAATGAGGACACTTATGCTGAGACCACAAAAGGGTTAAAGTTTGATAGAGGGTATTTAAGCTCTATGTTCATTAACGACCATAAAAAAGATGAGTGTGTTTTTGAGGATGTAATGGTGCTCGTAGCAGATATGGAGATCTCAAACATTTTGCAAATTGAGAGCATATTAAAACCAATCATAACTGACGGTAAAAAACTATTAATTATTTCTCCTTGCTCAACCAATGTTATAAATACTTTAGCAGCTAATACCGTAAAAGGTAATTTAAAAATATGCGCTGTTCCGCCTCCTAGTTTTGGATACAAACAACACGAGCTAATGCAAGACATCGCACTTACCGTTGGAGCTACTTATTTTAGCGAGAAGACAGGTGATGACTTGAGTATTATTAACTTCGGAGATCTAGGTCACGCTTCAAAAATTATTGTTAGTAAAAATAAAACCGTTATCATACGTTCAGATGCAAGACTAGAGGAGGTAGCTATTGATGAGAAATTAAAACAACTGTGGGACGCTCACGCAAACGCAACCAAAAAAGTAGACAGAGACTTCCTATTGGAGAGAATAGCATCTTTATCAGGTGGCGTAGGTGTTATTTATGTGGGAGGTCAAACCGACTTAGAGCAAAAGGAGCTGTACGATAGAGTCGATGACGCTGTCTGTGCTGTACGATCTGCACTAGAGGAAGGGGTAGTGCCCGGAGCAGGTAAAGCGCTCTTTGAGGAGAGCTTTATTGAGGTAGACAGACAAATAGACGAGCATAACATAGCATATCAAATTGTTACAGAGGCACTTCAAGCTCCATTTATGCAAATTTTAATAAATGCAGGCTTAAAACCTGACGCTATTTACGGTAATGAGCCTATGGTTCCCGGTGTTGGTTATAATTTAAAAACAGCCAAAATGGGGAATTTAATAAAAATGGGAGTTATTGATCCGTTAAAAGTAACAAGGTCTGCTCTTCAAAATGCAATCTCTGTTGCTATAACAATTTTAAGTACAAATGCAATTGTAACCATGGCGAGAAGCTATGAGCAAGCAGAGAACTAAAAATATGATAAGAGAGATTGACTTTGTGACGATAGAGATCTATGGGCTTATGCAAAGTTATGATGCAACCATAGATGAGTGTCAGACGTTGGTTGACAAAATAGAGAGCTTAAAGCATTATGAGGCAAAAGTTTTAAACCACCGACAAGACACAGGATACATTGACATAGCTTTGTATCCAAAAAACGGAGACAAGAGAAAATTTATTAAAAACTTAAAAGACGATGGATACATTGATTAAAAAAAAACAATTATGAAGCCAATAGGAAAAAACATTGTAATTAAAAACATTGACGAAGAGGTAAAAACAGGCTCAGGGTTAGTGTTATCGGGAAAGGATATTGATTCTTTACGCTACAGAAAAGGAATTGTAGTTGAACCGGGGACGGAGGTGGATTTTATTAAAAAAGACGATTTAATTTACTACGATAAATCACATGGATTTACTTTGTTAGTTGAAAGTAAGCCCCTTACTGTTATTCAGGAGCGTGATGTCGTTGTTGTTTTATCAAATCATTCATCTCAATAATCATAGTACGGTATCTTCTATCGCTATAGGATACATTTCTTGCAAACATTTTGTTTTGTGACTGACTAACGGGGATTTCTTCCCCGTTTAGTTTGTTATATACTAATTTAACCATGATTTTTGCTTTTGGAGATAGTATATATATAGCTCTTCTTCCTCCTTCAGTCATTGAATTTCTGAACATTTGTATCCAACCTGAGTTTATAAGTCTATTAAATCTGTTTTTATCCCATCCAAGTAGACGATGAAACTCTTCAAATTTACTTCTGTCAAAATAGTCTTCTGAATACAAAAAAAATATCATGTCAAGATCAGACTGAGTTAGTTTGTATTTTATTTTAACCCATTGACGGATTACTCTCCAATATTTTAGGTAATTATCGTGATTAGATTTCATTAAAAAAAATTATTATATTTGCTACAAAGTTATTAATTAAAATAGTAATAATGAAAATAGTTAAAGGAAGATTAATTTCTGTAGATAATAAAAACAGAAAATTTGGATCGGCTAAAAATTATATTTCTATTCAAGTAGAGGATTCTGATGGAAGAAATGAAAGGTGTCTTTTATTCACTAAAGCAGAGATTGCAAGAGCTGAAGAAAGAGCAGAAAAAAACATTGAGGATCTTACTAAGAAGAATTTTTTTACAAAACTTTTTGATTAACTTTTAATATATAAATTATGGATAAGAAAAAAGAAGATAAAAAGAAGCCTGTTTCAGATTTAGGAAAAACTATTGCTGACATAAACGCAAAGTCTCTTGAACGTAAAGTTAAAAGAAATGCTGAGCGTTCTGCTGCTAATCAATTAAGAAGAAAAAAAATGAGCAGTAAGCCTATGTCAAAAGGTTCTTCTATTAAGGGGCTTCAAGGATTACAAACAAGATTAGGATCTAAAATAACTAAATAATGAAAAAAATTACACCAACATTACCCGGAGCATCTCGTATGCAAATGCCAATGAGCAGTAACAAATCTGTTTCTAAAATAAAAAAAGTTTCAGGAACTGTAAAAAAAGGAATGGTTAGTAAAAACCCTTACTGTTAGTATTATGGCTGATAAATCTAAAATGAAATGCAATAGTCCTGTTTCATCAAATAGGGCAGGTAAAAAAATGATGGTAAAAGCCTGTTCGGGAGGTAAGGAAAAACTTCTTCATTTTGGAGCCAAGGGTTATGGACATAATTATTCAGCTGCTGCAAGAAAAAGTTTTAGAGCGAGACATAAGTGCGATAGTGCAAACGACAAATTGACTCCAAGATATTGGGCTTGTAAAAAACTTTGGGCAGGTAAAGGAGGCTCGACAAAATCAAGTCCAAAAGGTATAAGAGGTAAATATTAAATAAAAATATTATGCCAAAAGATGCGTGTTATAAAAAAGTAAAAGCAAGTTACAAGGTTTTTCCATCAGCAAGAGCTTCTCAAGCAATTGCTAAATGTAGAAAAGGATCGGGTGTTGTCAGAAAAACTAAGGCAGGTTCTTCATTAAAAAGATGGGAGAAAGAGAATTGGAAGGACACTAAGAGTGGAAAGTCTTGTGGGTCAGGAGGCAAAAACGAATATTGCAGACCTACTAAAAGAGTGTCTTCAAAGACGCCAAAGACTGTTTCTGAAATTAGCAAGTCAAAGTTATCTGCAAAAAAGGCAGAAAAGTCAAGAGTAGGTATGGGTAAAAAAGTTTCAAAAATTTAA
>Ga0196901_1001095_pt1 | contig 13876 bp, 15 predicted proteins | sample CB_VirMetaG_FD_169099 | JGI IMG/M metagenome (GOLD analysis project Ga0196901, IMG submission 169099) | Freshwater to marine saline gradient viral communities from Chesapeake Bay - CB_1504_1 Viral MetaG (v3) (version 3) | ecosystem: Environmental > Aquatic > Marine > Coastal | place: USA... | reverse complement strand
TACGTCCAGCCGCACACTTCCTCAAACCAGCCTATCAGAGCATTCTTCCGAATGCCTTTGGCCTTCATGTCCTTAATGCGGTCCGCTAGTTGCATCATCTGGCGATAGTCGCCATCGGCTTTCCACTTGGCCAGACCGGACACCAGAGCGAACTGAATGTCTGCCTCTCGCATAGCAAGAGACTTGTCCGCTTTATCAAACGCGGAGAAGATAGCTTCCCAGGTGTTCAGAGCTTTGCGCTTTGCCATTGTCTTTACCCTTTCAGTTATGGCGTTGCACTTCGTCAACTTAAATTGACTAAAGGTGAAGCCTAAGTCTCGCGCATCTAGTGCGGCTAGGTTGGCCTAGATTGCTTAGGCTTCACTAATGTTAGGGGATTGGACCATCGGGCGGGCGTTAACTCTAGCCTTGCTCTATTGATTGGCGGCCATGCTACTAGGACGAGGTGCTGATAAGGCGACATGCTACACAAAACAACTCCCCAACGTTTCAAGGCCTAGGCTCCCAACCTATCAACCTAACTTAGGCCTTCCCTATATCAGTCTAGGGTGTAGCAGCGCTTGCTGTCCATCCGTTCGACGCCGGTACAATCTCAAGCGAGCGATGGTAAAGCTATTCTGTCCGATAGCTAAGGACGTTACTTCATAATCCGCTGGCCTATTAGTCCGCTCACATACCGCAAGGCATGGCTTGGCCTAAGATTATGGTTCACAATTCGACAGAGGCTGGAGGCTTACCCAACAGCGAGCCTATCCCTAGGCCGCTGCCTTTGCTTGTCTTATGGTCCGTCATGCCCGCGATTGTTTGCCCGCTAGACATAACGCAAGGGTACTTAAGAGTATCCTCAATACATAGGCCCATGATGAGCCTATGCGATCAGGATACTACCGACCAAAGGTCAGATAGTCTTGTGGCCTACTCGCTTTACCATTCAAGGCTTGCCTTTCGTACTTCTCGCGCATCTTTGCCGCCCGACGTTCGGAGACGGTAACAGTTTGGCCTTTAGGGTCATACCTCCAGCGCTTCGCGGCCTTGGCAATGCTATGGGATTGTCTCTCTTGCAAGAGGCGTTGGAGTGGCTGATTTACGGCCATTGTTTAGGCTTCCTTCTCTAAGATAGACATGATGCGATCCGTTACCTTGTCGCTTTCCTCCGTATCAATCCAAATGCCAACAGCGCGCGAGTAGCGGCCATAGGCGCGTATAATTTCTTCCTCAAATTCCTCCCAATGGTAGGGGTTGTTCGAGGCCAAGGCACGGCGGCCCATGGCAAGGCAGCGATCAAAGCGCGTCATCTTATCCTCCGTAGGGATGGGGTCCGGCCAAGCCGCACAACGCGACCTAACAGAACCAACACAACAACCCAACCAAGGCCTAAAAGCCATAGTTGGTAGGAAAGATATATAGTACCTTAGTATCAAACACCCTGTTATGTATCAGGGCATGGGCTCGTTACAGAAGATACCGCGCGCGCGATGCATATAATAAAGCAAGAGTCAATAGGGCTTAGCCTAGTGTGCGTCAGAATGTATCCATGGTTACGGTACTATATTGGTGAAATAGCCCTAGAAAGCCCTAGGAGCGATGGAGAGAAGCAAGCCTATGTTTAGGCTACCTTGAGCCATATTTTGCAGAGATGCGATTTTAGGAAAATATTAGTACCACATCTAGGGATATAGTCCTATATGAGTAACATAGTGTCCAAGCTAGGCTTATAGTCACAATAGGTATCTGATCCTAAGTACAGCCAGGGCATAGGAAAGTAAACCTAGTAGGAAGATATTCAGGCTAAGACGTGATTTCCTCTGTCAATAGGAAATGATTCTGTTTCCGTATAGTGGAACGTATTCATAAGTTTGAATGTATACCAGCGGGGTGTTATGCAGCGGAAAGCTACGGATTCCCTAGCGTGCTAATAGTTAGGGTGCTATTCATTAGCTAGCTAATGGTTCGGATGCTATTCATGGGCAAGCTATTGATGAGCGCCTAGGGCAAGGCTCGGTGCAAAGGCTCGGTGCAAAGGCTCGGTGCAAAGGCTCGGTGCAAAGGCTCGGTGCAAAGGCTCGGTGCAAGCCTCGGTGCAAGCCTAGGTTATCATTAGCTAGGCAATAGTTAGGCCGCACAAAGTAACAGCGGCTATAGTCGCCATGAATATAGTAACCTAGGTTACAGCCAGGGGGTACCAAGGGGGTACGGGGGTAGGGTGTTCTTTCTTCAGAGGTAGCTACAAAATTGCTCAGAGAACTTTGGTAATTTGGAAGGACTACCTATGTAGTATCCACTGCTAGCTAGTGTTATTAATCTATTAGGTTTTAGTACTTTAGGTAAGTACTGTTATGTTATCTTATTGAATTAATTACTGTAATTGAACTCAACTCTGTACCGTAGCTACTGTATCTTAGCTAGTGATAGAATCTATAGTGATATAATCAGTAGTAATTAATCTATAGTGTAATACAGTAGTGTTAATCATAACTACTGTAAACTTAAGTTTTACTATAGTTATAATATACTATCTTATATCATCCAGGGACTAATGACAAATAGCACTTGTCAAGAGGTTTGTGTAGTTGACATATTGTCGCACTACTTGATAACTTTAGTCTAAGCATGAGACAACTTGACACACATAAAGTACTTGACAGATTAGAGTAGCTAACCTAACTAGAGACCCATGGCTCTGTATTCCTACAATCAACTACATAATGCTAATGGCACTCGACTGGTTCGGTCCTTGTTTAAGGAAGGGCAGTATAGCGAGAAGCATAACATCTTTACTCTTGACAAAAGGGATAGCCCTAACGAGGGGCTTACATCTCTGTGGAGACTCTACATGCAGTTTGCTGTAGATGACCCTACTGAGTATTCCTTTGCTGTAGAAGTCTTTGGTGATATGGCCTTCTGGCTTAACCTCCGGGACAAGTATCCGATCAAGGATTGCATTGAGGATTGGGAAACTGAAGCTGAGGTTGCCCGTAAGAGTAAAGCCCTAGCCTTCATTAGGGATGCTACTCTGGATCCTAAGACTTCGTTTCAAGCTGCTAAGTACCTGTTGGAGAATGGCTCTAAGGCCAGACCTAGCTTTGCTACTATGGACAAGCGTAAGGTACGGAAGCATGACAAGGAACAGATTGCTGGCATCCTTGAGAAGAAAGAGTTTGCTGAGGATCTGGATAGACTCTCAGAGTTCTTTAGTGAAAACCAAACTGTGAATTAGAAGGAGATACAACTATGATGGCTGTTGGTAAGGCTGCGATTAAAGTAGCTAAATTTGGAGCAAAGCACCTTAAAGACCTTAAGACAAAACCCACGCCTGGCCAGAAAGCCATTAAAAAGGCTGCAAGTCAAACCCGTGCGGTACGAGAAGGTCAGAGAAAAGGAGCAGCAGTGGGGACGGCTGTTGGCGCAGCCGCAGAAGCAGTAGGATCTAGATCGTCTGCAAGTTCGAGTGCTCCTATTCCGCGTCCAAGACCCAAAGAAGACATGAAAAGAAAAGGTTCTGGTCAAATGAGCCGTAAGAAAAAACCTGTTCCCCGGAAGCGCCCCTCTTACTAATGACACCAGACGAAATCCGAGACAGAGCGGAGAATGATCTATTCTTCTTTATCTCTCTTGTAGCTCCACAGGAATGCCTGGGCGCTTGTCATAGAGAAGTCTTGGATTGGTGGGATCGTCCTGATGCAAAGAACTACCAACTGCTCTTGTTCCCCCGTGACCACCGTAAGTCTGGTCTTGTAGCTTACCGTGTAGCTCAGGCTCTGGCTAAGGATCCTACTCTTAGGATTCTGTATATCTCTGCTACATCTGGTTTGGCTGAGAAGCAGCTACTGTTCATTAAGAACATCCTAACCTCTAATACCTTTAGACGGTACTGGCCAGAGCATGTCAACAAAGAGGAAGGTAAGAGAGCTAGATGGACCAACTCAGAGATTGCACTTGACCATCCTCTCCGTAAGAAAGAAAACATTAGAGATCCATCCATCTTTACCGCTGGCCTCACTACGTCTATTACAGGTCTCCACTGTGACATTGCTGTGTTGGATGATGTTGTAGTATTTGAGAACGCCTATACGACAGAAGGTCGCAGCAGAGTTCAGTCACAGTATTCTCTACTGTCATCTATTGAAGGTGCTGATGCTAAGGAGTGGGTTGTAGGAACTAGGTATCATCCCAAGGATCTGTACCACTCTATGTTGGAGATGCGTGAAGATATCTACGATGAGAATGGGGATAAGGTCAGTGAGCAGCCTATCTACGAGGTTCTACAGAGAGCAGTAGAAGACTTCGGTGACGGTACTGGTAACTTCCTCTGGCCAAGGCAGCAACGTAGTGATGGTAAGTGGTTCGGCTTTGACCAACGTATCCTCGCCACTAAGAAGGGTAAGTATCTAGACAAGACTCAGTTTAGAGCACAGTACTACAATGATCCTCAAAACCCTGAGGATAGACCTATCGACTACAGTGACTTCAGGTATTATGAGCGTAAGCATCTAGAGTCGATTGATGGTCATTGGTGTTTGAGAGGTAGGCGTCTTAATCTGACAGCATCTTTAGACTTCGCATGGTCGTTGAGTAAGCACGCTGATTTCACCTCTCTCCTTTTGTTGGGTACCGACAGTGACAATAACCATTATGTGTTGGATCTAGAACGGTTCAAGACTGGTGAAGTCCAAGAGTACTTTAAGAAGATCCTAGGGATGTACAACAAGTGGAGCTTCCGTAAGCTCATCTGCGATGGTACTGCTGCTCAGGCTATGCTTGTTAAGAACCTCAGGGAAGACTACATCAACTACAATAACCTTCCTATTAGGGTTGAGCACGTAGCAAGGACTAAACACCAAGGCACTAAAGAAGAAAGAGTAAACTCAGCTTTGGTTCCTAGGTACAAGAACGGTCAGATCTACCATTATAAGGGCGGAGCTATACATTTTCTTGAAGAGGAACTTGTGTCTAACAATCCAGCACACGATGACTGTAAGGATGCTCTAGCTACAGCTATCGAGTATGCAGTTAAACCTCCTTCTGGTAGAGTTAAGAAAGATACTAACAATGTTGTATTCCACTCCCGATTCGGTGGTGTTGTAGGTAAAGCAGCTTAACGGATAATCCATGGCAAGAACACTTGATGTAGAACAACTCATTAACCCTGATACCCTGGCAACTACCATCGCTAACCGATGGGAAGAGTGGCGTGGTTATAGGACGAAATGGGAGCTTGACAAAAGAGAATTACGCAATTATATCTACGCCACAGATACCAAGACTACAACCAATAACAAGAATGGCTGGGCTAACTCTACGACTACGCCTAAGCTCTGTCAGATCTATGATAACCTAAAGGCCAACTACGAGGCTGCTCTGTTTCCTCAGGACATCTGGTTTAAGTTCCTTCCGGGTTCCGAGGCAGAGACAGACAAACAGAAGGCAGACATTGTTAGAGCTTACATGAAAGATAAGCTCAGGCTGTCTAACTTTAGGACTGTTGTAGATCGTCTTTTGGATGATTGGGTGCAGACAGGTAACTGTTTTGCCACTGTAGACTACGAAAGAAACTTCACTACTCTCGAAACAGGAGAGACCATTGCCGGATATATTGGACCCAGGCTGGTACGTATTAGCCCTTATGATATATCTTTTGACCCTACGGCTGTGAGTTTTGATAAGACTCCTAAGATAGTTAGGACAATCAAGACGATGGGGGAAATTACCGTAGAGGCAGAGACTAATCCAGTCTACAAGGATCTTTTGGAGAAGGCTCAGTATGCTCGTAGTGAGGTTGGCTCTAATACTCAGCACGAGAAGTCTGAAGGCTTTATTGCGGATGGTTTTACTAATCTAGAGAACTACTATCAGTCTGGCTATGTAGAGTTCCTCACTCTGTATGGTGACGTGTACGATAGCTACACAGGTAAAGCTTATAGTAACCGAATTATTACCATTGCCGATAGGGCTTATGTTGTTGAGAATCGGCCTAATCCTAGCTGGCTGGGTACTGCTCCTATTTTCCATTGTAGCTGGCGCAGTCGCCCTGACAACCTGTACGGAATGGGTCCACTGGATAATCTTGTGGGTCTACAATACCGTATTGACCATCTAGAGAATATGAAGGCTGATGTCTTCGACTTGATTGCTAGCCCTGTGATTAAAGTTAAAGGTGACGTTGAGGAGTTTGACTACAAGCCCGGTGAGCGTATTATTCTTGGTGAGGAAGGTGAAGTAGGTTTTCTTGTACCTGACGCTACTGTGTTGAACGCTGACCTACAGATTGCTGACCTAGCTAACAAGATGGAAGAACTGGCAGGTGCTCCTCGTATGGCTATGGGTATCCGTACCCCTGGTGAAAAGACGGCCTTTGAAGTACAGACCTTGGACAATGCAGCCAATCGTATCTTCAACCACAAGGCAGCTAAGTATGAGATGGAGTTCCTTGAGCCAATCCTTAATGCTATGCTAGAGGCTGCCCGTAGGAATATGATGGATGTCGAGAGCATTCCTTTGGACCTTGAAGAGGGTGTAGTGATGTTCCAAGATATCACAAAAGAAGACATTGCCTCGTCCGGTAAGCTAGTTCCAATGGGTGCTAGACACTTTGCTGAGACAGCTAGACGTACCCAGACCTTGAACCAAATGATTCAGATCAAAGCTGCTATGCCTGATATTGGTACTCATTGGTCAGGTAAGACTATGGCTAAGCTACTGGCTGAGGAGCTTAACGAAGACTCTGTGTACGGAGAAAACATTCAAGTTAATGAATCTTTGGAGATGCAGAAGGCTATGCAGGATGCACAGGTTGACCTTGAGGAAGACCAGATGATTAAGATGGAGCAAGGACTGTAATGAGAGCATCATGGTTCAACCATGTAACGGAAGAGGCTAAAGCAGAGTTCAGATCTAAAGTTCTTAGTAACAAAGAGGCTTGGGCTCTACTTGTCCCTGTCTTGGAGAAGCGTATCCAGGCATTTAATCCTAACTATGATGAGCATAGCTGGGCTTACAGACAGGCAGATCAGAACGGATACAACAAAGCACTGCGTGAAGTAATTGATCTGCTTAAGAGTGTGTGACAACTTGTCTCATACAAAGTACTTGACATTCAACAAAGGATAACTTATGTCAGTTTTTGATTCAACCACGGATCAATCCGCCGCACCTAACACTCAAGAAGACAACCAATCTTTTGTAGCTCAGTTAGTTGCAGCACGAGGGGAACAATGGAGTAACCCTGAAACTATCGCTAAGGGTAAGCTAGAAGCAGACCAGCATATTACTAGGTTGGAGCAGCAGCTTAAAGAACTTAACGAAGATCTCGGCAAGACCAAAGCCGAACAGGACTACGCCAAGACTCTCCTGGAGACTCTGCAATCGCAAAAGCCACTGGCCGGTACCAGTGAGCAGAGTACCGAATCTCAGTCCGGTGCTGGGAAAGAGGACACCACTCTAGATCCTAGTAGTCTCAAAGAGCTTATTGCACAGGTACTAGACAATCGTACTGCTGAGCAGCGAGCAGCGGATAACCGTACTAAAGTGGATTCTTATCTACAGCAGACTTACGGAACTGAAGCTGGCAAGACTGTTCAGGAGAAAGCTAAGGAACTAAATCTTTCTGTAGATTACCTCAAGAGTATCGCAGAGCAATCTCCTAACGCTTTCTATCAGTTGATTGGAGTACCAAAGCCTCGTGAGTCTGCGGCTCCGCCTAGCGGTTCTGTTAACTCAGTGGCAACTATGCAATCAGGCGAACGCACCTATGCCTACTATAGGGAACTTCGCAAAACTAATCCCACTAAGTACTACAGCCCATCTACTCAACAGCAAATGTTCAAAGACGCTGAGATGGCTGAAGCTAAAGGGGTTAACTTCTTTGACTCTTAATGGAGAATACTAACAATGGCTATGACCACTGGTAATTCTTCCCAGCTTATTCGTTCTAATCTCTGGAGTAATGAACTCAAGGAGACTCTTCAGGACGAACTGATGGGGATGAAGTACGTTCGGATGCTTGACGGCTTCCCGGATGGCACTACCTTTAACATTCCGTCGATTGGCGATGCCCGTACGGATGACTATGTAGAAGACACTGCGGTTCAGTTCCGTCCGTTGGATACTGGTAACTATACGTTCACTATCAGTGAATACATTAGCTCCGGTCACTACATCACGGATAAGGCTAAGCAGGATCTGTTCTATGCGTCTCAGCTTGAGGCGGCTTTTGTTCCTAAGGAACGTAGAGCTATCATGGAACACTTCGAGACCACGATGTTCGAGACCCCGGACAACACGATGGCTTCGTCTGCTACGGATCCGTACCTCATCAACGGTGTGGCTCACCGCTTCTCTGGTGGTAACTCTGGTACCATTGAGTTGGCTGACTTCTCGTATGCTAACCTTGCGCTGACGAAAGCTAATGTCCCGGCTATGAACCGTGTCGCTATTGTCCCGCCTGAGGTCGCTTACTTTGTAGAGAACCTTACCAGCATCACCTCGCTTGACAATAACCCCCGATGGGAGGGTATTGTTGCAGAAGGTATTAGCACGGGCATGACGTTTGTCAAGAACATCTTTGGCTTCGACGTGTACTGCTCTAACTACCTGCCGAACAGCGGTGATTTGACCAATGCCCCAAATGCCTTGGATGAGCGTGACCAGTCTACGGGTGGCCCTGACTTTACCTCGGTTGACGGTAAGCCTTGCTACTTCTTCTCGGCAACGAATGACATCCTGCCGTGGGTTGCTGCTTGGCGTCAGATGCCTGCGGTAGAGTATATTCGTGACGGTGATAACCTCCGTGACAAATACCTGACGACTGCTCGCTACGGTGTTCAGTTGTACCGTCCTGAGAATATGGTGATCTGCCATACCAGAACGGCTGTGGCTTAAGGGAGATTAACCTATGACTTGGACTAACGAAGACGGGCTTATTCAGCGCTTTGGTGTTGAACGCTCTACGAGCCAGACCCAGGGTGTCTCTACCCGTGGTGTCAAGAACTACCTTGTTGTAGATCTGCCGGATGCTACGGCTCTGGTCGATACTCTTGGCACTTCCTATCCGCCCGCAGAAGATTCTCCTTTTGTTCCGGCTGGTTCCATTGTAACTAATGCTTGGTTTGTTGCCACCACTGACTTTACCTCTGGTGGTGCTGCAACTCTTGACATTGGTTTTCAGCAGGCTGATGGTACTCTGATTGATGCTGATGGCATTGACGCAGATATTGCCCTTGCTAAGCTGGTCGATGGTGCAGGAACGGGTGTTGTCAACTGTGACGGTGCCTATGTAGCTAACGCTGCCGGGGATGGTCAGCAGGTTCTTACCAACAATGCTTACGTTGGTTTTTCCTACGAGACCGCAGTTTACACTGCTGGCGCTGGCAAGCTCATCCTTGAGTACATCAAGGTAGAGTAACTAACTTAGGGGAGGCTTCGGTCTCCCCACTTCCCTGAGGTATTATGGCTACACAACACTCAACTCTTACCGGGTCTGACTTGCATGAACCTAAGGGTGCAGACTCTGCCAATGCTAACGAAGTCTATGTAGCTAACGGCACAGGCTCAGGCTCTTGGACTCCTCTCTCCTTTTCCTTCAATACACACATTGAAAACATTTCCTCTCCTACTGACGTTTACATCCCTATTCCTTACGCTGGTGTAATCAAGAAGATCACTACAGTAATTAGTGGTGCTGTCAGTGCAGCAGATCTTGTTCTTACTTTCTACGACAGCTCAAGTAACTCTATGGGATCTATTACTGTAACTAGCTCCGGCTCTGCTGCTGGTGATGTAGATACCCTGAGTCCTGCAAGCAATAACGTAGTGACGGCTAACGACTATATCCGTATCAATGGTGACGGTGGTCCTTCTGCCCATACTACCCTGTGGCTTAACATTGTGATGGAACGTAGCTAATGAAGCAGAGCCTGCTTACTATGGTCCAGAAGATCCTGAGTGACATGGACTCAGAGGAAGTAAACTCTGTAGCTGACACTGTAGAAGCAACTCAGGTAGCCTCTATCATTGAGGACACGTTCTATAATCTTATCAGCAACAGATTGATCCCTGAACATGAGCAACTGATTAAGCTTACTGCTGTTAGTGACAGTGATTTCCCAACACACTTCCTGTACCCTGAGAATGTAAGCTCGATTAGCTTTATCCAGTACGACACGACTGATGACAATACCTTTAGCTACAAATATGTTTCTTGGCTAGATCCTGTAGAGTTCCTTAGTCTTGTAGACTCTGTTAGTTCAGACTATGTTCTTGTTAATGATAAGAATGGTGGGACAAAGTATCGCATCCGTACTAATAAGATGCCAGAGTACTGGACAACCTTTGATGACGACTATATTGTTATGGACTCCTACAAAAGCACGGTAGACACAACTCTACAGCAGAGCAAGACTAGGTGTTATGGGGTAGTGACCCCAGTGTTCAACAGATTTGATGACAACTACATACCTGACATTGATGCAAATATGTTTCCGCTACTGTTGAATGAAAGCAAGTCTGTAGCTATGTCTGTGCTTAAGGGTAGCCCTGATCCTAAGATTGACCAAGCTGCTCGTAGACAGAGGTACAACATTCAGAACAATAGGTACAAGACTGAAAGACCTAAACCGCTGTCGAGGTACGGTAGATGATTGAAAGAGTAGAAGAGCTAGACATCTTTGGTAAGCCTAAGGTTATCTTTACATCTGACAAAAGAGATATCACCTATGAGGTTACCAAGCTGAACATGGGATCCTCTTTGTGGAGAGTTAAGTGTGGGACAGGTAATGTACCCAAAGCTCTCCAAGGATCTTGGACTAAAATGGAAGAGGCCGAAAAGGCTGTTGTTAAGTATCTTGAGAATACTAAAGTAACCAGAACGGTGAAAGCAAAGCGACTTGAGACTACAGCAGAAGCCAACTAATGTTCTAGTTAAAGGTCTGATTACAGAAGCAGGTGAGCTTACCTTTCCTGAGGGGGCTTCTGTTGATGAGTTGAATTGCTCACTGGAACGTACTGGTTCTCGTAGACGCCGCCTTGGTATCAACTATGAAGTAGACTACACTAAGCATACCATCACTGGGTTCTCTGCGGGCTCTGTTACCTCGACTTATGTATGGGAGCACCCTGGGGGTGTGTCAGCTAAGACTTTTGTTGTAGTTCAATTTGGTAGTCGTGTTTACTTCTTTGACGACACCATTGGCTCCTCTCTATCTGGTGGCCTCAAGGCTGGCTACATTGATCTGAATACTTATAAGAGACCTACGGGTGCTGGTCCTCAGGACGTTCGTATCCAGTGTGCTAACCTCTTTGGTTATCTTATCATAGCTTCTTCCGAAATAAACACTATACGTGTTTCCTACGACAGTGATACCGACACTATCAGTGCAGAAGAGATTGAGTTTAGGTACCGTGACTTTAGCTGGCGTGGGGACAAGTCAAGCTATGAAGATGGTGTAGCTACAGCCTCTGTCACTGATGTAAGGAAGTATGATACCCAAAACTCCGGTTGGCGTGGTGATAAAGGGGCTGCTGCACTAGCTGCTTATATCGCCTCAGAGGGTGAGTATCCTCCACTTACTCATGCTTGGTATGCCGGTAAAAACTCTTCTGGTATATTTAGTGTAGCTGAGTGGCAGAAGGTTTACTCAGGCTCCAGCCTTATTGCTAATGGTTCTTACATTCTAGACTTGTACGATGGCGACAGAGTAGCTGCATCCGGTATCGCTGGGCTAACTAATGCAACAGAAGCCACTAGGTTCTCTACTGTAGCTAGCTTTGCCAGTCGCATCTTCTATGCTGGTATGTCATCCACCCGTAACACAAGCAACATCTACTTCTCTAAGATCTGTAGCTGTATGAGTAACATCGGTGAGTGTTTCCAGCAGAACGACCCTACGGCAGAAGACTTTAGTGATCTGCTTGATGACGATGGTGGTGTAATCAACATCCCTGAAGCTAACAATATCCGTAGGCTTCACGTCCTAGGCCCTAACCTTATTGTCTTTGCAGAGAACGGTATCTGGTCTATTCGTGGTGTAGACGATGTGTTCAAGGCTACAGGGTACGCTATCAACAAGATTAGTGATGTAGGTCTCTACTATCCTGATACCTTTGTTAGTGCAGAGGGTAGGCCATACTGGTGGGGATCTTCGGGTATCTACACACTGACTTCCTCTGAGGAGCAGGCTGCCCTTAGGGCTATCAACCTTAGCTTGCCCACAGTACAGACATTCTGGGATGGCATCAGTCCAGCGGCTAAAGCTCAATGTAAGGGTGTCTTTGATAATCTGAACGGTAGAGTCTTCTGGATGTATCCGTCTGAGGGTTTCTCTACCGACTATAAGATGAATAGGATTCTTATCCTAGATGAACCACTGCAAGCTTTCTATCCCTGGACTATCTCTGATACTAACACTGGGTTGCCTTACATAACTGATGCTGTATTCCTCAGAGGATCTGCCTCTACTTCTGTAGAGACTAATGTCATTGATAGTTTAGGTAATCTTGTAGAAACCAATAGTAATGATCCAGTTGTCATCACTCGTGTAGGCTCAGCTTATGTAAGCACATCCTTGCTGTTCCTGACTGTGGACACCAGTAATAAAGTAACCTTTAGCCAGTTCACAGATGACTCCTTTAAGGACTGGGGCTCTGCTGATTACAGTTCTTACATGGTCACAGGCTATGACTTCATGGGGGACTTGACAACTAAGAAGAGTTTACTATATACTACCGTTTATCTGAGGAGAACAGAAGAAGGTCTCACAGGTAATGATGTAGATGGTTATGAGTTTGGTAGGCAGTCTTCCTGTCTTCTGTCTTCTTACTGGGACTTTAAGACACAGGCTAACTCTATCAGCCAGCAGTGTTACAAGCATAGCTACGCTGTCGTTGCTGAGCCTGGCTTTGAGTATCCTGATACTGTAGTTTCCAATAGACTTAAGATCAGAGGCAAAGGTCGACAGATGACACTGAAGTTTGAGAGTGAGGAAGGTAAGGACTTTCACTTGCTCGGCTATGATGTAATCAGTAACAGTAAAGGTAGAGTATGATCCGAGAAGCTACAGAAGACGACATCATTGAGATCACTCATCTAGTCAAAAGGTTTATGTCAGAAGGCGGGCCTTTCTTTAAGTTTAACAAGGAAAAGGTTATTAACTTCTTGAACATGGCTGTAGATAATCCTTTAATGTATGTAGCTGTGGCTGAGCAGGACAGTTTTGTTGTTGGCTTTATTATTGGCCTGTACCATGACCATCCCTATGTAGACACTTGTATCACAACTGAGATCGGTTTCTATATTGATCCTAGGTATAGAGGCGGCACCAAAGCTGTAAAATTGCTTAAGTCTTTTGAAAATTGGTCTAAACAAATGAATGCTAAAGAAGTCGTTCTTTCTGATGTAGTAACTATAGCTGACCACTCGGTTTTCTATGGCAAGCTAGGATATTCTCCTGGTGAGAGAGTCTACGTTAAGGAGCTTGTATAATGGTTGCTCTTGCTATTGCCGGTGCAGGTCTAGCTCTTGCTGCGGCTGGTACTTTCATGTCTTACCGTGGCCAGAAGAAAGCTGCGGAGGCACAGGCACAGCAACAGGCTTTGTCAGTAAGAAGGTCTCGTAGACAGGCAATCCGTGAAGCTCAGATCAGACGTGCTCAGACTACTGCTGTTACTGGTGCTGCTGGTGGCCTTACTGGATCCGGCTATGCCGGGGGTATCGGTAGCTTGGGTTCTCAGCTTGCTACTAACTTTGGCTTTGGTACTCAGATGAGTGGGCTTAGCTCTGTAGTCAACCGGGGTATGCAACAGGCTGGTCTTGGTTCTGCTGTGACTAGTATCGGCAACCTAGCTACCCAGGCTGGCTTAGCTTTCTCTAGCCCAACTTCTTCGG
>Ga0196901_1001094_pt1 | contig 13879 bp, 17 predicted proteins | sample CB_VirMetaG_FD_169099 | JGI IMG/M metagenome (GOLD analysis project Ga0196901, IMG submission 169099) | Freshwater to marine saline gradient viral communities from Chesapeake Bay - CB_1504_1 Viral MetaG (v3) (version 3) | ecosystem: Environmental > Aquatic > Marine > Coastal | place: USA... | reverse complement strand
GTTCTGTCTCTACGACACCTTTGGTTCTATGGATAGCCAAGATTTATACAATAAGATTCGTTTTATGGTTAAAGGTCTTGACTGTAAAGTTATTTGGCTAGACCACTTGTCTATACTTGTATCAGACTTGGGACAACAGGGGGATGAACGCAGGGCTATTGATGCTATTATGCATGAGCTTAAATCCTTGACAGTAGAGTTAGGATGCTTCATTGGTCTTGTTGTACATCTTAATAACAATACACAAACACCTTTTGAAGAAGGTGGTTCAATCACTATCAATAACTTGAGAGGTTCAGGTGGCATTAAACAATTATCTGATTCTGTTATCGCTTTATCGAGAAACCAACAAGCTGAGACAGAGCATGAAAGGAATACTACTAAGATTTCCGTTCTTAAAAATAGATACTCTGGTGCTACTGGCGTTTCCGATTATGTGTTTTATGACGGATTTACAGGAAAATTTAAGTTACTGGAAGAGACAATTGGTGAAGCCGAGGGGTTCTAATGAAAAGAAGTGAAATGATTGATATTATTTTAAATATATTTGAACATACTAGTGCTTTTTCAGATGAAGAAGTAGCAAGTAAAATATTAGAAGAATTAGAAGAAGCGGGAATGTTACCCCCACACAACTTACAAACCGTTTGTATTAAAAAAGGACTAACTAGAGGTTATACTTTAATGTTTGAATGGGATGATGAATGAAAGAGGATTACACCAATGGAAACAAAGGAAATATAATGAGTGACGTAGAAATACAGGAGCTATTTACTGGTGCACTAAGGAAATTGAATATTAATGAGAAAGTTTTGTACGGAATGACTTATACTGATGCCTTTAAGTTTATTGTGGCAAAGCAGTTTGAGCAACTACAAGAGAAAGATGCTAAAATCCAAGAACTTAGACGACAATGCTTAATACTTCTCACTTCTGATTCTGGTGTTACGGTTAGTGAACCGCCAGCGAAACAAAGGAAAGACAATGAGTAGATCAGGATATTATAAACCAGATAAACCTACAGGTGATGACCGTGGAAAGCCACAAGTGCCACGTCTGTAGCGAGTACTTCACTGGTAGAAAGAAAAAATATTGCAGTCAAACCTGCGCTGATCGTGCAGCGAACTTAAAGCGTAGGTACAGACTTACATCAGATGAAGTAGTAAATATGTATAGAAAACAAGCAGGACGATGTGGCATATGTGACATCCCTGTTGACATACACGAATTAGGATTTACTAAACACACACCTGCCTGCATAGATCACTTACATGGTTCTTCCCATATCAGAGGGTTATTATGTAGTGAATGTAACAAAGGGCTTGGGATGTTTAAAGATAATCGTAAGACATTAGAAGCAGCTATACAATACTTAACCAGAACATATAAGAAGGATTAAGATGAAATTAATATTCGACATTGAAGGTGACAACTTCCTAGAAAAGTTGACGAAGATTCATTGTATCGTAGCACAAGATTATGATACTGGGAAAATCTTTGAGTTCACTCCTAAGAATATCAAGGAGGGACTGAAACTATTAAAAGACGCAGATGTATTAATAGGTCACAACATCATGGCATATGATATACCTGCTATTAAGAAATTATATCCTAGATGGACAACAGATGCAGAGTTATTTGATACTCTACTTGTTGCCAAGCTAGGTTATCCAGACAGAAAAGAATTAGATTTTGTAATCTGGCGTTCTATTATTAATAAAGAACCTAGAAAAAGAACTGATCTTGAATTGCAATGCATGAGAAACATTGGTAAGCACTCACTGGAATCATACGGTTTGAGACTCGGTGAACACAAAGGTGACTTCGGTAAGACACAAAGCTTCGAGGCATTCACACCTGAGATGCTTGAGTACTGTAAACAAGATGTTATTGTGAATACTAAGTTATATCATAAGCTACTTAGCTTAGAGCTAGGTGATGATATAATTAAGGTAGAGCATGAAGCTCATAGAATTTGTTTAGAACAAACACAGCATGGGTTTCAATTCGATATAGATAAAGCTAAGGAATTTGAGAGTAAGCTCCTAGCAGAAATGGAGAAGTTACAAGACGAGATAAAGTCTAAACTCGGTGGGTCATTTATTATCCCACTTGAGGTAAAAGTACCTACAAAAACAGTAAGGTACAAGGACCCATTGAGGGGTTCTGTAACAGCGGGGTGTCCTTATACTAAATTGAAGGTAAAGGAGTTTAACCCTACTTCAAGGCATGATCTTAGCACAAGATTAATTGAAAGATTTGGATGGAAACCAAGAGAATTTGGGAGTGATGGTAAACCTACTTTATCAGAAGAGATTCTGAATAAAGAGAAGGAACCAATATTCAAAACTATTGCAGATGTATTTACAATTCAAAAAAGACTAGGAATGTTAGCCGAGGGTAAGAATGCATGGTTAAACCTGTATAACGAAGATACCCACGCTATTCACGGTCAGGTAGATACACTGGGTACAGGTACTCATAGGTGCACACACAAGCGTCCTAACCTTGGACAGATACCTTCGGTAAGGGCACCTTATGGTAAAGAGTGCAGAGAGTTATTTACAGTTCCTAAAGGATGGAAACTGTTTGGTACAGATGCAGCAGGTCTTGAACTAAGAATGTTAGCACACTACATGACACCGTTTGACAATGGGGAATACGCAGATACAATCCTAAATGGTGACATACATACAAAGAACCAAGAGTCAGCAGGACTTCCGACCCGTAATGATGCTAAGACTTTTATCTATGCTTTCCTATATGGAGCAGGAGATGATAAGATAGGATCAATCATTGGTGGTACAAAGAAGCAAGGTAAAGAGATAAAGAATAAATTCTTCAGAGCCACACCTGCAATGCGAGACTTAACTGAGAAAGTTAAATACGCAGCTAAAATGAGAGGTTATGTTAAATCACTAGATGGTAGAAGAATACCAGTTCGCTCAGAACATAGTGCATTAAACTTCCTACTTCAATCTTCTGGTGCAGTAGTATGTAAATATTGGATGGTCGAAATGCATAAGATAATGGCTGAGAATGGATTTACCCATGGTGTAGACTACAAGCAAAGTGCCTTTTGTCACGATGAGTTGCAATGGGCTTTTGACCCATCTAAAATCACCGAAGATCAGTTGAGAAAAGTCTCAAAAGAAGCTATGACTAGAGTGGGGGACAAATTAAAGGTAAGGATACCCCTTGATGTTGGTTGTGATTTTGGTTATACCTATGCAGACACTCACTAGGAGAAATTATGATTGAGTTTAAGCAAGATAAAAATACAGGCTGCATTACACCTATTAATAGAAAATTAAATCCTGATGGATATTATAGGAGAAATATAAATGGAAAAGGTGTAATGCATCATAGATTAGTGTGGGAAAGTGTCAATGGTAAAATACCAGAAGGCTACGAAATAAACCACAAATGTAAGAATAGGGCTTGCTCTAATCTAGATCATTTAGAATGTATTGATGGTAAAAGCCACACTATAAAGGATAATAAGCATAGATATTTAGACACATTCATTGAGGCTATGCTGGTTATAAGAGATAACCCAGAAATCACAGGTACGGAGTTAGGTAAGATGTTCGGGAAGTCTTGGTCAACAGGCTGTAAATGGAAGAAGTTTTATGCAGAAACACATTAAGATATTTTTTATGATAATAGGAATAATCGGCTCTTTCTGTTTTTCAGTTAGTGCCGTCCCCGAAGTTATCAATGCAATTCGGACTAACAACGTGGGTGTCACTGATGGCACCTTGTTACTCTGGTTTACTGGTGAGCTTTGTTCACTAGCATATGTACTTTACAAGGATAGAGATAAGATACAGCTTGCTAATTATATTTTCAATCTACTATGTATATCCTTCCTACTGTACGTTAAGTTCTAGGAGGTAAGGATGGGAGTCGTTATAGACTTTGGTGGATATAAAAATAGAATGATGAGAGCTAGGTTTTATTGGAGGATGACTAAGTGTTCCTACAGAGAGCTATCTAGCTACATTGGGATTAACTTAGAACAAGCTAAACGATGGGAACTTATATTTGTAAAGGAAAAAGAAAAGGAAAAGGAAGATGGACAAAAGAGATGAACATCAAGTATTTATTGAGGATTTAGCAATTAATATGTTAGATGTACTAATGAGACATGAAGATTATTATAATATGGCGTTGGGATTTGATATGTCTTTAGAGCTATCAGATGGCAGAGTATTTTCAATCACACTAACAGAAGGTATTTATGGAGAAGAATAAAATCTACATTGGCATATCAGGTAAGATGGGTACAGGTAAGTCTACATTGGTAAAAGGTATTAGAGACATACTCACTAGTTTTAAAATAGAAAGGATATCCCTTGCCGAACCCGTTAAAGAAATGCAAGATAGGGTTTATGAAATGATGGGACTTAATCGCTCAACTGAGAAAAATAGATCACTACTTATTGCACTAGGAATGATGGGAAGGGAAGAAGGTCATAAAGATTTCTGGCTTGATAAAGCTGTTAAGAAATTTAAAAGGTCAAAAGCTGATATTGTCATATGTGATGATGTTAGATTTGAAAATGAAGCTGATTGGTTTTCCAAAAATGGAGTACTGATTAGACTGTATGGAGAACAACGTGGAGATAATGTAACACCAGAGCATAAGAATAATATATCTGAGACAGCACTAGATTCATATAAGTTTAAAAATTATTTATCAAATAAACGTGGAATAGAGGATACTCTAGTAAGAGCTTTGGAAATTTTAACTGAAGAACTAGGGGTAATTGAAACACTAAGGGGGGCGTAATGGATAAATCGCAAGAAGAAAAAGATAAAACTATGGAGAAGTGGTCATCACTTTTTAATAACCCTAATAGAAAGAAAGTTAAAAAGATTATCAAAGATAAAAAGAAGAAGAAGGAAGAAGTAAGTAAAGAATACGGACTATAACATAAGGATTAATTATGAAACGTACTTTAATAGTAGATGGTGACATAGTTTTATTTCAAATTGGAAGAGTAACAGAGGATATCTCAGACTTTGGGGATGAAGTTTTAGAATCATATGACTTAGAATCAGCAATTAGATTAATCAACATCGAGCTTGATTCTATTACTAAGAAAACCAAATACAAAAGAGAAGAACTAGTATTTGCTATCTCTTCTGAAACTAACTTTAGAAAAAGATTCTTCCCTACATATAAAACTAATAGGAAGCATATAAGAAAACCATTAGGTCTTAAAGCGATGAGACAATATATGTTGGATAATGGGGAAGAGTTCAATACTATTATGATAGAGGAGTTTGAAGCAGATGATGTTATGGGCATGTACGGTACGGCACCTAAAGAACTTTTAGATCAAGAAGTAGCTATCTACTCACAGGATAAGGATTTATTTACCATACCTTGTAAACAATGGAGTTTCAAGAAAGAAAAGTTCATCAAACCTACACCCATGGAATCAGCAAGATTTCTATACAAGCAAGTATTAACGGGTGATGCTGTTGATGGGTACAAAGGTTGCCCTAAGATTGGTAAAGTAAAAGCTGACAAAGTTTTATCACCATGTAAAAACGAGATAGAAATGTTGAAAGCCTGCCATTTATTATATTACAAAGTCTACGGTGATGATGCAAAAGATAAACTGCTAGAACAAATGGGTCAAGCTAGAATATTACATTATTTAGATGTACAATTTTTAATGCAATATGATACACTGTATAACCCATATGAAATGCTAATAGGAGTAACAGATGAAATGCGAACAATGTGGGAGCAAGAATATAGAGACTCTCAATTACCTAAGCGAGTACGGAAGAAACAAACTGAACAAGCACAAGAAGATAGATCACAAGGGGTTCTGTGATGACTGCTTCAACAAAAGATATCCCCGACTGCATGAAAGGATCGACAGTGAAGAAAGCAACGACTAAGCGTGAAAGGAAGTATGGAAAGAAGAATGAGGACGGTATTAGGACTAGTAAGAATACAGATGAACGTGTTGTAAAACTGATGGTCGACTATTCTTATATTATGAAATTCAAAAATAAAAAGGAAGCTGAGGCTTTTATAAATAAAACTAAAAAGGAAGCTGAAGAGAAGGGTCAACACCCGACTTCCTTTATATACATATAGGAGGAACTATGGGTGGATTTTTAGGTATTGGTGAAAGTGCAGAAGCCAAAGCACTAAAGGCACAGAATGCACTAAAACTGCAAGAAGCCGAAAGAGCTAGACAGGAAGCCGAATTAAGATTAGCTGAAAAGAAAGCTAGAAAAGGACAAGAGACAGCCAATATTAAACTAGGTACTCAAGGCTTAACAGAACAAGAAAAAGAATTAGAAAAAACAGGTAAACAATCAGGAGACTCCGTGTCTGGCGGTATGGCTCTGGGTCAACCTCCTAAAAAGAAAACTGGTTTACAAATCTAATGAAAGATATTACAGAGCTTAACGGCGCTAAAGAGTATAAAAGAATGGAAGATTCCAGACAACCATTCCTTGATAGAGCCAAAGAAGCAAGCAAGTTAACAATACCTCAGTTATACCCAGAGATCACAGAGGACTCACACTATACAAATTACCCGAGTCCCTATCAATCACTAGGTGCTAGAGGTACGAATAACTTAGCAAACAAAATGATATTGTCTCTCTTTCCTCCCGCTACTGCATTCTTTAAACTAGGAATGAATCAGTTAGCACAGGAGCAATCAGGTGTATCAGAAGGTGACTTACAGACTGCCATGTATAAAATAGAAAAAGCTATTGTAGATGAGATGGAAGTATCTCAACTTAGATCAGCACTTGTTGAAATATTAAAACAAGGCACAGTAGGCGGTAGTGCTATTCTACATATAGCAGAAGAGGGAGAACCTAAGTTTTATAATCTAAATGAATTTGTTATTAAAAGAAGTAAATCAGGTAAAGTGCTAAAATTAATTATTCAAGAGAATATTAATATACTAGAACTTGATGATGACATTGTGGCACAATTAGAAGATTTAGATGATAAAGAAAGGAAAGGGGAAAAGGATTTAAAAGTTTACACTATCATAGCTCTTGGTGATGATAAGAAGTATCACGTAGTTCAAGAGATAAAAGGTATTAAAATAAAAGGAAGTAAGGGTAGCTATAGAGAAGAAGAGTTGCCGTATATCTTTGTACCTTTTGTTGATAGAAAAGAAAATTATGGTAGATCATACGTTGAAGATTTCATTGGTGATTTACAATCATATGAAGGTTTAAGACAAGCAATACTAGAGGCATCATCTGAGGCTGCTAGATTGATTTATCTGGTTAGACCTAATGCTATTATCACTCCTAAGAATCTAGAGAATGCTAGAAGCGGTGATGTATTGCTGGGCAATCCAGATGACGTAGCTGTACTACAGGCTGACAAGAGATTAGATGTGTCTATGGCACAACAAGAAGCTGAAGTACTGAGAACAGACTTGGCTACTGCATTCCTATTGGATAGCGCAGTTAGAAGGAATGCTGAGAGAGTTACAGCAGAAGAGATTAGGAGAGTATCACAGGAGCTAGAGGTAGCACTTGGTGGTATCTATTCGACACTTGCTAATGTACTTCAAGAGCCTCTAGTTAGATTATATCTTAAGAGACTAGTGAAGAAAGGTTTCATTAAAAACATTCTAAAAGAGAATATCAAGTTAGAGATCACAACAGGTTCGGCAGCTTTAGGTAGAGGTACTGAATTTAGAGCTATTCAAGAATTTGCAAGCTTCGCAGCTACTATGCTAGGGGAAGCCGCTAGTCAGTACTTGAATGTGCCTGAGTTCTTAAGTAGAGCAGCGTACTCACTAGACGTTAATACGGGTGATCTTGTTAAAACTAAAGAGCAACTAGAAGCTGAAGCGGCACAAGCCCAACAGCGACAACTTGAACAACAAGCCGTTGGTCCTGCGATCAATGCGGCTAATCAACAAGAACTAGCTAAACAACAAGGAAATTAAAATGAGTGAAGAATCAAGTAACAGTAATGTAACATCAGAATCAAATGCATCTATAGCCACAGAAGCTAGTGTAGAAACTCAGCAGGTAGACTCTCAATCTATCGAGCAAGTAGACACTACACCGAAGGTCACTGAGGTTAATCAAGAGTTAGGTATCAAAGAGAAAACAGAAAGTGAGACTTCTGCATCCTCTCAGAAATCTATCCATGATCTAGTAGAAGCACATATGAATGGTGAACTCTCAGAAGAGGACATGAAACTTATCGAAGAGAACGGTCTTGGGGAATACTTAGCTGATCTAGCGGAAGTTAGGCAGATGCGAATTGAAAGAAATGACCAAGAAATAATCTCAGTAGTAGGAAGTAAAGAATCTTACAGGGAGTTACAAGAGTGGGGAACTAATAATTTATCAGTAGAAGAACAACAGGCTTTTAACGAAGCTTTATTCTCTGGTAATATGAACCTTGCTAAACTTGCTGTTCAAGGTCTTAAGGCGCAATACGAAGCTGCTAATGGCAAAACTCCTGAGAGAGTTATCGAAGGTGGTGGTAGTGTTAACACTGATAACAGACCATACTCTAGTGTCACTGAGTATATAAATGAGACACAATCAATTGAATATAAACGTAACCCTGAATATAGAGCTAAGATAGAAGCTCGTAGGAATCTTTCAGGGTTCTAAAACAAGGAGGCTTAAATGGCTTATAATCCTATTGGTGGTAATAACGCATCTACAACTGGTGCTAGTTCTAACGCAGATCAACGTGATCTATTTGTAAAGAAATTTTCTACTGACGTAATGCGATACTTCATGGACACTAACGTAATGAAAGCTCTTATTACTAACAAAACTATTGATGCAGGTAAATCAGAAGCATTCCCTATTGTTGGTAATGCAACTGCTGCTTCTGTAGCTAACGATGCTGCTGAACTTGCAGTTCAAAACTTAAAGACAACTGAAAGAGAAATCGTAATTGGTGATCTTACAGTTGCTCACGCTTGGTTGACTGACCTTGATAAAGCTATGGCTCACTATGATTCACAAAGTGCTCAAGCTGAATCTATCGGTCGTGCTCTTGCTAAGAAAGTTGACAAAGATATTCTTCTTAAAGTAATCGAAGCAGGTGCAGTTGTTGATGGTCCTTCTGCAACTTCAGCGGGTCTTAGAACTTTTGGTGACGACATCTTTACTGATGAAATCTCAGGAACCATGACTACTGGACAAGGTGTCTATACTGCTTGTCTTGACGCTGTAACAGAAGAAAAAGAGAAAGATACTGTTGGTGACTCAGTATTTGTATTCCGTCCCTCTCAATACTTTTTACTTCTTAATAACCCTGCTCAAACTGGACTTACTTGGGTAAATGATCCTTCAGTTCAGTCTGGTAAGGTGCCTCAATTACTTGGTAAAAGAGTATATATGTCCCCACACTTTCCTGATCTTGTAGGTGCTACTATTGCAACAGGAGAAGTAGCAGGTGTACTTTTCTCTAAAGAATCTGTTGGCTGTTTAGAGCTTATGAGTATCTCTACTCGTATTGACTATATTCCTCAAAGACTTTCTAACCTTATCGTAGGTAAGATGGCTGTAGGATATGGTATCCTTAATCATGGTTGTGCAATCAACATTAAACAAGTTTAATAATTTGGGGGTGGCTTCGGCTGCCCTCTTTTTTCAAAAGGGGGAACGAAATGTCCACAATCGCACTTATAACAGAACTGGAAGTAATAAACAGTGTACTTTCGGCAGCAGGGGATAGCCCAGTATCTTCATTAGATACAACGTATCAACCTGTATTTATTATCCAAGAGATCATTAGAAATATCTCAAGAGATTTACAAACAAAAAAATATTGGTTTAATACAGAGTATGATATTACTCTTACACCAAACACAGAAACAGATAAAATAATTCTGCCTTTCAACATCCTTACATTTGAGCCAGAAGAAACTAAGTATGTTGCTAGGGGTTTAACAGTATATAATAGGGAAGATAGAACTTCAACTATAACAGAAGAAATCACAGCTACATACACAGTTATGCTAGACTTTGATGAGTTGCCTCAGCAAGCTAGAAAGTTTATACAGGCTGCTGCAAGAGTACAGTATAACAACGAGTACTTCGGGGAACTTAATTTAAAACAAGATTTATTAAAAGAATTACAACAAGCTGAGAATGAGCTTAATAGAACTCACATGGAGAATGAAGATATAAATGTTTTCAACTCCGCTCGTTCTTACAATATTGCCTATAGAAACAGAAGGAGGTAATAATGTCGAGTTTAGTCAACCATTCGGTTACTAATTTAATCAATGGTGTCTCTCAACAAGCGACTTCTGTTAGATTAGATAACCAGTTAGAGGCACAGGTAAACTGTTTCTCTGACGTTACAAAAGGATTAACTATTCGTAACGGCTTTGAGTTACAGAATGTTGTTAGTACTGACTTAGCAGGTAGACATCCAATAGAGTTTACAGTAGACGGTACTAAATATCTTGTAGCAATTGATGCATATGCAGCGACAAAGGCAGTTCATATACCTATGACGGCAGATGTAGAGGCATTGACAGCTTCGCTAACTGCTGAAGAATATTTCAAAGATATTATTTCAGCGGACTTACGAGTAGTAGAAAACAAGGATTATGTTTACATATTAAATAAAAAGAAAGTAGTCGGGACTAATAATTTGGTACAAGCGTTTTATGATATTAAAATTACCAATGACGTAACAGGTACAACGGATGCTAATTGGAGTACTGGTAGCTATACAATAACAATAACTAGTGAGCCTGACCCAGCTATGGGTACTGTAGATACTACAACTTCAAACTTTTTAGTGAGTAGTACTTTAGCACCACATCAAGTAGCTGCTGTAATTAATGCAGATACAGCACTTACAGCAGAGACAGGCGTATGTTATGCTACAGGCACTAAGAGTGACTATAGGTTAACATTTGAAGCGGTGCCTGAGAAGTATATAGCACCTACTGTTTCTGTAACGGAGACAGTTACTATTACTGGTGCTTTAGGTGCTATATATAAAGAACCGAGTTCGGGCTTTTATTTCGATAATAGTAATTATGTAAAATACAATTGGCAAAAAAAGCGTTATGAATATGTATGGGGGGGTATTATTGTTGGCACCTGGCCACAGTCAGCCATGACCGATGTTCTAAAGTTAGGGAATATTACCTACTATAGAGGGGTATATTCCGACTATGCTGACAGGTATCATATTAGGAGAGAAATTCCTACTACAATTACAGCAAATTATACACCGAGTGTCACAGTACCCAACACAGTTTCAGGTATTGAATACACAGATGATAAGTTCTCTGATAAGGGGATGGTGTGGGTAACAGGTGTTGCAGCAAACCAAGAGTATAATCTTAGAATAAATTATCATGATCCTACTGTCATACCTACTGAACCATTAACACAGGCTATACTTACTATCAACCCCTCCACAACTACAGCTAACATTAGGTTAAATTGGGTTGCAGGGCAGATTCAATCAAAGGTTAATAGTTTTACACATTTCTCAGCTACGCAACATGGTAATGCTGTTTATATTTATGCATCTACACCATATAAATATGTCATTGATTCTATAGAAGTAGACAATAGTTTTGATACTACATCTTTAAGATCAGCAGTTAGGGCTAGTGTAAACAATGCTTCTGGCATTCAGGCTATAGATGATTTACCCCCAGTATTTGTAGAAGGTTTTAAAATACGTGTTGGGAATGAAGATATAAAAGGTGCTAACTATTATCTAAGATATGATGTTGATTTTCAAGGATGGAAAGAATGTGGTCTTGACGAGTCTAGAGTGTTAGATGGCTCAACAATGCCATATATTATAGATAAAAATGAAGTTAGAAGAGACAATGTTATTAACATTAAGCCTACAACTTGGGAAAGAGTGAGGTCAGGTGATGAGGAATCTAACCCTTATCCTACCTTTGTAGAGAGGACTATAAATGATATATTCTTTTACGGTTCTAGGTTAGGGGTAGCAACAGATGATTCAATCATCCTGAGTGCTATTGATAAACCAACAGTATTCTTTAGAACAACTTGTAGTAAAACAATTACATCAGATAGGGTAGATATTAAATTAGATAGTTCTAAAACTGGATTTAACTCTATTAAAGATGTTGTTACATATGATGGTAAATTATTACTAAATACTGGTACAGTGCAGTCTCAGTTATTAGTTAATACTTCTTTTGATCTATCATCAGCTAGATTATCTGAAGTAAGCTCATATACACTTGGAGACAAAAGACCATTACCAGTAGAAAATGGACTGTACTTTGCTTTGTATAATAATGGCTTTACTAATATCTATAATTATCAAGCAAGTGGTGGTAATACATACCAATCAGTGAATGTCACAAGACATGTACCTACTTATATAGAAGGTCACATTAAACAAATGTCCTATGCTGCAAACTTTACAGTATGTAGTGTGGAAGAGGATAGCAAGGTATTATATGTACAGAATAGATATACAGAGAATGGTGAAGTTCTACAGAATGCTTGGCATAAGTGGACATTACCATATGATCTAGAACATTTCTATTTTGAGGATAACAACCTGTACCTATTATTCTCAGCAGAGGATAGTGTGGCAACTACATACACCTTGGTCACTAAGTATGACCTAACTCCACAAGTAGTTACAGAAAGTGATAAGGATGCTTACATCGGGTGGATACCTTATTTAGATTGCTGGACAAAAGATAAAACATTGATTGAGAATTTCCCTGAGTTTATTGGTATTAATGATAAATATGGTGAACCTTATGATACAGTCACAGAGGCTTATGATTCTACGGAAGTTACTCAGATTAACACAGGTACTGTGGATGGACCATACTTTGATGAATCTTCTCCTGAATATTATTGGGAGGTAGATGGGGATACAATCAATCTAGTTTGGAATGGTGTACCAGTAGTTACAGTGGGTAACTCAACACAGATAGAGTTTGATTATAGTGGATATAGATATTATAGAGGTGATCTACTAGGTACTAATAGGTATGGGGTATCGAGAGCAACAACAACTTCTGAGACGTATTATTTAGATAATATGGTCTATGGTATATCTTTCCCCGTAACCGTAACATTCAGTGAAATTATCCCAAGACAACAAACACCTAGTGGTTTCGTGGTGATGAACTATGCAAACCTACTATTAAGAAGAATGAGACTACTCTTGAGTAAGTCTGGTTTCTTTACAGTTACCATCGACTTTGCCGATAGAAATGACTACTCGGCTAAATACTCAGGGCAACCACTTGGCAGGGCACTACTTGGTAGGAACTCAGTATCAGATATTAACTTTAATTTCCCTATTAATGGAAAATCAGACAAGGTTAATATAACAATTACTTCTGATACTAGTACACCATTTAACCTACTCTCTGCTGAGTGGCAAGGACAATTAACAGTTAAGGGGCGTAACATTTAGTTACGTCCTTTTTATTAAGGAGGTACTATGTTTTTCGCTGCTGCAATGGCTGTGGGTTCTCTCTTATCTGCTAATTCTCAACGTAATGCACAAATGAAAGCTAAGACAGCAGATGCTAAGTTACAACGTGCTAAACTAGAGAGAGCTAGACTGAGAAGTACAGAGGACTACGTTGCCAACACTCAGAGAGCTAGAGAGGCTGCTCAGAGAAGAGAAATACAAATAGAAGAAAATAAGATAGATGCAGAGTCAAAAATGGCAGAATCATTTGCAGGTTCAGGTATCGGGGGACAATCCATAGACCAACTAGCTGATGAACTAAGTGCATCTGTATCTAAAAATAAATTTGAAAACAGAGAAGCTTTGGATCAACAATTAGGAGACATGGCTAGAAACTATTCTCAAACCATGAATGACTCAGCAGAACAAGCTAAGTCTATT
>Ga0196901_1001091_pt1 | contig 13896 bp, 17 predicted proteins | sample CB_VirMetaG_FD_169099 | JGI IMG/M metagenome (GOLD analysis project Ga0196901, IMG submission 169099) | Freshwater to marine saline gradient viral communities from Chesapeake Bay - CB_1504_1 Viral MetaG (v3) (version 3) | ecosystem: Environmental > Aquatic > Marine > Coastal | place: USA... | reverse complement strand
GGTGCTGCGTGACGCAGGACATAGAGACGAAGAAGATAACAACGCACACCTGCCCTTCTAGCCTAATCGATCTGATGAAAAGTTATGATGCAGTGGCAGGACATAACATCATAGGATTTGATGCACCTGTGCTGAGGAAGGTGTGGAAGGTCTGCTTTGATCGTGTTGCTGTTGTTGATACGTTGATTATGTCACGCCTGTACAACCCCAGCATGGAAGGTGGACATAGCCTGGCTAATTGGGGTGGCAGGTTTGGCTTTCCTAAGATTGACTTCAGTGACTATGATGTCGGGCTGACTAGACAGATGATTGACTACTGCATCAGAGATGTTGAGCTGACAACTAAAGTTTACGAGTGGCTGGTTGCTAACATGCAGAAGGAAGGTTTTTCAGAGCAGTGCGTAGAGCTGGAGCATCAAGTTGCTATGGTAACTACACAACAAGAACGTATTGGCTTTAAGCTTGACGTAGAGGCTGCTAACATCCTGTACGCGCAGCTATGTTTTAAAATGATCGACATAGATCAACAGTTGCAGCAGGTGTTTCCTCCCATTGTCGAGCAGCGTTTCAGTGAGAAGACAGGCAAACAACTGAAACATAAGGTGACAATGTTTAATCCGGGTAGCCGTCAGCAGATCGTGCAGAGACTGAGCAGCCTAGGTGTCACATTCACGAAGCAGACAGACAAGGGTAGTGTTATCGTTAATGAGGAGGTTCTACAGGGTGTATCACTGCCTGAAGCAGTTCTGATCCGTGATTATCTTATGTTGCAGAAGAGAACGACACAGATTGATAGTTGGCTTAAAGTTGTCAGAGACACTGGCAGAGTGCATGGCCGTGTTATCAGCAACGGCGCAGTCACAGGCAGGATGACACATTCCTCACCTAATATGGCGCAGATTCCATCATCATCTAGTGAGTATGGCAGAGAGTGCAGAGCTGTGTGGGTTGTTGATTGTGGTAATAAGCTGGTGGGGATTGATGCCAGCGGCTTAGAGTTGAGGATGTTGGCGCATTACATGAATGACGCAGCATACACGGCTGAGATATTGAGTGGAGATATACACACAGCTAACATGAAAGCAGCAGGACTTAAAGAGCGTAGTCAGGCGAAGACATTCATCTACGCCTTCCTGTATGGTGCTGGTGCGACTAAGATCGGCAGCGTAGTGGGTGGTGGTAGCAGAGAGGGACAGGCATTGATTGATTCCTTCTTAACTAACACGCCAGCTCTAAAGAAGCTGAGAGGCTCTGTAGAGAAGGAAGCTGCTTCAGGTGTACTAACAGGGCTGGACGGGCGTAAGCTGCGTGTTAGGAGCGCACACAGCGCCTTGAACACCCTACTGCAAGGTGCTGGCGCTATCGTGATGAAGCAGGCTCTGGTGTTCCTGTCACAGAGCATTGAGTTGGCAGGGATACCAGCGTGTATTGTTGCTAATGTGCATGATGAATGGCAGGTTGAAGTGGATGAGTGGTTTGCAGAGAGTGTTGGCCGCTTAGGTGTGGCAGCGATAGAACAGGCAGGTAGACATTTTGATATGAAGTGTCCTCTGACAGGTGAGTTTAAGATTGGAAATAACTGGTCAGAAACCCATTAATGTATCCCACAGGCCACATTAAGCCGCAATTTGCAGAATATTGTCGCCCAAGGGTTACAAAATGACTACACTAGGAATTGCAAGCCAAGGGTTAGAATTGTTGCAGGACTATTAACGATGCAGAACATAAACATAAAGGTAAAGTAAAAGGAGAGGCAACATGAACGTGCTTATAGATTTCCTCAAAGCAGCTCAGGGTGCGATCAAGCTGGATAGAAAAGAGGACGCGCGCAACTACATCCAGACCGTGATTGATGAGCAGCAGGGCAAGGTGCTTGTGCCTGTTGAGGTGCTAGATGGACTTATTGATGTAATTAATACGCTGAAATCCGGTGAAGTTGTAGTGACACACAAGGTCAGTAGTGAGTCAGCAGAAGAGGTGGTGAAACTGCTGGAGGAGGCGACATGAGTGATCTAGATGATTTTCTGGAAAGCCGGTTTACCTACCGGCACACAGACGGGAATATTTATGCCAGAGTCAAAGACATTCGCGAGTGGATGAAAGGCAACTGCGAAACACTTTACTGTAACGATAATGAAGGAGTTAAGTTAATGCGAGAAAAACAGCACGGTAATACGGGAAATAAATACGCACTCAAAGGTGATAGCGTAGCATCTAAGAACATTAACATCAGGATACAACCAACACTGCTCGATGCAGCAAAGCAGAGAGCTAAAGAGAATAACGTACCCTTCTCTGTCTGGTTGTTGCGTGTTATCAATAAGGAGCTGGTTAATGATTAGTTATAAAGACATGACATTCTGTACTCGCGAGGGCTGTAAAGCATTCGACACATGCTCCAGAGCGTACACAGATAAAGTAAGAGAGGAAGCAACGCAGTGGTGGGAAGGCGAAGGTGCGCCAGTGTCGCTGGCACAGTTTGGATGTTATGTAGAAAAAGAGCTTGACAACGATGAAACATTACTTGATACTAAACAGGCATTAACAAATTAACTAGGAGAAAGACGATGACTGACATGAAACCACTAGCAGTAAAAGCAAAGGCGTTCTGGGCTTGTACACAGGACAAAAACAAACTTAGTAATAAATACCAGATTGACTTGGCTGGATTGTCCGACCAAGCCGCTGACCTTTTAAAGCAGCGTGGTATAGCTGTGAAGAATCGTGATGGTGATGATCGTGGTAACTACATCACTGTTAAATCAAACAACCCAATCAAAGCCTATGATACAAACGGCACTGAAATTGGTGCGTTGATTGGTAACGGTTCTACGTTGAAGGCGTTGGTTGGCTTCTATGATTGGGAGTTTAGCGGTAAGCGAGGCAGATCTCCTTCAGCAGTGAAGATCATTGTAGAAGATCTGGTTATGTACGAAGGTAACAGTGATAGCAGCTACGAAGGTATGGAAGGCGCTATCTAGTGCTTCTCATTGATGGCGACATCTTTTGCTACAGGGTTGGCTTCTCATGCAACTCTGAAGCAGAGGAGGTGTGTATCAACACACTAGACAGCTATCTCTCAGACATCATTATGAAGTTCGATGTACAACCCTACACTGTGGTCATCACAGGCAAGGGTAACTTTCGTAATGATGTCGCTGTTACCGCCCCCTACAAGGGTAACAGAAAGAAAGATAAACCCATCCACTACAATGCTATTAGAGAGCGCATGAAGACCTACTGGGGTGCGCTTGAAACCTCTGGCATTGAAGCAGACGATCTAATCTCAATACTCGCTACACAGAACACTGACTCAGTTATTATTAGTATTGATAAAGACTTTGATCAGGTTCCGGGTAAGCACTTCAACTTTGTTAAAAACATTCATTATGTTATAGAAGAAAAAGAAGGTCTTTTTAACTTCTATATGCAAATGCTGGTTGGTGACAGGATTGATAACATCATAGGAGCTGCTGGCTATGGCCCTGTGAAGTCTAAGGCACTGCTGGAGAACAAGTCAGAGCTGGAGATGTACAAAGCTTGTGTTGAAGTCTTAGGTGCTGACAGAGTGCTGGAGAATGGCTTGTTGTTATGGCTTCAGCGTGAACATGGTCAGATGTGGAAACCTCCTGTGGAGTATTACCATGCCTAGAGGAGAGAAGAGCTATGCAGGGGATAAGTGGACTAAGAGTAGGTACTTTCAGTTCATCAGATCCGCTTTAAGAGCTGCTTTCAATCGCTACCCTGTTAAGTTCGCAGCTAAGAAGGCTGCGGAGAGGACAGTAACAGGGCAGCGACACCGCTATGAATATAAATGTGCTGAGTGTACGCAGTGGTTTAAGGGTAATGAGGTGCAGGTTGACCACATTAAACCGGCTGGCTCTTTAAAAGAGTATACAGATATTCCACAGTTTGTTGAGAATCTGTTCTGTGAAGTGGATAACTTACAGTTGTTGTGTAAGGAGTGTCACAAAGCTAAAACAGCCGCTGAGCGCAAAGCAAGGAAAGGAGTTTAACAATGGAAAAAGATATTGATTTGTTGATTAGCTTGTGTGGTTCGTGGAGTCATGACCGTAAGATTATTAATAACAGCACAAAGCTGGCACAGTTTGTTAAGTTGGTGAGCGAGGTTGGTGAGCTGGCAGACAACATAGCTAAAGGTAGAGACATCAAAGATGACATTGGCGACTGTATGGTGGTGCTAAACAACCTGGCTTTAATGTCTAACACTACGCTATCTGAGTGCCTGTATGTAGCTTATGTTGATATACGAGACAGAAAGGGTTACATGAACGAGGCAGGCATCTTCATCAAGGAGACAGCATCTAATGATTAAACATCTAGTAGTGCCAGACACGCAAGTTAAGCCGGGACAAGATCTGCGGAGGTTTCATTGGCTGGGCAAGTATGCAGTATCTAAGAAACCTAATGTTATAATCTTTATTGGTGATCACTGGGACATGCCAGCACTGTCTTCATACGATGTTGGTAAGAAGAGTTTTGAAGGCAGGAGATATGTTAACGACATTGAAGTGGGTAACGAGGCAATGGATATCTTTATGTCCTACCTACACGCTCATACAGAGAAAGCAAGGGTAGACAAGAAGAAACTGTGGAAGCCTCGTTTAGTCTTTACAACAGGCAATCATGAATACAGGATTGAGAGGGCTATCGAGTCAGACCCTAAGCTGGAAGGGTTGATCAGTTATAATGATTTCAACTTGAATAAGCATGGGTTTGAAGTAGTACCTTTCTTACAGCCTGTGGTGATTGACGGGGTTGCTTACTGCCACTACTTCACCAGCGGTGTTATGGGCAGAGCAGTTGGAACAGCCAGGCTGTTAATGACGAAGAAAATGATGTCGTGTGTACAGGGACACGTTCAAGATAGGGATATAGCTTATGGACGTAGAGGTGACGGTGTTAGAGTTACTTCTTTATTCGCCGGGATTTACTATGAGCATGATGAAGATTATTTAACACCACAGACCAATGGTAGCTGGTCAGGTGTGTGGATGTTGAATGAAGTCTGTGATGGTAGCTTTGATGAACTTCCTGTTTCAATGACCTACCTCAGAAAGAAGTACGGAGAATAACATGTCGTTGACTTTCGCAGACATTAAAAATAAGTTAACAATGCTGGATGAAATAACATTAATGGAAGTACTTGAAATTAGCAGTGAAGACATTGTAGAAAGATTTGAAGATAAGATTGAACAGAAACTTGATTATTTATCTGAAGAACTGGGAGAGATGACATGAAGGCAATAATGATTGTGAGCTGTAAAGACAGTTTGCTTTGGTACAACGATAAGACAGGAAACGTATATACAATATTAGAGCATGACCTGCTGCGTAATGTGTATGAAGTAGCTACAGACTACGGACGTAACATAGTTTATGAAGAAGACGCATACGTTGTTGAGGTTACCGCCAGCCCTACCCCTGTTGATAACGTCACAAAGCCTTTACACTATAACATGGGAGGTGTTGAGTGCATTGACGGCATACAGGCTTGTATGAGCGCAGAGGAGTTCAAAGGGTATCTACGAGGCAACACAATGAAGTATCTGTGGCGCTGCAACTACAAAGGTAAGACATTAGAAGACCTGAAGAAAGCACAATGGTATTTATCAAAACTAATAGAAGCAGCAGGGGAAGTACATTGATGGACAGTTATTCAACATACATACACAGATCTCGTTATGCTCGTTATATGCCAGAGCTGGGTAGACGAGAGACATGGGAAGAGACAGTAGATAGATACATAACATTCTTTAAAGACAGAGCGCCACAGGTGTCAGATAAAGACTTCTCAGAGATCAGAGAAGCTATCTTAAATTTAGAAGTTATGCCTAGCATGAGGGCGTTGATGACGGCTGGCAAAGCTTTAGATAAAGATAATATAGCAGGCTTTAACTGTTCATATTTATCTATAGACCATCCTCGTGCTTTCGATGAGATGATGTATATTCTTATGTGCGGCACAGGCGTGGGCTACTCTGTAGAGCGTCAGCATGTAGCCTTGTTACCTGAAGTGTCGGAGGAGTTCCATGAAACAGATACTGTCATTAGAGTTGCAGATAGCAAGGTTGGATGGGCCTCAGCGTTCAGAGAACTTATATCACTCTTGTTTGCAGGTAAAATACCACAATGGGACATGTCCCAGATTAGACCAGCAGGAAGCCCTCTTAAGACGTTCGGAGGTAGAGCAAGCGGCCCTGCTCCTCTTGAAGATCTTTTCAACTTCTGCTGTAAAGTATTCAGAGGAGCTGCGGGACGTAGGCTCAATTCATTAGAGTGCCACGATCTGTGCTGTAAGATTGCTGATATTGTTGTTGTTGGTGGTGTTAGACGATCAGCTTTGATTAGCTTGTCCAACCTCTCTGATGACCGCCTGAGACGCGCTAAGCAAGGTGAGTGGTGGATGACAGCACCACACAGAGCCTTAGCTAACAACTCTGCCAGCTACACAGAAAAGCCAGACTTTGAGGCTTTCTTACATGAATGGCAGGAGATGTATAAGTCTAAAGCGGGTGAGCGTGGTATCTTCTCTCGCGTGGCTAGTCAGAAGCAGGCAGCTAAGAATGGCCGCAGAGATGCCGCTAAAGAGTTTGGAACAAATCCTTGCAGCGAGATCATCCTACGCCCAGCACAGCTTTGTAATTTAACAGAGATTGTAGTACGTCCTGAAGATACGTTTAAAACATTACAAAGGAAAGTTAGACAAGCAACAATACTGGGTACACTACAGGCAACATTAACAAACTTTCGTTATGTCCGTAGCATCTGGAGAAAGAACACTGAAGAGGAAAGATTACTAGGAGTCTCTTTTACCGGGATTATGGATAATATAATGCTCAGTGGTAGAGGTGATCGAGATGAGTTGAAAGTTGTTCTTGAAGAACTAAAGCAAATAGCTGTTAACACTAATAAAGAATATGCTCAATTGTTGGGTATACAACAATCAACAGCTATTACTTGTGTTAAACCATCAGGAACTGTCAGTCAGTTGGTTGACAGCGCCAGTGGTATACACCCACGTTACTCCAAGTATTATATACGAAGAGTTAGAGCAGACGCACTAGACCCTCTATGCACCATCCTGAAGGACGCTGGAGTGCCTTGGGAGATCGATGGGATGTCTAAGAATGCGTTGGTGTTCTCCTTCCCTAAGAAGGCTCCAGCGACCGCTGTGACGGCTTCTGAGATGTCTGCAATGGAGCAGCTAGAATTGTGGGAGATATACCAAGACCATTGGTGTGAACATAAACCCTCTATGACTTGCTACTACAGGGATACAGAGTTCTTAGAGGTGGGGCAGTGGGTGTATAACAAGTTTGATAAGATTAGCGGGTTGTCCTTCCTCCCCTATGACGATCATGTGTACAAACAAGCACCATACACCCCCATTACTGCTGAGCAGTTTGAGGAGGCTTCAGAAGGCTTCCCTACGCAGTTTAACTGGGACATGAAAGAGGATAGGGATAACACTGAGGGAGCGCAGACGCTGGCGTGTGTTGCTGGGGTGTGTGAAGTCTAAGTAGTTTAAAATAGGCGGTATAGGTATAGCGAGACTATACCGCCTGCTTCTAATGTGAACTACAAATTAAATGTTAAACATAACGCACTTTTCTGCGCTTTTATATACAATATGATACACTTTTCTGCGAACTAGAAGAGACACTTCCGTGTGTCAGAGTCTGCACAGAGCAGTTTAAGTTGTGGTAGCTACTTAGCCTTCTTAGCTTTAGAAGGGCTGTGAGAAATTACAGGTGTGGAGGATACCTATGTATTCTTTACCGTCTTTAAAGTAATGCTTAACTCCTGCTGCCATTTTAATCACCGTTTGGTTTAGCTTACCACTTAACTTTGTCTGCCCAGAACGCTGCCGACATCTTACCTTTAGATATGTTAGCAGCGTGTCTAGCCTTAAACGACTTCCTACGCGCTGCGTCAGCTTTACTCTCTCCTTCAGTCTTAGGAGATCCGCTAACACCCTGCTGTCCAAATCTGATCGTCTTAGTCTCATCACCTACTTTAGCTACAACAACATGAGACTTCGTAGGGTGATTAGGCGTTCTTTTGGGAGTGTTGTACCCGGACACGCCAGCACTCTCCAACTTGCTATCCTTCTTCTTAGGCATTATTGATCTCCAGAGCAACACAAATACAGAGCATCTTCATGTTCAAACCCTGCTTTGATGTGAGCGTCATACATAGCTCTGTGCAGTTTGGCTAAGTAGGTTGATATTTCTTTAATTTGTTTATCCTCTTTAGAGTCTATGGCGACTATGTTGTCTGTCATTAGAATATACCTTCTCTTATATCTTCTATATCGTCATCACTAAGTTCGTCAAGAATTTTAGCTACTTGAGCCGCTATTAGCGCAGGAGACACTTTAGGGTCTTTTTTGATTATAGAGTCCAACATTAACAAGCGACTTGCTGCCGCTTTATTAAGAGCAATTTTAGCAGCCACTACAGGAAGAGCAAACACAGCTAACGGAGCAGCTATCGCGCCTAACGTACCTGCCGTGATAGCGCCAGCGCCAGCAGCAGCACCTATAGAGGCCACCTGTAACGCTGCGCCAACTTCCCTACCACGTATCGACAACGACAACACACCCGCTTCAGGGCGGGCTGTAGAGGCTTTAACACCGTCTACAAAGGTCTTGAACTTAGCGTAGTCTTCTTTTAAGACGGTTCTGTACCGCTTCTGTACGTTAATGTTTTTTAGATCGTCAGAGAGCTTTTCAATACGTCTAACGTCCAAAGCGTTAGTAGCTGGGTCAGCAATCCTGTTGGCAATAAACGACTGACGCATTAATGCTTTAGCTCTTTCGGGAGTATTAACGTTACCTGTAAACTCTTGCTTAGTTTCCTTGGCAATCTTAAAAGAACTATCAATGCTTGACATTAACTTAGCTATTTTGTCTACGTCTCCGTTACCTGCAATAAGATTACCCAGTGTTGTGTACATCTCTTTATTGCCAGCACGTACTAGATCGTTGCCTATTGCTTCAGGATAAAGAGAATCCATTGATGTGGCGTAGAACTTGTTAAGAGAACGATACGAATCAGCTAGTTTAGGGTTAATTTTAGCAATAGTCTCAGTGATAGCGTTTTTAACCTGTCTTTCTGCTTGTCCTAACTCTCTGAAAGCAGCTTCATCAGCGTCAATGTTTGTTAATGAAGGACGCTTTTTTTCAATAGCTTTTGTAAGCATCTTCTGATACTCAATCAAGCTTTTTAGGTTTGCTCGTTTAGACAGCTTAAACGGGTTGTTAGTAGCCGGGTTAATAATACTGCTCTCTAAAACCAGCTTACCAGCTCTATCGCGCAACACGCCCATAGTGCTATCAGTGAGGGCAACCTCTAAGTCAGTCTTTGCATTACCAATAAAACCACTAATAGCCCTTTGAATAAGTCCTGTATCAACTTTCATATCACCAGAGGTTTGAATAATTGAATCAAGCTCTTTGCTATAGTAGTTCTTTACAAGGGATTCTCCTGTGTCGATAGTTTCTACAATAGCCCTGCCAAGGTCTGAACTACTTTTAGCTAGTGTAGGGTCTATGCCTTGTATCATATCTTGGAAGCCGCGCTGAAATATCTCTGTATTCTGTGTTATCCGTCTTTCCACCATATCGCTAGACAGAAAACCAATGTTAGCAATCTGTTCAGAAAACTCCCTAACAAAAGGACTTCTGCCTGTCTGAAACGCTGTTAAGCTACCACCTTCTGCTCTGAGTATGCTTTGTATTTGTTGCATGGATTCTTGAGAGTTCTCAGGAAACTCTTGAAACACTCGCTCAGCAGGTTTTGTAGCAGTTCCAACGTCTCTGCCTGTAATCCTGTTAAATAATCTAGATGGATCAAGACCCATACGAGTTGCTACTGGTTTAATTATTTTACCAGCGCCTAAAAAAACTGTATCCCACAAAGCAGATTCAGCAGCAGCTTTGCCAGCCCCTCCGCTGCCAAAACCTAGGTTAAGGTCTCTACCAGCTATTACGTCTTCAGCGGCCTCTCCACCAAAAGCACCTACAGCGCCTCCAATGATGCCTCCCGCAACTGCGCCTAAAGGAGCAAACGGCCCTGTAGCAGCAGCTCCTAAAGCAGCTCCTGTTAAGGCTCCTCCGATTGATGTACCAACATCTAAAAACTCTCCAACGCCTAAGTCCTGCTTACCTGTAGCAATGATCTGCAATCCTCTAGTAGATATTGCTGATACATCGTCTTGTTCAATAGCTTGTAAGTCTTTTGTTGATAATTGTCTAAGATACTTATCGGGAATTCCCTGTGCAGCTTCTCTCAATGACTGAGACATAGTAACCTCTGTTAGCGATTTGTGTTAGTTCTTCGATTACTTTCACTGATACCCATGTTTTCAAGCAATGACTGCCTTACCGCAGTGTCATCTTCACCTGAAAAAGAAATACTGTATTTGCTCTGAACAGACTCTAAGAAATCCTCATCAGAACTTTGCGCTGACCAAAGATCGTAAAAACCCGCTACGTTGCCGTTATTATCTGAAATGTACTGAGCTTTAGCTGCGTTCATTTCAGAGGATATAGCGGATACTTTAGCTTGTCCGCGCATAAACGAAGCTATGTAAGAAGCACTGGCATTTTCTGGAGGCCATCCCCCCATAAAGATAAGTATATCGTTGTCTGACGCAGTGCCTGGAGGCAGTCCGTTAATAACGTCAGAATTACGCAGCTTAATATACTGTTGCTTAACAGCGTCTTCTCCTCCCTGTGTGCCTAAGAACTCCCTAAATGCAGCAGCAGAGCTTCCAAAGATGCCCGACCGTGGCTGCAAGTTCTCGTATTGTTGCGCCACCATTAACATAGAAGTAGCATTAGTTCGTTGTTCTATAGCTTCTGTAGTTGCCTCCATAATGTAACGTCTAGTTTGGTCTGTTTCAGCTCGTCCTAGTGATTGATTCCGTTCTCTCTGTATTGCTATTTCTTCTGCGCGTAAATCAGAGTTTAAACGAGAGATTCTAAGTTGTTCTGTTTGATTAGCTACGTCAAAACCTTGTACTTGATACGCACGTTCGTCTCGTAACGCTTGCAGTCTAAGCTGTTCTTCACGGCTGCGTTGTTCTTGTTCTGCCAGCGCCATTCTTTGTTTTTGTAAAGAAAGCTCTCCTTCTTTAAGCGTTCGACCAAGAGTACGATCTTCCTCTGCTCTAGCTTGCTCAGCAAACTGCTGTTCCAGCTCTAATGCTTTATCAGCATAGCCTAGGTTTCTAAGAGTCGCTGAAGCCTGTGTAACACCCTCTTGCGTTGTGATGTCCATGCCAGCCAACGCACCCTGTAACTGCTGGCTAGGTGTCCTAGTCTCTCTCTCAACACCGGGGATAGCATTAAACATCCCTCCCAAGCCTCTTTGTAAGGCTTCACTGCGCTCTGGGCGCTGTCTTTCCAACTCAGCTACAAGAGGTGCTGCCCATCGACCAGCCCCTGACAGCGTACCAACAGCCGTCTGCGCTCGTTGTTCCCCTTCCGCTTGCATAGCAGACCTGCGCTGCTGTGGCGTTTCTATAATGTCTTTAAACATTGATTGAATATCTATCAACATATTATGTTCCTATTAAAGTATGTTCATCTTTTTTAAAATTTCAGTTATGATATTGCCCTGAGATGTAGCCCCTGTCTCTGCATTTTGCTGACTACTCAATGATTTAATAAGATCACTAAACATTTGTTGCTGCTGTTGAGAGGCGGCAGCTTGTAAGTTAACATCTCCTTCCAAGCCAGACTGCAACAAGCCAGTGCTGGCCTGTGTACCTGTCTTCTGTAGTGAGGCAATAAGGTCAGATATGTTAGTGGCTGGCGCTAATGAGGCCATAGCCTGCTGTGTTGGTAGGTAACCCATCTGGAACAGCCCCTGACCTATGTTAGCCTCTTGAGCCTGTTGCGCCCTAGCCTGCTCCATAGCCTGCACAGAGGACATAGCACGTTGTTCTTCTTGTGCCTTAGCCAATGCCAGTTGCTCTGGTGTACCGCCATAAGCGGCTGTTCTGACACCACCTCTACCTTGTCCCATCATGCGCTGTTCCAGCTCCAACCTCTCTCTTTCTTGTGCAGGAGACATCATAGCTTGTAGTCTGTTAAACACATCCTGCTCTCTAGACTGCAAAGAACCTGTAGCACTGCCAATCATTTGCTCAGCACCGCCAAACAACCCTGCCTGATACCGCTGCTGATCTGGCGACAACGCTATGTTATAACCACCAGAAGGATCTGTAGTGGTTGTACTCAGCCCTGTACTAACTGTGAACGGTTTAAACGTAGTACCTTCCACAGCCTTACCGGCAAGCCCTTCAAACCCTGTTCTAATCTCTTTACCGTAGCTTTGCAGGTCTTTAATACCCTTCTGCTGCGCTGCGTAATTAAGACCAGCATCAAATAAACTATCAAAGAATCCAGCCATTAGTAAGTCCCTCCATCTATTGTACCGGCAGTAAGCACACCTGAAACATTTAACGTAGTCATAGTAACAACACCTGTAAATGTTGGAGATGCTTTATCAGCTTTGCTGTTATTAGCTGTTTGTATGTTATTAAACTCTGTGTTAATCTCAGTGCCTGTTACAATCTTAGCTGGGTTACCTGTAGCTAAAGCATCTTTAGCAGCAAAGTTAGTTAGTTTAGTATAGTTAGACATTATATAATCCTCCCAAGTAACGCATAAATGTTAATTTCTTGTAATGAAAAAGCAAAGTTATTAATTGTTGCTTCTAAACCAACAGTTACAGCAATGCCACTACCACTGGTGTTAAATGTGGGTTTATTAACGATAATAGGGTAGCTGTATTCAGCACCTTCGTTGTACTCTGAAATGTTGTATATTGCTGGGTTAGTGCTGCCTTGAAAGTTAAAAGATTGTTTACTATAAACCAAACCATAATCATAACCCCAGTTTAACACACCTTCAGCTTGCGGGCCTCCAATAGTTACTAAAGAAACTTTCTTTAAGAACTTCAAATTAGCAGGACTCTCAAACACCTGGGGGTGGCTAAAATAACTCATTATATAAGAAGCACCGTTGTCAGCATAACCTTCATAGACACCGATGCCTTCGCTTGTTCCAAAGTACAGCTTACCGTTGACAGCCCTCTCATAGCACAGCGCAGCTTGGTTCCACGTTGTAGCTCTATAACTACCATCCTCCAGCGGTCTGCGAGTATCAAAACAATAGATTAAAGAGGAATCTATAAAAGAAACTAAATAGAAAGCCTCTTCAGGGTTGTAATGACATTTGATGGTTTCTGTGCTGGTTATGATTAAATCTTTTAAATCATCTCTAACATTCTTACTAACATCACCTAAAGGAGCTGACTTCTCTTGTATGGTTCTTCCCAACCCTCTAACACCTGTGTAGTCTAAGAAGAGGATGTCATTACCTGTGTGTACTATACTGTCTTTAGATACACAGCCTATGCCGTTGATGCTGTCAACCAACTCCATCGTTGATGGCGTGTCAGCGCCAGAGTAGATAATAATAGAATGTTTACCGAAGATAACAAGAAAGTTATTATGTGCATCCATTCCAACAATAGAGTCATGACCAGAAGGCCATACATTAGTTAAATCAATACTGCCACTACTACCACCTATCCAATCTGATCCATTAAGAAGATCTGACCAATACACAGTTACTTTATCCGCAGTAAAGTCAGCGCACCAGAGCCTGCCAAACGCTGCTAGAGCCGCGCCAGCCTGTGGAGGTGTACCAGCGGCAAAGGCAACGTCAGACATCGCTGTAACAGCGTCTGTGGCCCCTGAGTACACTAAAGGTTCATACCCTCTTTGAAAGAAATACATATGATTATTAAAATTAACCATATGCCATTTGTTAGCTGTAATTGTATAGCCCACTGG
>Ga0196901_1001080_pt1 | contig 13989 bp, 13 predicted proteins | sample CB_VirMetaG_FD_169099 | JGI IMG/M metagenome (GOLD analysis project Ga0196901, IMG submission 169099) | Freshwater to marine saline gradient viral communities from Chesapeake Bay - CB_1504_1 Viral MetaG (v3) (version 3) | ecosystem: Environmental > Aquatic > Marine > Coastal | place: USA... | reverse complement strand
CTAAATCTGAAATGTCAGCCTCTACTAATGCTCTACTTTCCCAATCTACGCCATCTGCAACGAGTACATTTTTGTCTGTTGGTGTTGATGTGTTTACATCTGAAAGGTCTGAAAGTTGTGAAGCTCCACCACCTCCTAATACATATTTACCATCTACAATAGAGAGTCCTGAATAATCAACATCAGTGAGTTGCGTTAATTTTGTTGTTCTTTTTCCTACTCCACCAATACCTCGTCCTGATAGGAGTTCAATCTTTCTTATTTTATCTTCTAGTCCTGTAATGTTTGATACATCTAAGACTTTCTCGTCTTTTTTAATATCTTTAAGAAGGTTAGAAAGTTGTTCAACAGTCATTTCCTCTATCTCTGGTAGCTCTACGTTTACCATTGATGCAATTTCATCAAGGTCTTCCTTGGTCACAACGTAATCCTTTCCGTCGTCGTAGTCTTTACCTTTAATCGGTGTATATCCATCTTTTGGTAGTTCAATACTTGCAATATCTTTTTTATATTGTGCAATTAAGTCTTTCTGTGTTTTTCCTGACTCATCAATGATAATCTTTTGCATCTCTGACTTCAAATCAGCAATAGTGATACCTAACTTTTGAATATAGTCTTTGTTTACATCTGCAAGTAAAGAATCTAGTTTTGATTCAGCGTCAAGTCCATCAAAAAGCCTCCCAACGAGTGTTGGTAGTTCTTTCTCAATATCCTTAATACTCTGCTCTAAATCCTTCTTGCTTGATTGTAGTTTGTTTATTAATAATGCGTTCGCTAATGTGTTTTTATCCATATATTTATTATACCATGTTAATACACAGTCTTGACAACACAATATATATGTTGTCTGGACTATAGATTATCTTGACTAATATACTTTTATTGAGTATTATTAGTTAATAATGAATTTTCTTAAAATAATTATATTACTTTCATTGATTGCATATGCAATAATTCAAGCACCTATTATCTCAATAGCTTTTATAGTGCTTTTTCTAATGTACCTGTAATAGGTGCTGATTTTTCAGCCTCTTGAAGTATAGATTTAACTATTGCCTTGTTGGCATCTGTTAATGTACCTGCTTTCAACTGATTAGTAATCTCAACTACCTTATTATTTTTAAGATTTGAAATACCTTTAGCAACCCCTATTCTAAACGCTGGGCTTTCCAGTGTCTTTTTAGCTACGAACAACCCAACTGCTGTTCCTAGACTAATACCCCCACCGAATACCCCAACACCCAACATCGAACCTATTAGATAGTCATTAAGACCAAATTCGTTTCTTGTTAGTTCCTTAAGTGAACCTGTTTCGATAGCATCATCAATAGCATAAGCAATTCTAACATCTTCGTTAAGTTTACCTACATCAACACCTGTTTCTGCAAGTGTTTCTTTTTCGATGAGTGTTTTTAATTCATTTCTGAATCCATTTAATGCTTCTGCTTTGTTACCAGCTGCTACATCTCCTGATTTCTTATACAAATTATATCTTTCGTCAATTACCTCCTTAATCCTTTGAGCATCTGACATAGAGAAATCTTTTTGACCTATAAATTTATCTAGTTCCGCTATTTCGTCTTCAAAACCAAAACCTACTCTTGCAAGTTCATCTCTAGTGCTAGATAATATCTGGTTTACTTTCGGTAATTCATATCTTCCTGTAACTTGAGCAACCGCCTCTCTAACACCGTCATATGATACTTCTTTTAACACTTTCGCATTTTCAGCTGTCTGTAGTGGATCACTAGCTAGTAGTGGTTTATCTCCAACCTTCTTGTCAGCAATATATTCACCAATGTTCTGTTTGAATTTCTTATTGAAAGACTTAACATCACCTGATGTAAATTCTAATGCTTTTACTACGTTTTTGGCTTGAATACCTCCAATACCAGGAATTACATCCTTTAATGTTCCAGTAGCGGTTGTTCTTATTCCTTTAGTTCCACTAGCAATTTTACTACCTACCTTACCTGCGATAACTGATGGTTCTAGTGCAGCACCAGTTTGAGCTATCTTACTCCCTACTTGTGCAACCTTACCTATTTTACCTGATACTCCTACAGCTCTAACCGCTGCACCTGTACCTGTGACTATTCCAGCAATATCAGCTAATACACCTACTGGGTCTTCTACAGCACTTTTCTTGAATGCATCTAGTGAACCATAACGTGCATCAATAAAGTTACCTAATTGTTCTGTAACTTGCATTTCAGGTATATTCTCAGCTTGAAGTTCTCCAGCTTCATTTCTCTCAAGTTCTGGCAACCCTCTTTCAATACGAGATTCGTTTGCCTTTTCGAGTAATTGATTACCTATAGCTGTTTTTTCTAAAAATGCTTCTCCTATTTCACCCCCAGCACCCTTAACAACATCCCCTAATGCTTTTACTGTTCGTACTGGATGTGTTATAGCAGAAGTAATATCTTTTCCTAATTGGAAACCTGAACGTGGTACATTACCAATAGTTTTAAGCCCTGATTCTATTAGGTTATCATCCTCTTTTGATTCAAAGGTAGGTTTAAATCCCGTACCTAGGTTTTCATTTTCTTCTGGTGTTTCTATTGTACCAAATCCCATTGCTGAACGTAGACCAATTGGATCAATACCAGCACTAGAAATCTCTGTATCCATACGACCATCTTCAATACGCCTAAGAATCTCCCTTGATTCAGGAGAGTCTGGGTTTTGATTTACAAATTGTAATGTTTCTTTGATAGCCATAATATTATTGTGTTACTGAATTAATGAAGTCTAACCCGCCCTGGGCGGCATTTGATACATTTTCTGGTACTTGATAGTCTTTAGATGTATTTTTTATTAATTCTTCATTACTTAATTGGTTAATTTTAGCAGTACCAATAAGTTCTTTTTGTGTTTCTACTCTATCAATAGTATCAATATAACGACCTGTAAAGCCAGATACATTTTGATTAGAACGTGCTGCTGTCTCAAGTGTAACTCCAACTGAGTTTACCGCAACATCCATAAGAATTGATTGAATAGCTGCGTTTTCTTCTTGTGTATTATTAGAGTTAGCCACTAGTTGTTTATATCTATCAACGTCTGTATCTGTAAGAACTCCAACTTCTCCAAATAGACCTCGTGCTGCTGTTGGAATTAAACCAATGATTAATGCCTCCATTTCCTTTGTAGAAATATCTTCATTTACCTTAGCTTGCATTTTACGCCATGCTCCAGCAGTACGCCCAGTTGATAATGGATCATTCCCTTCAAACAATATTTGATTTAGGTTTTCTACACTGTCTAATGCTCGCAAACCTTGTGTAATTGCTTCTTGTTGTCCTGGTGTAATGTTTGTATCTGATGACGCTGACTTAGACATCCACGCTACTACGTTTTCTGGTGTACCTACTTTATATTCTGAATCTGGGTTGTATTTGATACCATCTAACTTAGCTTGTTCTGCTGCTGTTTCTGCTTTAATCTTATTAATTTCAAGACTTGTTTTATATCTATTTAATCGTGAATCAGCACCTAGACTATTAGCAGCCGCTAACGCCTCTGATTTGGTTTTAGCATTATTAATAGCAGATAATTCGCCTCTTCCTGCACCTTGTTGTGCAGCAAGAGAAGCAATATTGAATACTTCTGTAGCTTCATCCTTTTGACGTTGTATCTCGTCTAGTTCTTTTTGTTTCTCTGCAGCTTGTTTAGATTCTGTACGTTCTAACCAACCAATTTCTATTTCTAACTCTCTTTCTTTGTCTGCAAATTTTAATTCTATAGCATGTTCTATAGCTTCCTTTGCACTATCAACCTTACCTTGAAGAAGGTTTGATGTAGCAATCGTGTTAGCTAGTTCAATAGAACGACTATCACGTTTAGCTTTTAGTTGTTGTTCTAACAGAGCTTGTCTTCCGCGAACAATAGATGCTGGCACTCCTCTTCCTGTTCCAGCTAGTTTTTGTACTGATAATGTATCATTTACCTCTTGCTGAGCTAGTGAAGTTGAGGCGTTTAAGATAGCTTCGTCCAATGCATCTATTTCCACTTGTTTTTTTCCAATTCCTGCTTCTTTGAAGGCTTCCGTCTCTGCTTCTGCCTGTCCTAGAACTTCACCTGAGAGGGTTCTCACGAGTGATTCTTGCTCTGCTGACTCTTTAGCTAGACGTTGAGCTTCCAATCGAGCTTTCTCTGCATCCGCCTTCTCTTGTGCTCTAATTTTAAGAGCTTGTTCAGCTAGTGATAAGACACTAGAAGAAGCAGAGGTACCAACTGGTTGCTCTGGTACATCAGTTGGTTGTGTTTCAAGAACTTCTACATCAATAACTCCGTTCTGTGTAACGTCTTGGCTATTGATACCTTGTTCTTGTTCTTGTGTTAAGTTGTCATTTATATTTTCCATAATGTTATGTAATTACCCTTACGTCTGTTCCTGACCTATAAAGGTCGCCTACTGATAAGTCGGTAGCACTTGCTGGTAGATTAATAATGTTTACTCTGTTCCTAAAGGTTACTCTTTCTGTGAAAGTCTCATTCTGTGTATAGTTTCTTTTGTCTCTATTCATTTCGTTTACCCTTAGAAGAATGTTATCGACCGATTCTTTTAATTCTCTAAATTCTTGTTTTTCTTTATCATTCATAATTAAGTTATTTCTTGTTCGTATTCTCCTCGAATTGAGTATTCGATAACAGAGGCATCACCTCCATCTGATTCAATACAAAGTTGAAGTTCATTAAAATTATTAAATGCTTCTCCATCGGCAAGGGTAAACTCAGTTACCCTACCATCACAAGTTCCGATTGTTTCATATGCACCACCTTCGACTGAGTAAGAAACAGTTATAGTCTGTCCTACAGGTAAGTCTTTATCTAAGACTACCTCGATTGCTGATATATCCTTTTTATACCCAGCTAATCCAGCATCAATGATCATAGTTTCAAACTTAGAGGTTTGATCATACGTACCATCATCGTTTAGTTTCCATATTTCCCCATCTTCGTTGATTACAATAAGGTTGTTACCTACTGCATGATTGAATGTTGGTCTATCTATTAGTTCTGTGTCATATAAGATAGAAACTCCAATAGTCTGTGTCTTCTCTCCTGTTCCTATTGCCCAAAATCCAGTCCAGTCGGTATCAGGTTCAGCATAAAATACAGAACTATTGTTCAGATCAGCTCTTCGACTATCAATAGTAGACTGCCAATCGTTTATATATACTGTAGCCACATTTGAGAATGGGAATGATTGAATTGTCTTGTAGTTATCATTTCCTAGCCATAACTTGAAATCAAGTGAAGGTTCTCCTCTTGAGAGAGCATCATCCTGAATATAATTATCTACAGCTACTATAAGTTGACCTTTTGTATTTGATATAATCTTATTAATTCCTCCTCCTGTCTTAATTACTGTCTCTGGGTCTGTTCCTGTTAAGTCCCAAATCTCTATATAACCCTGATTTCTACGTGTCCCTGTCATAGCTAATGAGTAACCATACGGTGTATGTGAATTAATTACAGGAAATGGATCAAATACATCAACATTATATATTCCATTAGTAAATCCATCTAATACACCTGAATTATTAAAGTACCACTCTTTATCAATAGGAAATGATAAACTACTTAGTGGTTTATTAATACCCCTTGTACCTAATAAGGTATCCTGAGCATCAAACGTTACTGTTACCGTATCAAAATACGCTGCTCTACCACCGTAAAGAAGTCCTGTAATATCTGAATTAGTAGAAGTTAAGAAAAAGTAACCAGAATCATATTCAATAAAAGCGGGTACTGGATAAATATTTGTATCTACATCCATAACTGGAAAACCAGTATAATAATCTGTTTTCCACTCTGTACCATTAAGATCTTTAGTATAAATACAAATACCACTATAAGCAGGGGTGATACTTGAAATGTTTACCAATGATCCCTCAGTCCAAAAAGTAGCATCTGTGAACATGTCCCCTTCTAGGACACATTGTGCATCAGTTTTTACACTATTTCTTTTTAGTATAACTGATTGAATAGTCATATCAGCATTTGGATTAACAGTGATTACCTCACTGTTATTTTCTAGTCGAGAAGCAATAGGAACGGTTGTATCCTCTACACCATCTAGAAAAATATTAGCATAATCATTTTCTTTGATATTCATTCCAACATAATACCATTGACCTGTTGTCAATGCTGTTGTAGAAATAAGAGAGATTGTACCTGTATCCATATCACCAAATAATCTAAGTTTTCCATCTGTTCTAACATAAACAATTACATCTTGTGCAAATTTTATAATAGTATGTTCAGAAAGTGGATTACTATCTAATTTGAAAAAGAAAGATAATGAACACTCATCCCCTGAAGATGAAGGGTTTGTAGTGTCTACATTAGAATTAGTTAAACCTTGACCGAATTTTCCGTCTGAATAAGTAGCAACACCATCATCTAAATCATTCCCCCCTCTAAAATCTACGTCTGTACCATCTAACGGATAAACATGAGTACCAGCATTGAACAATCCAGTATATTCAGACGGATCAACTGCATCTGAAAATCCAAAATATAAATCTATATCTTCAACAGTTATAGCTTCAACAAGTAGTGTACCTACTTTTGTGGTTGAATTAAAATCAATTAATTTAGTCTTAGCAAACCTATTTGTTGCTGTACTAGCTCTGATGTCTGAACCATCTGATTCTACGTTATCCCAGAAATCATCTGATAATTGTGATAAATCTACATACATATAATCACAACTTCCTGTTGAATCAGGTGTAAGAGTGATCTTATAAGTAAAATCCAAAGAATACCAGTTGTTTATTGCTTTACCTAAACCATACAATTCTGAATCGAAATCTCCTCCTACAGCAACAATACCATAGTCTTCCTCAGCTACGGTATTAAACCTTTCAAATGAAGGATTAGGGCTTAATTTGTTTGCGTTCTTATAAATATCAAAGTGTTTGATTTTAGAAGCACCAAAAACCTGTGATTGTCCCACAAGTCTTTTGTCTCTCGTTTCTGATTGCATACCGTGAGAGAAGTCATTTTGTTTTACAGTGAATTTTTGTCCCATAATATTATTTAAGCTATTTTAGTAAATTTAAGATGGTCGACATATCCAGCCCCACTAATCGTGATACTGGCTGTACCTAATCCACTTCTTAATTCAAATGTTTTAGTGGAAGCTATGGTAATGATACCTGCCATAGAGCCTGTTGTAACAGAAGGGCTTCCTGTATCACTTTGACAAACACCTCCCTTATATTCAGTTACTGAATCTGATACATTGTAAATGTATCCATAATCATAGTTAGAACCAAATGTCAAATAAGCTCCATCTACAAGGTATGTTCCTGCTAATAGTGTAAATTGATTAGAAGATAATGTTAGATTATTACCTGTATCATAATTTTCTGTATCTAATGGAACAGCTGAACTCGATGATACAGATCTAGTTGCTGTACCTGAAATCATAGCGTATTCTACATTACCACCACCACCAAGATCTGCTATATCTTGTGTAGTAGTCTTTTTAAGAGTACCTGCTTCGTTCACTAGAACTTCCTCAGTCCCTGCTAGAGAACCCACATCTGTCTTTCCTGAAATTGCTGTATCGTTAATTGTAAGAGTTGTAGAACCTGTAACATCTCCTGTGTGTGTAGCATTTGTTACCTTAGCTGTGTTTAATGCAACAGCTGCTGAGTCTGTATAAGAAATTTTAGCATTGTTTGTAGTAATATCACTCTCCATTGTGTCTAAGTCTACTGCCTGTGTTACAGAGATGTGAGCAACCTTGTCACTATCTGCCGCTGGGTAAGAAATCTTTGCATTATTAACAATAACTTCAGTATTTATAGCTAACTCATTAGCGTTTGTTTTATCTGCTGCTGAACTTGGTGTATCAGTTGCAGTATTAATTGGTGTTATACTAGCCATATTTTATATCGTTTGTTATGTTACCGTAGTTTCCATCTATTATAGTATACTGGTCTAAGGTTTCTAATAATTCATCAAGACTTTCTACCAAAGCCCAATAATCAAAGTAATTCTTTGAATCTCCCGTTAATGCAGAATTGACACTTTTTATATCATTACTCATTGCCCCTGAAAATTTTGTGTCTCCTGTCATATTATTCTACGTTATTACGCATTGGTGTTAGTCTCTTGTTTTTCTCAACCGACTGTGCTGAGGCAAATTGCATAAGTTTAGTCTCAATAGCATCTAATTCTTTCTTCAAATCATCCTTTCTTTGTAGCCCTTTCTTCATAGCGTACTGCCATGCTGCATAATAGATAAGGTAATCGTGGAATAATACTGGTAGCCCAGGCTCTTTGTCTGTATCCGCCTCTGTAAAGTAACTAGAGTTACGCATGTAGAAGATTTTTAACCCATCTGCAATGGTCACCTCTGGTGCTACATCGAATACCATTGATGTTCCTACCCAGTCATAAGCCCTAATAACTCCTGTATCATCGCCATAAGCGATAGCATCAGCATCATCTTGCCTAATATCTTTAGCTACTAGTTCATAAGGGTCTCCATTAGTATTACGTGCGAATACTTTATAAATCTTTAGTATTTCTGCACCCTCATCGTCTTTATAAACAGTTAGGTTACGTTCACCAATTGTAATGTCGTACGTTCCTTGTGGGAGTGTGGTGAAATTATGGTCATCAAAGTTTTTAGTATCGACCGAGTTAAACAATATAGAGTAGGCTTTGTCAAGACCACTATTAACAGCCCTTGCCTTTTGAGTAAGGGGGTATTTCGTGACATTAGTGTCTGCTAAATCATCAATAGCTTTCACCATTGAATCGTATTCTGTTGCTGGGTTAAATTTCATATATATATTACTAAGCTATTACGGGCTTAGGCAGAGAGACAAATGCCTCCTAGCCTAAATCAATAAATGATTATACTGCTGCTGCAGTTACATCTACAATCATGTTTACGTTGTTAAAGAATACTTTAATTCCGTAATCAATTCGTGTAGTGAATCCGATTGCTGATCGGTTATCAGGGTTTGCTTCGTCAACGATAGTCATTCCGAAGGTAGTGTTTAGGATACCTACTGTAATAGACTTGTTAACAAATGCTAGGGCTTGTGTAGCTCCTCCTGTAAGGTTTGATTCGTAAATCTTGAATCCTCCAACCTTAGCAACTGTACCGTTTACAAGTGCATCTTCTGCAAATGTAAGAACTCCTGCTGATTGTGCTTCTCCTACAAGTAGGGCGTAAGCTGATGGAGACATAAGAACTGATCCTCCTTTTCGTTCCAAGAGTCGTAGTCCTTTATCTGCAACGATAAGTGAACGTGTTACTGCTAGTCCGTCAATGTATGAACCTAGTGCCCATGTGTTTGAGTTTCCTGCTGCTGCAACTCCTGCTGCGATAAATGCAGTTTCGAGTGTGTCTTGCAATTCATCTCCTTGATCTGATGCTAATCGCATTTGTAGATCGTAACCGTTTTGATCTAAGTCAGCTCGGTCAATGTACTCTGCTGAGATAGCAGTTGTAGCGATGTTTAGAGTTTCGTTAGTCAATGTAACGTCTGTGTAAGTGAATTGTGCTCCACGTGTGTAAGATGCTACTGTTGGGTCATTTTTGTAAGGGTTATTAAAAACCTTTTTGTCTGTGAAGATTGCGTCACCAAGCGTATTCCAAAATTTCATTTCTGAAAGTTTTTCTTGCATAGTTACAGCAAAGTCTTCTTTATATACTATTGTGTTTGCCATTTTGTGTGTTTGTAAAAATTAATAAAACTATACCACTTCATAGTTAAACATTTTCGAGTTCTTGGCTGCCTTAGCTTTCTTTCGAACTACCTCTCTTCGGAGTTCTACTTTATCTACTGGAGGTAATTCACCCTTAGCAATCCAATAATCTGCATTATCCTTTTGAGAAGATGATGCTCGTGAGCTTGTACCTGGGGTAGCAAGTTCATCCTGTTTAGCTTTTCTGTGTCGTTCTAGAAGTCCATCTGCAAGACCACGACTGACTAGTACAGTTGGGTCAATGTTAAGACTCTTAGACTCCTTAATAACAAGTTCAATTTCGTCAGCATCTTTTAAGCCATTTTCTTTAAGCTCCATAATCTGTAGACGTTCCAAAACGGATGCTTCAACATCTGGTTTACTTTCTTTTTTTGCCTTTCGTGCTTCGATTGATTTGTTTTTAAGTTTGTCTTGTAGATCAGCAATGATTGAATCCTTGTCATCTACTTCGACTGTAGTTTCTTCAACTACTGGTTCTTGGTTTGTTACTGTGTCCAATTCCACGTTTGTATCTTTTTCCATATTTTAAATGAATTATTATTAACTGTGTTATACCCACGACGGTTTCTCAGAGTGGTAGAACTCTGGTTACAAGACACATAATGTCCTGACACCAAAGCTCTATACAGCTCCGTCTTGTTTCTTTATGCTATCCCCACTATCAGGTTCTACTATTGAATTAGTTAGAATCTGAATACATGATTTCATTTCTGGTGCTGTGATTGCTGTCCCACTAATGAGTGCTGATGCAAACAAACGAATAATCAACTCTTGTTTATCCTGTGTGTTTACTATTCCCTTGATCATCGCCAAGTCTTGTTTACTAATTAACATATTATTGTTCTGCGTTAATGTTTACTGGTGAAGCCTGTGGTAGCTCTTGTGTTGGCTCTACAGGTGCTTCAATGTTCTCGAGAGGGCTTAGTCCCATAGTTTGCTGAATGTCGTTATACATCTTCATAGCATTAGGGTCTGAAGCGAATATCTCTTTATTAGCCAAGTAAGTATTAAGTATGTCAACTTGGTTAGATAAGAATACTTGTTTCAACTGTTGTTCATCTGTGATAAGAATGTCTAGATCGTATTCGATACCATCAAGGTAATCATCTTTAGATTTCAACCAGTTCTTTCCAGCTGAACGTAGGTTATTACTAATACGTTGAGCTTCTAAGTCTGTATCTAATGTCATCTGTAAGAACTTAGTTCCAGCAGGTGCATCGTTATACTTACCTTCAAAGTAATCTGCATCTACCTTTCCTCTTGCCATACTGAATGAGTAGTCATCAATAACTTTCTTCATTTCCTCGCTTGATAGTTCTGCTTCTAGGAAGTCTTGTTTCTTAATCCACTTAGTGAGATGAGGAATAATCCAATCTCGATAGATTTCTTTTAGGAAGATACCCATTTCTTCTCGTCTAAGTTCAAAGATTGAGTTAGCTTCTTGGTTAGCTAGTGCCATACCTCTAAATGTAGCTGAAGCAGGCATAGTTCCTGTGTTAACATCATGTACTGATGTTTGGTCATTAGCTTGGTTCTGCCATCCTTCTCGTATTCCCGCATGGAAACCTAACGATTGAGGTGTTGTATTTAACAACTGAGGTGCTGCGATATTGTAATCAAAGATAGCTCCATCGTGATACTGGTGTAAGTTGTTGTTATTAGTCGTTCCATTTCCTGATGGTTGCATTAACAATACCTTACTTGCTACATCCATAGCGTTCTTCTCATTGATAGCTGTCTCATTGATTCCCATTTGAGCTTGCATACTCTGTTCTACCATTCCACGCCCTAATGAACGCCCAGACATTACCTCGTATGGTAAGTATTTGAATTGATCATCAATATTCTCTGTACTGTAGAGTGTAATACCTTCTTCTTTCTTCTTTCCTTTCTCGTCAGTAGTTGTATACAGTGTAATAACGTGCATTTGTCGAGAGTATTCAAACATCTCTGCATCGTCATCAATCATAGTACGTGGTAACACTCCATTTACGACATATACGGTAATGTAATCAGTTCCAGGGTTATTACCTTCTTCATTAGGTGAATTGTCTGAGTTAGACTCTTCATGCATCATAATTGCATCCTCCACGTTGTACCATCCATTTGACTTCATTTCGATGAGTTCAGCAGGGTTATACTTAAACTCTTCAATCTTTACACCTGAAGCAATATCAGTTGGGTCAGTAACAGTTGTAAGTAGGTCAGCTACCTCTATATAGAGCTGTCCGTCTTTCTTAACACGTTTAACAAGTAATCCTCCATCTCTCCCCCTAGCTTCGGTCATTTCATTAAGGGTATGAGCAAAGTTAGTTATTTTCATCCATTTACGGTTAGCTACTGTCATAAGTAGTGATTTAGCGTAATGTTCTGGCTTCTTAGTAGTTAATTGGATGTCTTTAGTATCAATATCCTCTGCTGTACGCTGTTTGTGAAGAATACGGTTAGAGATATTGTAAAAAGGCTTACGCCGACCTAAATCATCATATTGTCCTGTAGTGTAATGCGAATCTGTGTATGCAGCTATTTGGTTCAATAGGTCATACTGGTTAAATTGACGTATATTATATAACTCAATCTCACGACTAGGGTACGATGTCAACTGTCCCTGTGTATACTCATAAATGTTCATAACTACATTATACCATATTGAGTTTGTCAAGTTGACATAATATAACAAAAAAGCACCTATAAGGCACTGTTTTTAATTGGATCTGGTCGTCTTAGTTGTGTTTTAATACCTGTATCTGGTCTAATTGAGTCAAAACCATAACGTACAGCATCCATTGCATCTGAATACCCATGGTCAGGTTTATTAAGGATACGCCCTGTTTTGTCTGTCTCCCATAAGTAGTTGTTATATGCTTTCCAAATGTTAGTTGAACGCTTAGTAACGCTAATATTCTGGCTCTTAACGAACTGAATACCTTGGTTTACACTACCAGCACCCTTACGACAAGGCATTATAGCTACACCATACATTCTAATCTCGTCAATACTCTTAGGCTCTGCACTGTCTGCAATAGCAACACACTGCTTTCCTTCATTAACTAGATACATTCTAATGCTATCAGCTATCTGTTTGTTGAGTAATCCCTTTTGGAATTGAATCTCGTCTAATACATACCCACCGTTATAGTAATATATACCAACAATTGCCGTAGGGTCATTAGAGTAACCAAAGTCAACACCTATTGATACTAACCTAGCTTCGTGAGGTAAATCGTCTATTTGTTTCCATCCTTTGTAGACCCTGCCTTCAACCTCCCCCAATTGACCTAGTCCATACACTTGCCACCAACCCTTATTGTTCTTACGTGATTCGATACTCTTGACAATTTCAATATCTAATGCCTCGTTATCTAAATAAGTAAGGATAATATGGTCTACATCATCACGTTTACCTAGAACATCTGTATAAAACCAGAACTCATTGGTCGGGTTCCAATCAAGGTATACGAACTCTTTGGTACGAACCTCCAGTTGATCAAAGGCATCTAGTGTTGAGTTGTTACACTCATTCATAAACAGACGGTCACGCCTAGCTCCACGTAGTTTATCCCCATTATCAGTTGAAAAGAACTCTATACGACTACCTGTTTCAAATGTATAGGTACTATCAGTCTTGTTCCACGCTGAATCCTTCCAGTAGTGATGTGACTTCATAATGTTCTCAAAGTCTCTAATTGCTCCACGTTTAAGGTGAGGGATAGATTCAGATACAACTGAGGTAAGTGTAGGCTCTGTGTCTGACTGTGCCATGTTAATTAACAACAAAAGCACCGAAATAGTCTTCGATGATGATGTTCCTCCTTGTAAGGCTCTAATCTTCTTATTCAGTTTACTTATCTTCGCTAGTGCTGTTGTCTGACTGAACATGATTAATACCTAGTATTGGTGTTGGTAGTTCTTTACCGTTAGTAGTAATGTCTGAATTAGTTTGTGGGTTTCCTTCTGCCATCTTCCAGATAACCTCCTTAGAAAGTCCTCCCATAAACTCCATACGTTCCTCATCTGTCATACCTGCTAAGTAATCACGACTGTATTCCTTAAGAGTCTTACCTTTTGGTCTACCCGCTGGATTACCAGATTGTCCTGGTTTAAAGAGCCAAGGCTTAGTATCACTCGGATGACTGCTTTTTATTTGTTTATCAGAATTATCCATATGTCTTTATTATACCATACTTACAACTAAATGTCTCTATTCTGGCTTATCATCAGTCCATGTTTGGACTTGTTTTC
>Ga0196901_1001078_pt1 | contig 14004 bp, 17 predicted proteins | sample CB_VirMetaG_FD_169099 | JGI IMG/M metagenome (GOLD analysis project Ga0196901, IMG submission 169099) | Freshwater to marine saline gradient viral communities from Chesapeake Bay - CB_1504_1 Viral MetaG (v3) (version 3) | ecosystem: Environmental > Aquatic > Marine > Coastal | place: USA... | reverse complement strand
AGAGATGAAAGCCACAGGTAGTGGCCTTATTACTTCGAGCAGTACCCTAAGAAGTATGGTATGGGTAGACCAACGCACTTTGATGCACTCACTAAGTATATGATCGAGCGTTATGATGCCGTAGAGATTGATGGCATCGAGGTCGATGACTACTTAGCTATTGAGCAGACAAGAGCGTGGGACTGGGCTAAAGATAAGATGAACCCTGAAGAGGCTTTGAAACGTAACGGATTAGTGCTGGCATCTATTGATAAAGACTTGATGCAAGTACCCGGAGTGTTCTTTGACTTCAGACCAGAAGATAAGCGTAAAGCTGGTGTACCAGACTGGGAGTTCATTACACCTAAGCAAGCTAAGATAAACCTGTGGTCACAAGCAGTATCAGGTGACATGACAGATAACATCTATGGTATAGAGGGTGTCAGTAAAGAGGGCGCAGAGAAGAAGCTTGTACAAGCTGTCACTGACTCTGTAAAAGGACTTAACTTCTCTGAATGGAGATACGACCAGTATGCTGAATGGTTTGAAAAAACAAATGAGAAATTAAACGAAGACAAGAAGGTTAAGCCTATTACTAAGTATATAATGGAGAACTATAACTATAGGGAGTACGCAGATGAGATTTACCAGTTAGTATACCTACTACGTACACACAAGGAGATAGATAAGTATGTCATGGAAGAAGACCGATCTTACTAAGTATGGGTATACATTTAAGTCAGGGTTAGAGTTAAGAACAGCAGGGCAATTAGTGAAGGCAGGTGTTGAATGGTATTACGAACGTGACTATATTGATTATCAGCAGTCTGCTAATGGTATCTGTTTGGATTGCAATTCGGTGGACATTCGGATTAATCGTACTTATAACCCTGATTTCGTTTTGCCTCGCATTGATGGAGGTGTTACTTACTTGGAAGACAAAGGCAAGTTTGATATGGAGCAGAGGCGTAAGATGCTTGCTATCAAAAAGTCAACAGAAATAGATGTCAGGATGGTGTTCGAGAGGGACAACTGGCTAACTAAAAAACATGCTACACGCTACAGTGACTGGTGCAGACAGAAAGGATACCAGTGTTGCGTTGAGGAGATACCACCAGAATGGTTAAAGGGGATAAGGAAAGTCAAATAGTAGAGCTAGGACGTAATGATCTATTGGCAGCAATTGATGCAGCCGTGGTCTTATGTAAGAAAGCAGGGATCAGCCAAGTGTACGTTGGTATTAGAGACAGCGATCACTTAACATCTGAAGACAAAGAGATCATAATAGATAGTATAGTACTAAGATTATACAAACCGGAGATACATTGATGAGTAAACTAACATATTTGGATATAGAGACTACACCTAATGAGGGTTACTTCTGGCGGTGTGGATACAAGATTAGCATTCAACCTAACAACATCAGCCGCGAACGTGCAATGATTTGTGCTGCGTGGGCACACGATGATGGTAAAATAGAGGTTGCAGATGACTTAATTCTATGGGATAATGGAGTTATAGATGACTCATTAATTGTAAAGAAATTAGCAGAGGCAGTAGAGGATAGCACAATACTAGTACACCATAACGGCGACAAGTTTGATATCCCTTGGATTAACGCTAGACTAAGATACCATGGATATGATACAATTGGACCTAAGCGTAGCATTGATACGTACAAGGTAGTCAAGAGTAAATACAACATGAACTCGTTTAGACTAGACTATGTTGCTAAGTACTTTGGAGTAGGACGTAAGATTAAGTCAGACTATCAGTGGTGGGTTGACATCATGGAAGATAACGAGAACTGTGATGCATCATTCGCTAAGATGGTGAAGTATAACAAGATGGATGTAGAAGTATTACGAGATGTATTCAAAAAAATAGAACCTGATATTACATATAACTGGTACAACATTATTGAAGACATTAACGACCCTTGTGTAGGTTGTGGGCATGAAGGACCACATCAACATAGAGGTGTAGTACCTAACCAAACTACAGGTTACGAGCGTTATACTTGTAAGTCATGTGGTAAATGGATGAGAGGACCAAACAAGAAAGAGCATAGAAGGAGAGTATTATGAAAACAATAGAAGAACAGATGATATGGACATCAGTGTTTGTTAATCAACTATCCCTACCAGATAAATCTGTAGCTAAGGCTGCAGAGGCTGCAGATGACGCAGTATATGAGTATAGTGAGAGATGGGCTACATTTAATAGCAAGCTACTTAATGGGGAAGAGCTTCATTCATTTGCAGAGCCTGTCTTTGATTTTGAGGCAGATATACCTGACATGGAGCCAATAGACCTTACTGATCTTAAGGTAGGTGACAGAGTTATCTGCATTAAAGATGATAAGCCCTATGTAGAGGAAGGAGCTACTGGTATAATAAAAATGATAACAGATCCCGTAAGTTACATGGTACTATGGGATGAGAATGAATACGTAAAATTAAGGGAAGACCAGCCGAATACTATTTGGTACATTGACCCACGACACTTAGCAAAGGAGTAAGATATGGCAACAGGAATGAAATTTAGTTACAGATTACACGAGTCAAGTAAGATTGATAAGGACGCAGAGAAGCCTATGGCTGTTACTACATCAATCTGCTTTCACTTAGAGGATGAGGCACAGAAGATGGAACTTAGACTAAAGAGAGGAGACGAGGAGCATGAAGCGTTTTTAGTAGATGCACCTACTATGATTGACTTCGCACGTCAGTTAATGGGTATCATGTCTTCAAGAGTACAACAACAAGGATAAATTAGATGATTAGAACTGATGATAGTCGTAACGCCTTGCTAACAGAGCAGGGCAGGGCGATGTTAGATAAGTTTTACTGTAAGAATGGAGAGTCACCACAGAAAACTTTTGCACGTATGTGTGAAGCGTTCAACGGAGGTGATGAAGAGTTAGGTAAGCGTATGTACGGCTACATTAGCAAGCAGTGGATGATGTCTAGTTCACCTCCACTATCTAATGCACCTGCTAAAGGAGAGAAGCCTAAGGGCATGCCTATCTCCTGCTTTCTAACATATGTAGACGACACATTAGAGAGTCTGATAGAGCATATGGAAGAGGTAGCATGGCTATCTGTCATGGGAGGAGGCGTAGGAGGACACTGGGAAGAGGTACGCTCTGTGTCTGACAAGGCACCCGGCCCTATACCTTTTCTAAGGGTAACAGATGCACAGATGGTTGCCTACAAGCAAGGCAGTACACGTAAGGGGTCATATGCTGCGTACTTGAATGATCATCACCCTGACATCATAGAGTTTATTAACTTTAAGATGCCATCAGGTGGAGACATTGACCGTAAGTGTTTCAACTTATTCAACGCAGTCAACGTATCAGATGCTTTGATGGAAGCTGGATTAGTTAACGGTAACTGGGATCTTATAGATCCTGATACCAAAGAAGTAGTGATGACTATCAAGGCACGTATTTTGATAGAGACTATCTGTGAGGTGCGGTATCGTACAGGTGGACCATACATTAACTTCATTGATGCCGCTAACCGTGGGTTACCACAAACACAAAAAGATTTAGGATTAAAAATTTATGGAAGTAATCTATGTAACGAAATACATCTTGCTACAGATATCAATCGTACTGCTGTTTGTTGCCTTAGCTCCGTTAATCTCGAATACTACGATGAATGGAAAGACACAAAAATGGTTCGCGATATTATCAGGTTTCTCGATAATGTGCTTCAGTTCTTCATCGATCATGCACCTGATGCTTTAAGAAAAGCAGTGTACTCTGCAGAGCGAGAGAGATCACTAGGCCTAGGAGCAATGGGATTCCATTACTACCTGCAGAAGAATAACATACCATGGGAGAGTATATCAGCACAGCTAGTTAACAAGGCTATGTTTGCAGATATTAAGCAACAAGCAATGATTTCTACTGGTGCGCTAATGCTAGAGAGAGGCGAAGCACCAGATATGAAAGGTACTGGTAGACGTAATGCACACTTGTTAGCTATAGCACCGAACGCAAATAGTTCTATACTGTGTAACACATCACCTAGTATAGAGCCTTTGAAGTCTAATGCTTTTGTGCACCGTACTCGTGTAGGCAGTCACCTGATCAAGAATAAATTCCTTGAAGAGGTACTAGACGAAGAGTATGGTGAGAACTGTGATGATACGTGGGATAGTATTATTAACAACAAGGGATCTGTACAGCATCTGAGGTGGATGAGTGAAGAGCACAAGGACATCTTCAAGACTGCATTCGAGTTAGATCAGCATTGGGTAGTACAGCACGCTATAGATAGACAGCCTTGGATCTGTCAAGGACAGAGTGTTAACGTATTCCACCCAGAGGGTGTGAATAGATCAGTAGTATTGTCTACTGTGTACAGAGCATGGAAGGGAGGACTGAAAGGTCTTTATTACTTACGCACAGAGGCGTTTGAGAATGAGGACAAGGTAGGTCTACAAGTGGAGAGACACGCACTACGTGACTTTGATGAATGTTTAGGATGTGAGGGGTAGATAATGAGTTTACTAGAAAACAGTGTTACATATAAACCGTTCCAGTATCAATGGGCAATGGATATTGCAGTCAAGCACGAGCAATCCCATTGGGGTGAGTGGGAGGTATCCCTGCAGGATGACGTAGATCAATGGAAGAGGGGTATCATCACGCCAGCTGAAAAGGAGCACGTAACACAAATCTTACGTCTCTTCACTCAGTCTGATGTGGCAGTAGGTACTAACTACCTAGAGCACTACATACCAGAGTTCAGGAACAACGAAGTACGCGCTATGCTCACCTCGTTTGCTAACAGGGAGTTTGTACACCAGAGAGCCTATGCTCTCCTTAATGACACACTAGGACTAGATGAGGCAGAGTATTCAGCGTTCCTTGATTACAAGGAGATGAAGAATAAGGTGGAGTTTATGGGTAACGTAGACTCTCACACACAGACAGGTAAGGCACTAGGATTAGTACAGAGTGTTATCAATGAGGGAGTGGGGCTGTTCTCAGCGTTCGCTATGCTACTTAACTTCCAGCAGCACCAGAAGCTACTAGGTACTAACAAGATAGTAGAGTGGTCAGTACGTGACGAGTCTATGCATTGTCAAGGCATGCTAAAGCTCTTTAGAGTATACTGTGAGGAGCACCCACGCATTGTAAATGATGAGTTCAAGGGTAGGATCTACGACATGTTCAGGGAGGAAGTAAAACTAGAAGACAAGGTAATTGAGGGAGCTTTCCCTGATGGTAAGCCAATAAATGGGCATGGGCCTGACGACTATAAGCAGTACGTAAGGTTCCTTGCAGACAGACGCTTGATCCAACTAGGACTGAAGAGTAACTGGCACGTACGAAAGAATCCACTACGCTGGTTAGATTGGGTAATTGATGGAGACAGCTTTAATAACTTTTTTGAACAACGAAACGCAGATTATACCGCTAAAGGTATGACTGGTGAATGGGGGTGGGATACATAATGGTAGTCTATATCAGAGCGATAAGGCAGGATATACCGTGGACTCACAGACACCCTAATAGTGATCAGTGGGTAAAGAAGACAGGTATAGTTCAGTTCCATGTAAGTAGAGGGAAGCTGTACCTGTTCAGAGAGGATGGTAGTAACACTTGGTTTAAGCTAAGTGAGGTCGCTAGATTAGCGGTAGAAGATGATAATATACAAAAGGAGAGTGTAGCATGAGATGTTGTAGCATAGAAATAACAGTAACAGTAATAGCTTTTATATTTGCAGTAGTATTTGGGTTAGCCTTATGGATATTCTAAAAGGAGATTAGCAATGGATGAGATTGAAAGCTTAGTGAGATTCGCAATTTTATCTCACACAAGAGACACATCAGAGCAAGAGGCAAAACTCATAGATGAAACGAGTTCTATTATAGCCGCAGAAATACGTGCTGAGATAGAGAAGGAATACAAAGAAAAAGGATTTACAACAGCAACATTCTCCGAGAAAGACGGCTTAGTATTTAATAAGGATTAGCAATGGATAAGGTACATAAGATAGAAATATTTACAAGACATTTCACTGAAAGATTACAAGAAACATCTAGGCATGCAGATAATGCAACTGTAACCAGAATAACTGTACGCGCAGGCGATGAGGAATTTAGTACGCAGTTTTTAAATGACTACGTAACAAAGTATGAGTTAGCTGGCAGATTGTTAGAGTTATCTAAAGAAGTAGCTGCAATGCCAGAACCACCAAAGGATTAGCAGATGATTAGTCTTCCAAGTGCCTTATACACAGGTCGTAGTGTTTCACTACTTCCTGATGATTGGTAGCATTCTCACGGTTGGCAGTGGATAGGTCTTGAATCAAGCCCACTACTTCACCAGCTGTCCCAGTTGTTAGAGGAGGGAACTCAGTCCTACCCTTCTCTGTCAATTCAGTTGGTAGACTCGGGCACGTTTTCTGAGATAATACGGTTGACGAGCTGCACCCCTGTATCATCAAGGCACTCACTAGCACCAGCATCACTTTCCACATACTTTATAACCTCCTGAACCTCTTTAATAGTCCTTACATTGCTCTTTAATTTATCAGCGTAGAACTCTTCTAGTGAGGCTACTCTCTGATCATTGAATATACGTTCGGCTTCTAAGGCCTCCTGTACGGCTATACGGAGACTTTCCTCGTACTCTATACGTTGAGACTGCTTTCCATAGAAGTACCCACATAACCCCACGCCTACGACGACTGAGGCCATTATAAGTGCCTTCAGTGGAATGAACTTCTTAATTCCTAATAATAATGGTATCATATCTACTTCCTCTTGATATCCTGCCAAGTAGCGCCGAACACATAGGAGCCTATTATACCTGCTAAGGCTAATAACCCCATAGTTACCATGGCTTCTGCTGGACTAGTGTTAAGCTTAGTATATAATACATAGCTGATAGCAGCTATGATCCATGCACTAACAGTGAACATGAACCGTCTGCGGTTCTTCCAAGAGGGTTTATTTGTATCCTGCATAGGAGCTTGAGTAATGGTTTCCGTCTCCAAAGTGCCCTCCCCATGAGTTAACTTCACGCATAGACTCCCAGTGCTTACCTAACGGCTTGTGTGCCTCTGTAGTGGTCTGATACACTCCATCTATGAAAAGGTTAAGGTCTAAGGCTAATCTCTTCTTATGCAATGAATAGCGATGTGAGTAGCTATCTTTATCACCCCAGTTTCCATGTACTCTGGGATCTCTATAGCCATCACCGATGGTCAGTTCGTACCCTTGTTCGTATGCCCAGAGGATTAGCTCTGCGATATCCTTAGTGAAAGTACGTTGTTGTTTACCTAGACTCATTTCTGTTTCTCTCCGATTCTACGCCTTTCTGTACTTGTACCCATTGATACACGTCTTTGGTATAGCCTTTGATCTCTTCCTGATTCTGCTTGATCGTCACAATCTGCTCTTGCTGAACTGCCACAGTTGTAGAGGTATCATTCATCTTGTCATTTACTACAAGGAATGAGCCTGTGTTAACGAGAGCACTTGCCATAGCAACGACAGCAGCAACTAATAGTACCCGTGGGTCTGTAAATATATCCATCTATAAAGCTCCTTGGTCTTTAGTTCTTCCCTTCTCAGAGGACTGTTGTATTGCGCTTTGGGCATACAATGCAGCCATAATAGCATCCATCTCTTTACCAAATTCGTCTACAGTCCCAGCATGCTTGGCTTTGTTTTTTAATAGTACTTGTATTCTATTATACATTGGGTTATTTGTAGGTATATCTACGATAGATACGTGACCTTGTTCCTCTAATATCTTCATTAGATTTTGCATTTCACCAGTACCCATCTTTTTATCTGTGACAATGGACTCTAGGATATCCAGAGCATCTGAGTCATAGTGAGCCTTGCGTAGAATAAACTCGACATCAGATGCTTTTAGGCTAGCTGTTACCCATGAGTAGCCTTTGACACCCCACTTACCTACTATCCAATGCTTGCCTACAGACATCTTTTGTTGTGCTACTATATCACTCATGATACTAGCAAGACTCTGCTTAGCGAATGCCATAGCAGTTCCAGTAGTAGTCTGTGACTTGGTGTGGGATGTACCAATAGACGGGATACTGGTAGCATTCTCTATATCCCATGCTTCGTATAGTTTACGTAATCTTTTTACGTGGTAAGGGGTCATAAGGATATTTAAGTTCTTGGTGTTATTGTCCAAGTACTCTACTATCTTTGCTGCGTTACGCTCAAATGATTCAAGTCTATGATCACTCTTCTTAGATCTGGCTTGCTTTAGTATGTAAGTAGCAGCCATATTACGTAATTGCTCAACACTGTCAGTACTTCTTGCAACTTTCATAGCTCTACGTGCAGAATCTAAATCGTTTAACAGTACAGGTACTAACTGATCAGGGGAATTAAACATGCCTTGTTTATCTAGCCCATGAAATAGGGCCATGGTTTTCTTATTTTCTATTGTTGCAACCAACGCTGCTTTATGTTTTTGTATACCCTCTAATCTAGATAAGGTATCATCCATAAAGTTTCTCATACCCGGTAGGTATTCAAATGGTCTACGCTTCTTGGTATCTTTAAAGTATTCTTTGGCTTTGTCTAGATCTATAATACCTTTAGGTGCTACCTTACGGATAAATCTATCCATTAACACCTGATGAAGTTGTTTCCATGCCATGTGGTTGCTGGTAGCATCTTTACCTATTGCTTTCTCAAGTGCAGAGACTACATCCATGTTACCTTTTTCCATCTCATTTATGAGATGATTGATAACCTCAGGTTTGTATAATGCCAGCTTACCATACTTGTCAGTCTTGCCTATTTTATAGATAGGGTCTACTTCAAATCGTTCTACTACATCTGTCTTCCAGAAGTTGATAGCATCTAACAGCTGATCTCTATACTTGATATCTTTCTTTTTAGTTAAAGAATCGAATATACCATCTTTACCTTGCACCTGATTGATCAGGTCAGAGAGTATCTGTATCATACCACCACGATTTGGATCATTAGAATTAGCTAATAACCTTTGTTGGTACTTCATATCTGATACCATATCATGTATAGCCATGATAGGTGCATGCACTTTATCATTCTTATTACGCATACCTCTAACAGTCTTGTCTAGCATCTTTTGGTATTTAGTTATCATTGCCTGAGACTTAGTAGCTGCTACTATTCCATCAGACATGTATGCTTCTACACTTAGAAGTAAATCAGATGTGTCTACTAGAGCAGCGTCTTTAGGAATACGCTCAAACTTCTTCTTAGCGCGACCACGTACTTTCTCTTCTATCTCAACTAGAGACTCATAGAATTTAACTTGTTGTGCATCGGTACCACCCTCAGTGATAAGCCTGTGCTCCATCTTAGCTAACTCTACATCAAGTTTAGCTAGGGCTATTTGATCAGCCTTGGTCTCTTTCTCAAGATCCTTACCTAACGTCTTAACAAACCCTTCACCGCTGTCGCCATACTCTGCTTCTTCTGCATCAGTAATCTGCTTACGTACCTCTTCTTTATGTTTAATAGATAATTCAGCATCTTTTAGTGTAGCACCACTGTCTACAGCAGCTTTAGTCTTTAAGCCTGTATGTGTTTTAGCTACTGCTAATATTCCCGGAGAGAAACCTTTTACTACTGTTCTTATATCACGTAGTTTATTTGCTACTGTCTCAGCAGCTTCTCCTACAGAAGCACCTATCACCTCAGCAGTTGCTATGTTACTTTTGTCTTTAACCTTCTTAACACCAGAGTCAGCGTAACCAGCTACCTTTTCTAGTGCAGCCAGTTTTAGTTCTAATTTTTTAACTTTAGCAGACGAGTATACAGTCTTACCTAAGTTAATAGTCTTAGTACCTAGTGCAGGAGCTATAGCCATCTGTCCTATATCTAATAGATCAGATAACTTATCCCATACTTCATATGCAGTAGATCCTTTCTCATACTTGGCAGCTTGAGTGTCAGCGGCTCCCGGTATAGCTGTTACCGCCCAATCAATTGAGTTAGGTAACCACCAATCCTGTAGGTCTTCTTTCCATTGTCTTGCTTTAGCGTCTTTTGGTACCCAAGTATATTTGTCCATAGTCTGAGCCATGGCACGTTTTGCCACGTCCTTACGACCAATATACAAAAGATTATTTATTCTGCTCCACTCTTCAGGGTTTTCTACATGCTTCCATACCCCAGTATCCTGATCAAATCCAGTGCGTACCTCGGTAGCGCTACCTAGCTCACCTTCACGCATACCTATTTGCTGTGCCATCTCTATGTAAGCCTCTCGGTCTTCCTCTGATAGCTCGCCTAAGATAGCTTCTTGATTGAACGCCTCTCTTATACCAGAACCTAGGGCTAATACACCGGCACCCCATTCTGATAGAACACTCCTTACCCCACCTAAGAAAGGTACATCTATTGTTCCATCTATGATGGCTTGTCTATGAGCCTCAGTCATAGAGTTGAGACGCTGTTCGCTGTTAGCTCCTCTAAAGAAGTAATTAATAGTATCTAAGTCAGCATCCACCTTCTCATCAGAAGAATAGTAATCAGACTCAATTCCATCTAACCTTGAATCAAGTACAGGTATGTGCTCATTCTTCTTAGCCTTTACTCCTTCTGGTTTATTCCAGTCAATACCGATTACAGGCAGTGTGTCTTCTGACACTGTACCCGGAGCAGACATATCAAAGAGTGCCGGATCTAACCCCGGTACTTCTGGCTCAAGTGCCTCTTGCTTACCCATTACGTCCTCGCTTTGCTGTCTGTAATTTAAGTTTTTCCCTTCTTTCTCTATTCTTAGGACTATTTATAGAGTAGTTGTAATTCCATCCATTCATTATAGAATCTAAACTAGTAACCCCTCTTTGCTGTGCTTGCTTTACAAATTGATCAAACATTATCGGCATGTTATTAGAACCGACACCTGTGTAGGCAAAGTTTGGTCCTACATACTTATCAAATTGTGCAGCTGCTTTTACGAAAGGTATACCATCAGGTTCAGTGGTAGCCCTAAGACCTATATACTCTTTACGTAAAATATCTAATTCTACACCAGAACGTATCATATGCATGTTATGTTTAATAGCTTCTTGACTGTCAGTACGGTTACCGTATGTGTCAGCAGCAAACTCCCTGTCCTCATTAGTATATCCACGAGGAGAGGACTCAATTAATCTTAGAGTCATCATCTGGAAAGTTTTTGATGCACTTTGGTTACTATCTAAATCAAATCCAAAGGTAGGTATATTTAAGAACTCTAGCCATCCTGCTACGTTAGTTACAATCTCTGCACCTTTACCTGTCCATACATTTGGGTCTTCAATTGCTCTAATTATTTCAGCAGCTTGTATACTCTGGGTACGACCTTTCTCTATGTCCGCAGCATACTCCTTAGTTGCCATCCTATTAGCAATTCTAGTCTGCTTATCAATTCCTTCATCTGATGACTTTATGTTTTCGTTCTCATAAGCTTGGGAAGCCTTTAGTCTTATCTCTGCATCGATTTCAAGTTGTTTATTTTTAGCCTCTATCTCAGCCTTATCTGCAGCAGCCTGTTCTTGTATTTTTTTATATGTGAATAATTCCTCAGTCTGCTGGTTAGATATGACTGCACTTTCTGTCTGTGCCTTGGCTAGATCAATGGCTGCTCTCTTCTGCCCGATATCAAGTTGCATCTCTTCACGTAAAGTTTCTAGGCGAATACGTTTATCAGCAATGCCTAGCACCTTAGTTGCATTATCTAAGTCTCTTGTGACCTTTTCTTCCTTGCGCTCATAGTTTTGAACATTAGTCCTTTGTACATCCTCAGCACCTGCTTGCCATGGTGTCTTTGCAAATATTTCACTCATTATTGTAACCTCGCAAATTGTGATATTCCACCTGAATTAGTTCCGAATAAACCGCCGCCTGAATTATCAGCTCCGGCACCGCCCGGTGCGTAAGGATTACCAGCATCATTACCAGATGGAGGGTTAGAGTTACTACCTAACAGACTTGATATAATCTGCTCAAGTAATCCACCAGAGCCTCCACTACCTTGCTGGGGTATCTGTTGGTTACCACCGGGATTAGGTATAGCTCCTCCTGTTGCTTGGCTAATTAAGCCACTATAACCTCTGTACTTACCGTACTCTAAAAGAGCTAACTGATTACCAGCGTTAGATGCTGCCTCTGCAGCTGCAGTACTGCCAGAGGATAGATCATATAACTTCTTGAACTCAGAGTCATATGCAGCCTGTGCGAAGTTCTGTCCGTACTCTGCGGCAGCTATTAATGCGTTACCTGATCCTGCTAGGCCTCCAGCATCTGCAGCTCTCTGCATTGCTTTCTGTCCTTGGTTAAATCTGAATTGGTATCCCGGTAACTCTGGCACTCTTTGAGATGGATCAGCCATCAAAGCACCTAATTGGCTTGCAAAAGTAGATCGTTGATCAGCCAATGGATCTGCTAAGCCAATAGCTCTATCTCTACCTGACTTAATCTCATCTCGTACTTCACCAGTTGAGTGCTGAGATAGGTAACCAGAGGCTAGTAAGCCTAAGAGTCCACCTAATTGGCCTCCTTGCTGAGGGGCTTGACCACCTACTGTCTGATATGTACCACCTCCACCGCTTGTAGGCTGTGCTGTCGATCCACCGCCTCCACCGCCAGTTGGTTGAGGTGCACCAGCACTAGGATTGATACCCGGTGTGGCACCCAATAGGCCATCTAATATACCTAACCCACCAGCACCCTGTAGGATCTGGCCTAGGTTTCCGCCTGATATACCTGATAATATATTTCCAATACCACCAGATTGTCCACCAGTAGCTGCATTAAGTAGATCACCTAACTGTCCAGCTTTGCCTCCACCACTTAAGAAATCAGTGAGACCTCCTGTGCCACCCTTAAAGATGTCACTAAAGCCTTCACCTAAATTACCTATTAGGTCTGAGCCGCCTTTAAATAAATCATTTAAGAATCCCACGTTGTTTGCTCCATTTGTTGTTCCTTGTATGGCACCTCCTAGGGCACCACCGTCTGAATAAGGATTTCCACCACCTGCCCCCCCTGTAAGTTGGGCACCTTGACCACCAATATAACCTGTGATACCACCTTTAGCTATTTCACCTAAATTACCACCTTGAATACCTGAGCTAATCGCTCCACCAATAGCCCCACCGATTGGGCCTAGAGCTAGTGCTCCAAAAACAGGTAGAGCTGTTGAAGCTAATGTACCTACTATTGATCCTATACCTGTTTTCTTCCTGCTTCTACCACGTCTATATTGATACGCAGCATCCACTACTTGTGCTGTCTTACCTAAGTTTGGATCTAGTTGTCGTGCTTGTGTTCTAGTAAGACCATAGAATGCTTTATCTACATCTGTCATTCCTTCAAACGCTGCATCATCTACGAATGCATTGTTAAGTAGTCTACCAGTCTGAGTACTGTATTCTATCTTTGACTTCTGTTGGGTGTACGGTACTTTTGGGCCTACCGCAACTTGCTTACCTATAGTACGTGTAGCAGCACCATCAGCTCCAGCAGTAATCTTACCGCGTGACCAACCATAATCTCCTACTCTAAGGTGCTTGAAGTGATCAATATCAGTTCTTGCTGAAAAACGAGCTAAGTCCGCACCCCTTCTGCTCGGGGTACCAGCGTAAGGATTTTTAGCGTTGACGCTGGTACCAAGGCCAGCATTCATTTGTCCACCGTAAGGAGTATTAACTGCAGTAGCGGCAGCAGCTTTTCTCTGTTGAGCTTGGTAGTCAGCTGGGGATAGATCAAATCCACTAGTCAGGCCATGAGCATATCTTTGTGCATTACTGAATGCATGGCCCTGATAGTAACCAAATATCTCATTAGTCTTTGCTTTGTCAAGAGGGGTCTTATCATAGATAGCATATTGCCACTTGCCACTACTTAATAAGTCACCTCCATATTTACTCTTACCTGTACCATAGAGATTGGTAAATAATTTACTGTTTAAGTCAACACTCATTTTTATTTACAGATTTGTTTTTGAGCTATTTTAAATAACCGAATACGCTC
>Ga0196901_1001073_pt1 | contig 14045 bp, 19 predicted proteins | sample CB_VirMetaG_FD_169099 | JGI IMG/M metagenome (GOLD analysis project Ga0196901, IMG submission 169099) | Freshwater to marine saline gradient viral communities from Chesapeake Bay - CB_1504_1 Viral MetaG (v3) (version 3) | ecosystem: Environmental > Aquatic > Marine > Coastal | place: USA... | reverse complement strand
TGGTTAGACGGCAAGGTTGAAGTTAGAAAAATTACCGGCGGATATGTACACTTACAAGGCTGTGTCAATAGTGTGTCCATCATAATGATTGTTCACACTATATCCCTTGTAATATTCCCATGGTAGCAGATCAAGAGATCAATTTGGCGGCGACGCTCGTAGAATTAAGTCAGATATGAACAAATCAAACGCATTAAAATTTGGTAATAGTTTTTGCGTTCTGCCATTTTTACATGAGTTTATGGATCTAGATAATACGCAACGAGTGTGTTGTTTAAGTCCTGATGAAATAACTCAAGAACGGTTAACTGAGATACAACAGTTAATGTTAGACAACCAGTCTGTTCCTGAATGTAGAACATGCGTTAAACCCGAGCAAGATAAGAATTATAGTGAACGTCAACATATCACATCACAATGGTTTAAACGAGAACCAGATATTGTAGATAAAGTTATAGTTACTCCCGAAGTGTATAGTTATGACCTACGATATAGTAACTTATGTAACCTACGATGCCAAACATGTGGTCCTTATGCAAGTAGCACATGGGCTGAATTTTTAAAGGTTGATGACAAGTTTAGGTCGTGGGAACCTAGTAAGGTTGACATAAATCCCAATGCTAAACGAATCTATTTCGCTGGCGGTGAACCGTTTATGATTAAGAGTTTTAGTAAAGTCTTGCACCAGGTTGTTAACAAAGACTGTGAAATTGTTATTAATACTAATGCTACTATTATTACAGATCATATGTTAGAAGCCCTGCGTCCATTTACCAACGTATGTTTTACCCTTAGTATTGACGGCACTGGCGATGTTATTGAAAAGATACGGATTGGGTGTAACTGGGAAAAAATACAGGAAAATATCCAAACATTGAGACAGGAATTAAATCCTAATTTTATGGTTAATACTGTGTTGCAAAAAGACAACATTGATAACATACCTGATCTTGCCAAATGGATTGATAGCCAAAATATCACAGTATGGCATACCACTATTTTAACAGAACCACATCAATATCAATACAAACATTATGTTGGAGACATTGCATGGTCTGACTCCTTATGGCAATACAACTGTGTAAAATCTAATTTGCAAGCACAAAGTTCCCTCAAACAAATTTTTCAAGACCTTAGTTAATGTAGCGTAGCATAATACTTCGTCTACTAACAACATCAACAACATCGCAACTATGCCAACTGTAGGCGTCATTGCGTATTATCCAACTAGTATTATTAGAGAACGGTATTTGTTTAAGGCAAGTACCGTTTTCGTCATTTAAGTTGGTGCCAGTATCCCCACTTAAATATAACTGCCAGGCTATATTAATTTGACTGGCATCTACATGATTACCCACAGCATATCCTGTTGTATCTTCATATAAACTACCCATAATAGCACGGTTACGACTGTAACTTAGATCTTCTAAGCTATAAACAGCCTGTTGAATATTAGTGTGAGACATGATATTTTTTGAGTATTCTCGCCAGAATTCAGATTGTAAATTGTATATCCGACGATTAACGTTGAACCCAGGGGTGTTACTAAGCCAGTTGTCAGTGGGCCAATGTGTGTTGCATAAATGCAACAGATCAGGGTGTAGAGTATCCTCCACGACTACATGCCAGAACGGATCCCAACAAACCTGTGCATTTTTTATCTGATTTATGGTGAAATCCTGGTATTTTTGCCAGTTTATTGTCATAATAGTACTTATCTTTGCCCAAAACGGTTGACTATCTACCAGGGTGTGTTATTATATGTATAGTTAGAGAAAACGAAAAGGAAGGAATCAACATGTATCAGATTTGGATGCGCTCTTGGGAAACCATGGAATACACTCAGCCGATCTACATCAAAGCGGACTCCGCTTCCGATGCTCTGGATCGTGCCGACGAGATGTTTCGTCTCAACGGTTTTCAGGTGAAAAGCGCCTTTCCTGAAGGGCAATGGATTGAGGAGAAATAAGATGAAATACGCAATCTGGCAAATTCCGGTCACCGACGAGATCCTTGAGGATCCGATCGCTAACGAACTTCGTCGCGACGTCATTTGGGGCGAGCGCATCGAAGAAGCTGTTAAAGCCAACCTTTATCGTCTGGTTGGTAAGATTGAAGCCGATAATCTTGAAGATGTCTTCGAAATCGGCAACATTGGTCCGGAAAAGCGCATCAAGCGTTTTGGGCCGATGAGCTGTGTCTCTGTCGGCAATCTCATCGAAGACGAAGACGGAAAGTTCTTCGTCGTCAAAAACATCGGCTTCGAAGAGCTGTCGAAGACGGAATCGGTATTTCGGAAAATTTGAGGAGTTTTTGTTATGGATTATACTTACACCACGATGATTGATGTGATTAAGCGTATCGCCGAAGATGATAGCCCTCGTCACATTCGTCGTCAACTTGCTCGTCTGACCTCTGACGAGAAGCGCAAAGTCCGTGATTTGATGGACTATGTTGAACTTGAATTAAGAGAGGTTTAAAGTTTATTCCGTGATAGTTCAGTTGGTAGAACAATGGACTGTTAATCCATATGTCCCTGGTTCGAGTCCAGGTCACGGAGCCAATTTGCCGGAGTAGCACAGTGGTAGTGCAGGGCATTTGTAATGCCAAGGTCGGGAGTTCGAATCTCTCCTCCGGCACCACTAAAAAAGTTTGAAAAATCTATTTACAAATAATGTAGGATGTAGTAGTATATAAACATAATGATTAATCAATCTGTCTCTGATGAGTCCGTAGGGACGAAACAGATGGTTGTTCTAACTGCGATGCGCTCCGCCCTTAATAGAGCCAGTTAGAAACTAAGTAAGGAACGGAAGTAATCTATACCGTAGTCCTTGGCCATTTGTAAGACAGCAGCCGACCTTGTGGTGTAGGTGTTAGCAGTGTAAAGGTTCTGAGGTTAGATATATCCGATAGGAACTCGCCGCGGCGGTCCGTGTAGGCATCCAAGGATAAACCACATTATTTTAAAACTGAAAAGGAAGTGACTTATTATGACTAAGACTGAAAAGGTACTAACTGCTCTTCGTAATGGTGAAGAGCTTACCGCAAAGCAGATTGAAGCTCGCTTTAGTGTGGGCAATGCCCGCGCTGTTATTAGCGATCTTCGTATGAAGGGTTTTGCTATTTACAGCAATCCCTCTGTCGACAGCAAGGGTACTACCCGGAACTTCTATCGCCTCGGCACTCCTTCGCGGGCTGTCGTTGCTGCTGGCTATCGCGCCCTAGCGGCTGCTTAATAATATTTGGGGCGAGGGATTCATCATTCTCCTTACATCTCCTTACCCTCGCCCCAATATTTTTCTTAAAAGGAGATAAACGATTATAAATAATTTTGAGAATGCCATAATGGGTTCTCAAAATTTTAACTTTGCTTTAATAGGAGGTTACTACTATGGTTAGTTTCACAAACGCTGATATCCGTAAATTTGATCCATTCTTTGTGGGTGTTGACCGTCTCTGGCGTCATATGGACGACTTGAATCGCATGGCAGCAACACCAGTATCTAATTTTCCACCATACAATATCCGTAAGGAAAGCGACGACGATTATTCAATCGAGATGGCAGTCGCTGGTTTTACTGAGAAAGATATTGATGTGACACTTGAAGATCGTAAACTCACAGTCACAGGAAAGGTCGAGAATGAAGAAGAAGGAGAAAGACTTCTCCATAGAGGTATCGCAAACCGAGCATTCAAACGAGAGTTCACACTCGCCGACACTATCGAAGTGGAGGGAGCAGATCTCCAACACGGAATGCTCAAGATCACTCTCAAGAACATCGTCCCAGATAGTAAGAAGCCTAAGCAAATTCCGATCACGAGCGGAAGCAAGTTACTTGAAGGGAAGAGTGAAAAACAACTCCTAGTTGAATAATTTTAGGGGGACTTCGGTCCCCCTTTCTATTTACTTTTGATGAATTTGATAGTAATATATAGAGCATGAGTGACTTTTATACAAACGTAACACGATATGGTAACCAAATCTTATACGTTGGTTATGAAAATGGTCATCGGGTAAAACACGCAATAAAGTTTACCCCAACTCTTTTCATACCAACTAGAAACGAAACCAAATATCGTACACTGGATGGAGTTTCTGTTGCTCCATACAAACCTGGTACAATGCGAGAGTGTAAAGATTTCATTGAACGAAACTCCGCAGACAACTTTCAAATCTATGGTAATCTAGATTATGTTTCACAATTCATCAACAAGAAATTTCCGGATGGTTGTGAATTTGATCGTAATGAACTGAATGTCACTTTCATCGACATCGAGGTTGAGTCTGATCAGGGATTCCCTCACCCAAAAGACGCAGCGTTTCCAATTACCGCAATCACTCTGAAGAACAACGTCGATCATGTGTATCACACATGGGGAGTGGGTGAATATGATACTTCAAAATGTATCGTTGATGTCAAAGTAGATTATGTTCAATGCAAGGATGAATATAACCTTCTACAAAAATTTCTAAAGTTTTGGCAACTCAATTGTCCAGATATTCTCAGTGGTTGGAATTCAGAGTTCTTTGATTTGCCATATCTTATTAATCGAGTATCCAAGCTATTTGGTGAAGAGGAGACAACCAAATTCTCTATTCATCGCATTGCTCCATCCAGTAGAGAGGATAGGTATACTAAAGAAATCTTTTATGATGTATCTGGTCTTTCTCATCTTGATTATATCAGACTGTTTAAAAAGTTTGGATACACCTATGGAACGCAAGAGTCATATTCTTTAAACAATATTGCCAGCGTAGTCCTCGATGAGAAAAAAATCGACTACTCTGAGTTTACGACTTTAAATGAATTATATTTAAAAGATTATCAAAAGTTCATTGACTATAATATCAAAGACGTTCAGTTAGTTGAGCGACTTGATGATAAGATGGGGTTGATTTCTCTTTGTATGACTCTGGCGCATAAAGCTAACGTCAACTATGAGGTTGCGTTTGGTTCAACTAAGATTTGGGATACCTTCATCTATAATATTCTTGTCAAACAGAATATCGTTCTTTCCCCGCAAAAACCAGTCGTCAATGATCGTCGCATTGAAGGCGCGTTTGTAAAAGAACCAAAGAAGGGGATGCATAATTGGGTCGTGTCATTTGATTTGAATTCGCTGTATCCTCACTTAATCATGCAGTATAACATGTCGCCTGAAACAATTATGCCTGGTGTCGTTCATGGCGCAAATGTTGACTCCATGCTTGCTCAGCAAAAATTGGACATTCCGGATGGAGCTTGTGTTGCTGCTACAGGTCAAATCTTTTCAAATCAGAAACAAGGTATCTTTCCTCGTATTGTTGATGAAATGTATGCTGAACGAGCAGATATAAAGAAACGTGCTCTTGATGCAAAACAACAACTCGAAAATCTAGACAAATCCAATAAGTTGAAGAAGTTTGAACTTGAAAAACGCATCACTCAATATGATAATGAGCAGATGGCGATTAAGATCCTTATGAACTCACTCTATGGTGCACTTAGCAACACTTACTTTCGCTACTATGATATTCGTATGGCTGAAGCGATTACCATCTCAGGTCAGCTCTCTATTCGTTGGGCTGAGAGAACAGTCAATGAATATCTGAGAAAAATTCTTGGCACCAAGAAAGATTATGTTCTTGCGATTGACACTGATAGTCTTTATGTAAACATGGGAGACTTCGTAAAGAAAACGATTGGTGAATCTAATAACAACGAAAAAATATCTGAATTCATTGATAAGGTTGCTGAACAAAAATTTGAACCACTGCTTGAAAAATCATATGAAGAACTTCGTAAGTATACTCATGCGTTTGAGCAGCGTATGTTTATGAAGCGCGAGATTATTGCCAGTAAAATGATTATCACTGGCAAGAAAAGATATATTGCTAACGTGCTGAACAGCGAGGGTGTACAGTATGCGAAACCTAAGATTAAGATTACAGGTATCGAATCCGTTCGTTCATCTACTCCGCTAGTTTGCCGTAAACTAATTGAAAAAACATTGTTCATCATTATCAATGATGATGAGGAATCAGTTCAGAAATTTATTGAAGATGCCAGGGTTGCGTTTCAAAAACTAGCAGTTGAAGACGTTGCCTTTCCTCGTGGTGTCTCTGATATTGAAAAATATATAGATAAAAAAAACCTAGATGGATATAAAAAAGGAACACCGATTCACGTTCGCGCAGCGATTCTGTACAACAAAGCAATAATAAATAATAAACTAGAAAAAAAGTATCGGTCTATACAAAACGGTGATAAGATTAAATTTTCATATTTGAAAACACCAAACCCTGTAATGGAAAATGTGTTTGCGTTTCCTGATGTTTTGCCAATTGAGTTTGATTTGAAAAAATATATTGACTACAATATGCAGTTTGATAAATCTTATGTTGAACCTATCAAACACATACTTGATGCTATCGGCTGGTCTGTAGAAAAACAAAATACGTTAGAGGACTTCTTTTCATGACAGAGATTCCTGCAGAATATGCAAACTTAGACTTTGGTTTTAGTGCAGTTGATGAAGCTACGTTTCAAGCAAATCAAGATACAGCTGAATCAACCCCACCATCTATTGATGAGAATGATTTAACCAGAGTTGTACTCAATGCTTTGGCACCACTCGAAGATAAGCTCGATGTTCTTTTGACAAGAAGAAATATCGAAGAGTCTGACGATGTGCAAGTTGCCATCGCACAAGCACAGGAAGAAATAAAAGGTAAAGTAACAGAGCTTGAAAAATTAGTAATGCCTCTGCTCGTTAACCTACTTAAAACTTCCGATAAAGAATACATCTATTGGCCAGACAGGGCATCAAAGGTACAAGCTACAATCGATAAGGTTCTAGCAATTACCAGAGGCTAAAATGTTTTTTGCAATTTTAACTCTTATTACAGCCATTGGCATATCAGTCGTTGCCGCATGGTACTCAATAGTTGGTCTGATGGCAATTTTCGCTGCCGCAGCCATTCCCATTGCTATCATGGGTGGAGTGCTTGAGGTTGGTAAACTCGTTACAGCTTCTTGGTTGTATCGAAACTGGAAAACATCAAATAAAGTTTTAAGAACATATTTGACTACGGCAGTGGTAGTGTTAATGTTTGTTACATCAATGGGAATTTTTGGTTACTTATCCAAAGCTCATATTGATCAGACGTTGGTTGGGGGAGATAATACTTTAGAAATTCAATCACTTGATCAACAGATCGAACAAGAGCAGAGGGTAATAGATGATACGAAAAAAGTTATTGCGCAACTCGATTCAGCGGTCGAGACGCTCACTAAGTTCAGTAGGATTAGTGGACCAAACGGCGCAATCGCCGTGCGCCAGAAACAGACTATGGAAAGAGAGTCACTCAATAACATCATTTCTGAATCTAGCAAAAAAATTAAATCAATTAGAGACTCAAAGAAAGAGCTAACGAAACAGCAGTTAAAAGTTGAAGCTGAAGTAGGTCCTATCAAATACATTGCAGCTCTATTCGTAAAAGATCCAAAGAACATTTTAGAGGATGCTGTTCGTTGGGTTATCATTACGATTATCTTTGTATTTGATCCATTAGCGATTGGATTACTCATTGCCGCAAATTCTTCTTTGAATAAACCAAAACCTATACAGAAAGCAGTCAATGTATCAGATGATTGGAAAGAAGTAGATGTCGAGACGGAGGATGAGTTTACTTTTAAAATTCCAGATGAGATAGTTCAATCTCCAGAAAATACAGTAGAGATTGCTGAAAACTATATGTACGGTGACCTAGAAACTCCGGTTGTTCGAACAGACCAAAATCCATTGATGAGCGAATGGAAAGAACCACTTTACAATGATAGAGATTTCAAAAAAAGAGAAGAACAAAATCAAGATGCGTTTAAACAAAGTGGTGCATACGGTCCAACAAAATTATAATATCTATTTACTTTTATATAATTTTATTATATAATGCTTTAACACTTGGTTTAACAATAGAGGAATGCGATGACTGATTTTTTTCGTAATATCGTAAAAGAGTTAAATGACGACAATACACATATCGCAGCTGATGGATTGGGTTCAAGTGAGTTTAGCGGTACTATTGATACCGGTTCTTACATTTTTAATGCCCTGCTTTCTGGGTCTATTCATGGCGGTGCCCCAAATAATAAAGTACTTGCTCTCGCTGGTGAGAGTGCTACAGGAAAGACGTTCTTTGCTTTGGGTATTGTTAAGCGTTTCCTTGACGATAATCCCAATGGTGCTGTTTTCTATTTTGATACTGAAGCAGCTGTTACAAAGTCCATGATGGAGGAACGAGGCATCGACTCTAATCGAGTGATCGTCTCTGAACCAGATACAATTCAAAAGTTTCGCCATACATCTATTCAGATTCTGGATAACTATGCAAAGACTCCAGAAGATAGTCGCCCTCCAATGATGATGGTACTCGACTCTCTTGGTCAGTTATCAACAACAAAAGAAGTTGAAGATACCACAGAAGGTAAAGAGACTCGTGATATGACAAAGGCTCAGTTAATTAAAGCCACATTCAGAGTTCTCAATCTAAAACTTGCTAAGGTCAACGTACCGCTTTTAATCACGAACCATGTTTATGACGTTATCGGCGCTTATATTCCAACAAAAGAGATGGGTGGTGGTTCTGGTCTCAAGTATACTGCATCTCAGATCGTTTTCTTATCAAAAAAGAAAGATAAAGATGGTAAGGATGTTGTAGGTAATATCATTCGTTGCCGACTGATTAAGTCTCGGTTTACAAAAGAGAACAAAGACGTTGAAGTCAAGTTGAGTTATGATAGTGGGTTAGACCGATACTATGGTCTACTTGAACTTGCTGAAAAGTATGACATCATTAAAAAGGTATCTACTCGCTACGAGTTACCAGATGGCTCAAAGGTATTTGGTAAAGCTATCAATGAAGATCCTGAAAAGTATTTTACTGATGACTTATTGCAACAGCTAGAAGTTGCTGCCGCTAGAGAGTTTAAGTATGGTCAATCAGGCGAATATTCTGATTATGAAGAGGCTGAAGATGAACTTGAAGAAGTATGAAGTACTCTGGGATGAGTATAAAGGTGAAGAGTTAGCTAGAATTAGATTGACTCATGACAAGTTTAATGGTATAATTTATAATTACAATACTGTAAGCGTCATTGAAGAAGGGGATGATGATGGGGGAGCAGTATTAAAATTTGATTATGATATTGTTTCTTCACCTGAAGATATAAACGTAGAATCTTTGACTGAAGAAGATCATAAAGAGTTTGAACAATTGATTGGCGATATTTTAGTTGAAATCATAACGGAGGCGATGGAGAGTGAGGATAGAACAAACAATACTGGCGAGTCTAATTTATGATGAACCTTATACAAGAAAAGTATTGCCTTTTCTAAAGAAGGAATATTTCCAAGATCAAACGGAGAAGGTTCTGTTTGTTTCTATTGAAAACTTTATTCAAAAGTACAATAATCTCCCTACAAAAGAAACATTGCAGATTGAAATTGACAAGCAATCTTCAATTCCAGAACAAGTTTATAATAATGTTGTTGAATATCTAAACAACATCTCATACGACAAAAAAGATCTACAATGGATTGTTGATAATACAGAAACCTTCTGCCAAGAGAAGGCAGTGTATAATGCTATTATGGAGAGCATATCAATTATTGATGGCAACTCCAAAGATAACAAAGGGTCTATACCAACAATTCTATCTGATGCTCTAGGCGTCTCGTTTGATAATCATATTGGTCATGACTTTTTAGAAAATGCTGATGAGCGATATGAATTCTATAATCGTAAGGAAGACAGGATTCCTTTCGACTTAGATTATTTTAATAAGATAACAAAAGGTGGTCTGCCAAACAAAACACTCAATGTGTTCTTGGCAGGAACTGGTGTTGGTAAGACTCTTGCTATGTGTCACATGGCAGCGGCTAATCTTCTATCTGGTAAAAATGTGTTGTATGTGACACTTGAAATGGCAGAGGAACGTATTGCCGAGCGTATCGATTCAAATCTACTGAATATCCCTCTTGAAGAAATTGAAGGATTCCCCAAGAAGATTTATGATGATAAAATCAATCGTTTGAGATTGAAAACCTCTGGTAAGCTAATTATTAAAGAGTATCCTACTGCTACAGTTGGCTCAGGTCATTTTCGTCACCTACTCAATGATCTGAAACAAAAAAAGAATTTTGTTCCAAACATTCTGTATGTTGATTATCTGAATATATGTACATCAACGAGATTGAAGTATGGTGCAAACGTAAACAGCTATACATATGTCAAATCCATTGCCGAAGAACTCAGAGGATTGGCTGTTGAACGAAACATTCCTATCGTCAGCGCAACACAGACAACAAGATCTGGTTTCACTAACAGTGATCCTGGTCTTGAAGATACTTCTGAGTCGTTTGCGTTACCTGCAACTGTTGACTTTATGTGCGCTTTAATTTCAAGCGATGAACTTGAACAGCTTGGTCAGATAATGGTAAAACAGTTGAAAAATAGATATAATGATCCTACAGCCAACAAAAGGTTTGTCGTTGGTGTTGATAGAGCTAGAATGCGTTTATTCAACGTCGATAACTCTGCACAGAAGGATATTGTAGACGACCGCCCAGTAATGGATAAATCTGACTTTGGTCAAAGATATGATGAAGAGGAAAACATGAAATGGATGACGAAAACAGCAGGTCGGAAAAACTTCGACATATTATTCGGTTCTTAGAATCAATGGATGAACAATCTAGAAAAGAATATCTAGCGCATTGTGAGATGGAAATACGATATTCGGATGGTTGGTCCGCTGAATATTATAGAGACTACTTGGAGGCAGCAAAATATGTATGAGATTCGTAAATCGGGTAAGACCTTTCGCGTATATGACAAAGAGAGAAAAAGGTACGTATGCAACACCAAAAGCGAAGACACTGCTAGGCTTTATGTCACCAACTATCTTTTGAATAGAGGGTTTGAGGGCGAGATTCCGGATTTCTTCCTTCGAGACAGCAAATTTGGAGTTGCTATAGACAGCCAACCGCCATGGGAAATGTAACCTATTGAAAACAAACAAAACTTTTTTGAAAAAAAAATATTGAAGGATTTCAATAGGTTGGTGGTAAGCTATTGATTTAAAACAAATCTTTTTTGTTTACTTTTTTGTCAATATAACTTATGATGTTTATATACGATGAAAAGGAGAACATCAGAATGATTCGCGTAATTGAGTTTCTTTCGCTTGTTTCGTTCTTTGCGTTTGGTTATTTCCTGATGGTGGTCCTATGATCACTGTCAAGGGTGGCCACAAAACCCAGAAGAAGTTCATCAAGCAAGTTGCTGATTGGGCTTCTGTTTCTGTACTTGGTCCTCGTCTAGCTCGAGTTGTTGATGTGAATATCAACATCATACGTAATCTCGATGCTGATGGCTGGTGCATCTGGGAAGACGAAGGAGTTTGTGGACGAGAGTTCACGATTGAAGTTCGCGCTGAGCAAACATATCCTGAGATGCTTATCACGATATGCCATGAAATGATTCACGTTCGCCAGATGGCTCGTGGTGAGTTGAAGGAAGTTGGCATCACTCGTGGTGGCAAGCATCACTATCAGGTATGGAAAGGCAAGAAAATTTCCAAAAGGCTAGCTTACGCAAAACACCCTTGGGAGACTGAAGCATACAAGTTACAAGACAAGTATGCAAAACAGTATGTCACTGAAGGTCGTTTCGTATACACCAATCAAATGATTGCCAGAGATAGAAGGATAGAAAAATGACCGAGTTTGAAGAAGAAATCCGTGAACGTGCCTTACTATGGTGGGGTGACAATACCTTTGCTCCTAAGACTGAGCAAGAGATCATAGAGCATTTCTGGGACTGGTACCTTGGTTATGAATACCGATCGCGACCGTCGTATCATTAATAATCTGTTTCGCCTAGCGCAAGACATAGAGCCGATCAAGTCCTCGAGACTTGCGGCTTGTCTTGTTTTAAAAAATAATATTATTGGATTTGGTTTCAGTCAGATGAAGTCGCATCCGTTTCAAGCAGAGTTTGCGAAGAACGAGGATGCGATATATCTTCATGCTGAGACTGATGCTATTAAGAATGCACTGAAGCGAGTCAGTCAGGATGACGTGGCTCGCTCTACGTTGTATGTCGCTCGCGCAAAGATGCATATTGATACGAAGAAGTGGATGTACGGTCTTGCTAAACCATGCCCTGGTTGTGCTCGTGCTATTGCTACATTTGATATTCAAAAAGTGGTTTACACGTTAGATGGAGAAGATTATAAATATATGTAAATCATACTTGGTTGGGATAATCTTATGAAAACATTTAAAGCATATTTGGAAGAAGATATGGTAGCAAAAACTGTAGATCAAGTTTTAAATGAAGGTACCCGTAGAACTTTTATAAGAGAAGCAGTCACAGCCCAACAGGGATTTGCATACGAAAAAAATGCTGCAAATGTATTAAAAAAGTTTAATATAGTACCAAAAGAATTTACTCCTGCGGGTGCTGGTTCGGATATACCGGATCTTATGCTACAAAAAAATAACGTGAAAGCGGGTTGTGAATTAAAAATAACAGCCGCATCTGCGGGTTCATTAGTAATGAAATACAATAAAGGAAACTGGTCTATTGGTACAGATAATGAAAAGAACGATGAAAAATTATTTGTGATAAATCTAGCAAAAGAAGTTGGTGTTTTAAATCAGATTAAATCTATATGGAAAAATGAACCATATAAATTTACTACAAACTCAAAATTAAAAAAAGAAATTGAAGGTCTTGATAAAAGGGCAATTTATTCAAAGGAACTTTCAAGATTTCCAGAAATTAAAGGCAATATTTCAGCTGAAAAAATTGAAGAATATTATAATAAAAAGAAAACTTATTATGTAAATATAGGAACACACGGTTTTTATTTACTGGGCAACAAAAATCCTTTAAAACTTTCCGGCGTCCCTAGATTTGGGACTTCTGCAAATGCATCATATAGAGCAAGAGTACAAGCAAAAGGTGGTGGTTCATATCAGTTTACCTTTGAAATGAGTTTTTCAATTAAAGCTGCTTCAAAATCACCCTTTAATATTGCACCAATTGTAGGAAAGAAAAATGTAAGTATTGATGGTGATAAATTAGAATTGGATTGGTTTTTAAAATAATGCTCAACCTCAAATCATTCATCGTCGAAGAAAAGAATACGCACATGACTCACATCGAGGAGCTGATGTTCCTTGGTGGTGTCGATGGTACACGTCAGGCGATTAACTTCCTTCGTGATCTCCGTGATATGCTGAAGGGTAATGCTACCTCTGCCGTTGACATTACAGTTAAGTGGGATGGTGCTCCTGCTATCTTCGCTGGTGTTGATCCTGCAGACGGTAAGTTCTTTGTCGCTAAGAAAGGTTTGTTTGCCAAGACTCCTAAGATGTACAAGACGAACGCTGATATCAAAGCAGAGTTATCTGGTGAACTTGCAAAGAAGTTTACAATCGCTCTTGCTGAGTTTTCCAAACTTGGTATTAAAAAAGGTGTCTATCAAGGCGACATGATGTTCACGAAAGGTGACGTGAAAGTAGAAACGATTGAGGGGCAGAAGTATTATACATTCCAGCCCAACACGATTGTCTATGCTGTTCCTGTAAACACACCTCTTGGTAAGCAGATTGCGAGAGCAAAGATTGGTGTTGTTTGGCATACAACATATACAGGTAGCACGATTCAGAATATGTCTGCTTCGTTTGGTAAGGGTATTGTTTCTAATTTAAAACAATCATCAACTATCTGGATGGATGATGCTACATATCGTGATGTTTCTGGTAAAGCAACATTCAGCAAGAAAGAGTCAGACCAGTTTGATACAATGCTATCAGGCGCTGGTAAGTTGTTTAATAAAGTTAATGGTGATGCTTTCCGAACAATTACAGGCGACGATGAGTTGCGTCAGAAGACATTGACGTTTATCAATACATATGTTCGTGGTGGTAAAAACTTCCCAGATAGTGATAAGATGGCAACTGGTCTTGTAATGTATCTCAACGATTGG
>Ga0196901_1001070_pt1 | contig 14056 bp, 4 predicted proteins | sample CB_VirMetaG_FD_169099 | JGI IMG/M metagenome (GOLD analysis project Ga0196901, IMG submission 169099) | Freshwater to marine saline gradient viral communities from Chesapeake Bay - CB_1504_1 Viral MetaG (v3) (version 3) | ecosystem: Environmental > Aquatic > Marine > Coastal | place: USA... | reverse complement strand
AGTCGCGTGCTCCCCTTTGATCCTTAATAATTGATCTAAAGATTGTTTAGATCCATCTTTTATAGCTTTAACAGCATCTTTATAATTTGGGTGTTTTTCATTTATAACTATAACACCTTCTTTAAAAAGTTTTTGTTGAGGTTTAGTTAGTGTATTTGAATAAGTAGATCCTGTATCTGTGTTTAAGTATACAGCTTGGGATTCAGCATGAAATTGAATATCACTAATACCTGTCAATCCTCTTAAGGATTTTCCAATGTTAGTTGTAGATTCTAGTAGCCTTAAAAAACCTACTGCCTGAGCAGGGTCTTTAGCTATTATATCAAATGCAGCCTCTAAAACAGCTTGAGCTGCTTGCTTATTAGCTATGTTTAGTGCGTCTACTTTGTCTTTATAGTTTTTGTTAAAGTAATCTATCTTATCCTGTACAGTATCAAATTTTTTGTTTAATACATCTTTAGTTATTTTATCCACTAATCCGTACCCAGCTTGCACTATAGTAATATCTTCTGTATTAAAATTTAGATTAATACCATCCGCTTCTAAAAGCTTTATTTTGTTTTTAATATCTCCTCCTTTAGTTCCTTCAGTTGTGTTTAAATATCTAAAATGAGCACCAAAAAATTCAAAACCTAAAGCTTTAACCAAAGAATTAGGCAAAGCGTCAATTAACTTGTTAGAAAACACATCTAACTGCTTCATTGCTTTTTCGTTATCTCTTTTTGAATTATCTTTAAAGTACTCAGCTAATATACCTTTAATAGCGTTTGGAGCGTCTTTCCATACTTTTAATCCTTGTTTGTAACCCTGCGAACCTCCATCTAATTGCGTGCTAATACTTTCCCATATAGCTTTAGATTCTGGATCCAAAGTATCATAGAGATTATCTACAGCTGCAGCATCTCCCTCAATAAAAGAGTAAAACATATTCTTCATTGTAGGTACTGAGAATTTAATTGTACCTCTTTCAGATTGTCTAACTATGTCTTCTACAAAGTTATCGCCTAAAACAACACCCCTAGCTGCTTGATTGTTTTCAAAAGCTTTACTTATTTCGCTGTTTTCGTTTTGCAGTTCAGTATTAAATATTTCTAAAGATATTTCCTCAGCCATAGCTTTAGCTAGAGACTCTTTTCGACCTCGTATAGGGTTACCATCTTTACCTATAATATAAGCCAAGAAATCGGCGTCAGACAAAGCATTAGCAACATTAGGTCTTCTTCTAACTATATCGGCCCCGGACGTTTTACCCGCCTGGTTTGTAGTTGTTTTTTCCCTATCTATTTTTTTCCCTTCCCAATCCGATGTAAACTTACCGTCCACTTGTTTTTGAACCGCTTGAGGCATAGCCGTCATTAACCACGTTGTGGTCATATTTTCTAGTATAGCCTTCTTGTTTTTTAGTAGGTATTTTTCTAAAACAGCATCCTTTTTACCACCCATCTCCTCTTTAAGATTGATGTCAACTTGTTTGCCAAGCTCTTTTTTTATTTCAGCAATTAAGGGAGTAACAGTTTTATTAATAGATACACTAGCATTTATAGCAGACTTAAGTGTCCTTACAGTACTTAATACTTTTTTCTTAATATCTATGATGGCATCTTTAGATACCACCCTACTTTCTGATAAGCTCTTATATTTTGGAGCCTCCTCTTTTTTATCTACAGGAGCTTCATCAACCACATTAGCGGCTTTATCTAGCGTTTCAAATTGATTAGTATCAATACCCGCTAAATATCTTCTTTCCTCTGGATTTCTTTTGTATTCTTCTCTAACAACATCTTTTATCCTTAAAGCTATCCGCCCATTTAAGAAGCCATATAAGTCCCCCTGGCCATTCCATTTAGTAGGCTCTTTGGCTAAGTATAGTTTTTCAATAACGTCATCTGCAAAGTCTTGTGCGGCTTGTTTTGATAGGTTAAATCTACCTATAATTTGGGCTTTAACCATCCCTGGTAACTCAGTAGCTATAGTAGACTGGGCTGCTCTACTCTGCAATTCATTATAGGGTATATTATCCAAAGCTATTTTTGCCTTGTCCGCTTCTCTTGAATACTTTTGAGTTACAGCGGTTTCGCCAATACCAAATATAGTTCTACCAATAGTTTCGTCTAAGGATATATCTGAACTGGGATTGTAATTTAGCACGGTATTTAGTATGCTATTAGCATTGTTTTTACCAATTAAAGCGTATTCGGTAGCTTGAAATTTTTCCGAGGTTCCAAAAACACTATTGGAAGATTTATTCATTAACTCTTGCATTCTAGGACGGTAGGCTATTGCAATTTTTAAAGCTCTTTTAGGTAAATCTATTTTAGTATCGTTGTATACAGCTTTTATATTAGCTTCAAAGTTTGCATCATATAAAAACGCGCTGGTATTACCAAGTTTTTTTCCAACTTTAACTCCCCTTTTAGCGGCTTTTGTTAAACCTTTGCCTAACCCTTTACCACTTATTACGCTTTTATTGAAATCCTTTATAAAATTAAAAACGTCTCTACCTGAATTAAACGTAACGTTCATACCTGCTTTTTGCAATCCTTGACGTATGAAATCGCCTATTTTAGTAAAAGCATTTTCTTCAAAAGATATATACCCTTGGGTTAAACCTTCCGAGAATATGGTAAGTAATTCTTCTGCCTGCACACTAGATGGCTTTTCTTTATAAGCTTCTAGCCTACCTTGTATATAGGAATTATTAAAGCTCACCCCGGTAGGTATCATTTTATCAATTTCGGATTTAAGAGCATTGCTCATTTGTATTATAGCTCCGGGGTTGTCGGTAATTGTTTTAAGCAGCACTCCGTGCAATAATTCATGCTGGGCAGTAGTTACTGCTTTATTTGTGCCCGCAACGTCCTCATTTACCACTATACTTTGGGTACCATCCTTATTTTGTATAATAAACCCATTTTGCGCTAAAGCTTCCTCTGCATCTATTAGATCCTCTTTGTCTTCGTCTTTCTTTTCTATATTCCTTTCGGTTATAGCGACGTTTTCCTTAGCTATTAATTCGGTAATTTCCTGTGTGTTGCCTTTCGTGAAAGTAATTCCCAACGCGTCAGCTATTTTCTTAGTACCTGCCTCTGTTTTTTCTTCTATGATTGAAGATTGTTGTTTAACTTGAGAAGCCTCTATTTTAGCATCAATAGCTTCAATTTCTGCATTAACCCCTTTTGTGTATCTCTGGTCAGCTTTAGCCCTCTTCTCTAATAATTGATTTTTTTGAATAAGTAAATCTATTTGTTCATCATTCATTATATCCGGAGCAACATTTATAGCTTTTATAATATATCCCCCGTATTCTATAGCGGAGTTTATATCAGCTAGTTGTCTTGTAGCTGCACCCTTGCTTTCCTGAGTTCTTGCCTTCCTTAGCTTATCTTCAACAACTTTTTTGCTTTCCTGTAAGGTAGCAATAATATCCGCTCCTTGAATTCTGTATTGGTTGTATATCTTATTTTTAAAATCTGCTAATTGAGCGGGCGCCATAACTGTAGTTGTAGACCCCGTTAGAAGTATTGTCCCCGCTATTGTCTCAAACTGGGTATCCCAGTCAAAAAATTTAACTTCATTACTTAAACCAACGGTTATTTTAGCTATGTCTTGCAAAAATAACTCCGCCTCTTCCTCCCCGAGCTCTCCTAAAAGAGTATTAAACCCTTGTTTACTAACGGCTTTTATACCTTCTTTAGTTGTAGCTTTCTTAAGGTTTTCTATAACAGTAGTTTTTATTGCTTTTCCCACGGAAGTTCTGAAGAAGTTAACATCGGGCATTATCCCCTGCACCACGGCCGTAGCGGTAGAAGTCATTGTTGAATATGCTATTGCTTGTTTGTCAGTAAGTCCAAATTGCTTACCTTCCATGTAGTTGTCATTAACCGTAGCCCTAAAAGCAAATGCTCCCATTTTAAATTTTGTCACAGTTTCAGGACTAGCTCCCATTCCTTTAAGCACGGAATAAGCATTTTTCACACCTTTCACGTCCCCTTTGCGGGCGGCTAGAGCTACACCTATAGTGAAAGGCAACATATTAGCTATTGTTTTACTAGTTGACCTAAAAGATACATCATCCCAAGAAGATAAACTACTCCCTTTAGGGCTTACTCCAAGATAATTGAAAGAATTGTAGTTAGCAAACATATCGCTAACCATATCCAATCTAGAATATTCATCTTCTTCAAAAGTACCTGCTAATCCAAAACCTAATTGATTTAACCAAATAGAAAAGCCAGCTGTAGATTCCCCAATAATCTGTTGCCCGCCTTGAACGAGGGTGCCTATAAAATCGCCTGCTCCGCCTATAAACCCTCCGTCTATATGTCTATCTCTCCATTTATAAAAGTCATCGGTCATTTGAAATATGTTTCCAAATGATTGTTCACCTATGTTAAAAGCTAATTTTGCTGAGGTTGCTTGTAAATTATTAGCTGCTTTATAAAGAATAGATTGAGCAGCATTAGCCACTTCAGGTATTATTGTTGCAGACTCTTCTGACGCAAATATAATTTCTTGAGCTTTATTATATTCAGTTAGATAATCCTCGTAGGCTTGGCCTAACACCACACTTTTAGCCTCAGTGATAATCATTTTTTTGTCGTCAATATTAAGATTACCGCTAAGAGTTTTACCTATTAACTTGGGATTGGCAGATAATTTATTTATTATTTCATCTTCAACTTTTTGATCAAATATTTTTTTTTCCTCTTTATTTTCCCCTAGATCACTTAATCCAAAACTACTATAAGTATCTTTAGTTCTAGCTGTAGATATTTCTTCTAATAGCAAACTTTGTTCTTCATACTTCTTTTTTTGATAAGCATTTTCAAATACATCTTCTTTTCTTGAATTAAATCTACGGTAATATTGCCCCTCGTCCTCAGCTGACAATTCCTTGCCTTTAAATTCAGCAAGCCCGTTTTTAAAAGCTAAATCTATTTCATTTATTTTAGCCGTAATTTTATTTCTTTCTCTAGCCGGAGCTGTTCTAGAGTCTTCAAGTTCATTCTCTTTATTGTACTCCAGCTGTTTTATTTGTGAATTAATATCAGAAGACTCCTTAGACATCAAACTGTATTCTTCCTGTTTTTTCTTTAAAAATGTAATTTCATTATCATAAGCAGACAAAGCTGGCTTATTCCTATTAAGTTCTGAGTCTTCGTATAAATCTATAATAAAATTACTAGGGCTGTAATTAGGGTTATCTAACTTAGGCTTTTTTTTAGTAGCTTCAAATTCTTCTTTTTCTTCTTGAAAAGAATACTGAGATTCGGTAGGCCCTCCTGGGCGATTTATCCATTTAGATAGTTCGTCAGCGGTAAGGTCGGGGTTTTTATCAATATAATCTTTTGTTTCTTCCTCCCACGCTTTTATAGTTATCGGGTTGCCAAATTTATCTAATTGAATGCTAGCTTTCTCTAACCCTAACACCGAAAAACCATCTTCCGATGCAGACTCCGTATTGTCTTGTGCTACAACATTCGATCCCGCATTCACACTCGCTGCAGGATCTTTTGGAAAATCCGTCGTATTTCCACCCCCTCTCGAGGTTTGTAATAAACTTGATTCATCAGGAGCAACACTAACTTCTCCTATATATTCTACAGACCAGCCCATAAGCTCAGCCTCTGAAAGAGTCTGTTTAATCTCACCCTCATTAAGTAAAACTTCAACCCCGTTTATTATATATTTGTGCATAATTGTTATTGTTTATATTATTTTTGTTGATTTGAATTAAGCTTATCCCATATATTTTGGGCTAATACTTGTTTTGTTCCTGCACTGGCGCTTGATGTATTTTGTATAAATGACATCACTCCATCTTTAGTATTCAGATCATATGGTGGGATGGGAGGCGGATTCTTCCCGTTTAATTTGACAGTAGCTATTCCATTTACTATTTCAATATTATTTATTGTTTTCCATCCTGACCCTTCAAAAATACGGGAATTTGGACCAACACCAAAATCACTAGGCACTAAGGTTTGGGAAGTTTTTCCAGAGACATTTTGTAGTATGTCATTATTAGATTTTGCAAAGTCGCCATCTGCACCTGTAGGTACTGGTTTAGATTCTATTTTAACCTTGTAAAATTTACCATTTCTTTCTGTTATAGGGGAACCTTGAGCACTTAAAATAGTTTTTATATAGTCTTGCTCAAATTCTTTTTGTAATTTTGTCGCTCCCTTGGCACTGCCTAAATCATTCATCATTTTTTGAGCATCTTCAGGAGTGTACCCTAATTGGTGGGTGAGCATAGAAATCTGATCTTGCCTTTCCCCCGATATAAATTCAGACCAGCCATACATACCAAGCTCCCTCATTGTTTTATTTCCAGCTTCATTTAACGCAAATAGTGAAGTGGTTGTTTGTGTAGGAACACCGTTGGGGTTATCATTATCTGTTACTTTCACTTCAAAAGCACTCCCTTGTTCCATGCCCTCGGTATAAACCCCCTTAACATTTCCTTTGTCGTCAAATATATTCTTATTCATCATTTGGTTGCCGTTATCAATAATTGGGGTTACATCATGGGTTAAATTATTGAGTAGGGCATTCGCCTCAGTTAGCCCCATATTAACCTCCCATTTATCAGATTCATCATCACCGCCTCCACTACCTTTGAACATGGTATCCGTAGGGTCCCCGTTTGCATCATATACCATTTCCAAGTTAAACGTATGATCCCCTAATCCAGTTGTGGCTGCGCCCAAACCCCGGGCGGCGCTAGTGCTGCCCTTAGCCCCTGAACTCCAGTTTATAGATTTATTCATAACAGTGGGATCATTCATTAGATCTTTCTGGTCCTGCGCAGCAGTAGCTACTGATCCTATATAATCATTAAGCTGGTCTATCTTCCCTGGAATTATAGCCAATTTAGACTCTATTTCTTTTCTGCGTTCATTAGTGACACCTCCTGCTAATTCATTGCTTAATTTATTTTTATATTCCATCCATGCCGTACTCGCATCCGTAAAATCTTTTACAACCTTTTGTGATTGCCCTGAATCTTTACCGGTTTTAGCAATTTTTGCTTGATCTACTGCATTTTGTTCAGACTGTCTATTAAGTCTAGCAGTATCTATCTTCCCTGCTTCAATTGCTCTCTTTTTTCTTTCTACAAAAGCACTAGATATATCGGCTAGCCCTCTTGTTAATGCTTCGGAAACCATTGTTCCTGAATTATCTACTATTATTTCTGGGTTTCTATAACTCATTTTAGCTACAATTATTGATTTTAATTCGACCCTTGCCCAATTATGTTATTCTTTTTCTTCTTTTCAAATAAACCTAACTCCCCAGCGGTTGCAATACCAGAAGAAATCCCACCAATTGTACCCGCTATAGCGGCTTGGCCAGCAGCATTAGCTTGAGCAATGTTTTGACTAGCTTGGCCTTCTTGTCCAGATAGCCTATCTAATGTAGCCGCATCTCTATTTTCCTGCATCTCAAATTCAAATTGCTTTCCTCTAGCTTGGTTATCTTGAAACCTTCCGCCTTCCGCTATTTGTATACCTTGCACCCTAGCTTTTTCTTGCATTTGCATTTGCTGTAGGGTTTGTTCGCCTTGAGCTTTTAATTTTTCATTTTCTGATTCCTGGGTCTCTATAGTGGCTGATACCCCTTGCTTGCTTTTTGCAGCTGCATTTGCTAAAGCGGTTGCACCTCCAGCTCCTGCTCCTGTAGCTTGCAATAAATCTAAAGTATTTGCCAAAGATATATCTGCTTCTTCTATTGCTATCGCAGCGGCATTTGTAGCTACCGCTAAATTCGCAAATGGGTTACTCATGGATCCACTAAGATCAGTGGCTAAAGAACTTAAATCAGTGGAGTCGGCGTAAGGGTTTATAACAGCTTGTCTACTTGCCTCAAATGCTCTTATCTGGGCTGCTCTCCTCCTTTGATCCGCTTCTGCTTTTTTGCGTGCTTTTTTAGCTTTACTACCTTGTATTATACCACCTACAACTGACACGACTGCTGTTCCCATTGCTACGTAAGTCATAATGCTATTTTTTTAGTTAAATTATTTTTATATTCTATATACTTATTTTTGTCATTAACGACATATTTTTCCTCTAGTGCGATCATATCCTCTGTATTGTCTTCATTTGGGTGTACGGTAACCAATATTGTGTCTGTTATTGCATAAGCTACTCTTTGTGTACCTGGTTCTGAAACTATCGTTAGAGGAGCCTGTAACAGTTCCACCCCGTTCGCCTCAGTTAGTATAATAACAGCTCCCTTCATTAAAAAGAGGTGGTGCCTATGCTTATGCACCTTACCTATTGCCAATGTACCCTCCGGTATCTCTAATTCTCTTACATATATCCCCGGTGAAAAAGAATGTGTAGGGGGCATATCTAAAGGTATGATTTCTGGTCTAAGTAGAAATTGCTCTATTTCGGCAATACCATTAGCCATATTTTTTTGATATTTTATTACTTTGTTTTTCATTTAATTTTATTTAATATGATGATGTAACAAATCCTGTACTTACAGCAAATAGTTCTTTTTTAGCATTTTTAGCATTCTGCATCCGCATTGTTACCTTAGCATAAAACCCTTTTACACCCGAAGAAGACGCTCCCCAAATAATCTCCCCACTATGTGATGGCGTAGCATTAACTAGGTTTGCAAAATACTTATCTTCCTTTTGTTTAAAGGTGTTCATTAATAAGGCATTTTGCATTTGAGTTAAAGATGTAGCAAATGTAGCCTGCGTTATAGGAAAGGAATAATCTGTATTTGTTATAAAACTATCCATTACCCACCCGGTATCCCCTTCGTAATTTATTGTTTGAAAGTTTTTAACCGTAGATTGTTCTGCGTTAAATATAAATGTAACCTGGGAGTTAAACTGGGTGCCGTAAAAAATCCCTCTGCTCTGGGTGCTAGGAGCTAAGGTGTAATGCTTGTATAGTTTTCCTCCTTTAGCTGTAAAGTAATCATTATTAAGACTTATAATTTGATTAGGTTGGTAATCAAATAAACTAACCCACCCAAGTACACTCTCATCAAAAGCTAACGTTACATATGGTAATCCTGGAGTTGGTGTTTTAGAAGCGTTGGTGCCTTCCTGTATAGATAAAACGTATTGTTTGTTATGTGCGTCCCAGCCCCCTATAATGAATCCGTTATTCAAATTAGTGGAAAGCTTATCCCTAAAGTAATCGGTCATACCATAGTCAGATATGAGAGTTATACCATCCATAGACAGTCTACATACAACATTTTGATCCCTATCGGTGAAGTATTTTCTATAGCCATTAACCGCAAAAGACTCAGGATCTTTGGAAATACCATATTCTCCAGCATAAGCAACGTTTTGCCCTATGACTAAATTACGGCTAGTAACACTAGCATCCCCCTCTGCAGAGTATATTGCGTCTTTATCTATTAAAGATCTACTTACCTTATTTTCTTGAAAAATTATAAGATTAGTATCTTCCGCATATAATCTTTGTATTGATCCGTTTGATGGGTCTACTGTTCTTGTAATATCCTCCGCTACCGAAAATTGGTTAGTTTGGTTTATACCCGTTCTAGAATTAAATATACCAGAATGTATAAGAGTACTTGCCCTATGAGACTGAGACGTTTCTTCCTCAACCAAATACGCCTTGGCCCCAAAATCCACAGAAGTATTGTTATAGCCTCCAGAGATTCTAGCTTCCTCTATAAGCCAATCGCTATCGGAGGTAGTACCATACGCTTGTGGTATATTATTGAAGTCAGTTATTTTTCCAAAAACCATAAGATGGTCAGCGGACATATCCACTCCATTAACAACTGTATTATCTAATAAAAATTCAGTATCACTAATTCTTTCTACTATATGAGCGTTAAGGATTTTCCCCGCCACGCCTAATAAATCAGTGTAGGTCATAGTAACCTCCTGTCCAACATTCATTTGAGTTACAGAAGCCCCCAAGCCTGTTGAGGGGTCTACTGCAATTTCAAATGTAAACCCAGAGTGAGAAACATAATCGGAGCTATATCCGGGGGTTACATCAGCTATTGTTTTTATCTTTTTTAACCAAAAGGTATTAAAGTATTTTAATTCTATTGTTGCTGCCATATTTATGCGTCGGTTTTTATTCTAAAAGTGCCTGCATCGAGATTAGGGCCTAAACCTAATTCTACCTCAGTAGTTAGTACCGCATTAACTCCTGAGTAAATACCACCATTTTGTTCTCTAACCCCAGTAATATGGTCAAACTTAGCACACCATTGAAGGTTAACAGCATCATTACCAGTTGCTGTTGTCCACAGGTATTCCCCCATATCTAGATCCTCTAAATCCAATTGAAAATTTATGTACGTAGTTCCTTCGGGTGGTGTGTAGGGCGTGGTAAATTCTTGATCTATAAAAAATAATTCCACATATTCTCCATAAGGAGTTTCCGCATACAATACATCATCTCCTATAACCTTAAATTCCCCTGCAGTGATTCCAGGATCGGACCTATTATATTTGTAAACGCCCGCGGTCCCGAGGTCATCGTTTTGTTGAACAAAATTTATCCCCCTCCATGGTACACATCCTGGATAATGCAAATCATCTGACACAACCCAAGCCGCTGGCATATTTTCTGGGTCCAAAGGGTCTGAGGAAAACACAAGCTTTAAATCGGTCATAACTATGGCATACTCTACTCCCTTAGGAGGGGGGTCCACAAAAGTATTATAATTAAAACACCTAGTGGATTGAGCGTAGGGTATGGTGGGTCCACCGAGGTTTTGTACCGACCAAGTGGCACTAGTGGTGAAGTAAAATGGAGTATCGAATTGGGGGGAACGTACCCCTGAATTAATATACCCAGCACGATTATATTCCTGCTCCCTTTGTAGCTCCTGCCAAAGCTGGGGGGTCTGATCATCCGCATACCTATAATAGAATCTTACGGTCTTGAATGTAAAAATTGGGTTGTCTGTTTCCTTCATCTGGGCATTAACGGAGAATGCTATAGTTCCAGAAGTATGCGCGGCCTCCGCCCCCTCATTAAGCCTAAATGTAGTGGTGGCTATTGGTGGAACAGTACCAGGGGGGTAGTCAATGCCATTGGGATTAAAATCTTGATTAAAATCAAGATCCCGAGCGGCTATATACCATATCCCAGATACGGGGTCCGGTTGAGCATTTGCAAGTGGGTATAATACTGAAGCAGTTTCACCCAGAACAACATTCAAAATGCAGGGGGATATAGCCTGACTGTTAAGATGCGGGTAACCTATTGTTATTTGAATGGATTGCTCCCGATAAAGAGGGATGTATGGATCATTACCAGACTGAGGTACTGATACCCCACTTGCATCTGTTAATCTTACAGTAACATTATAAGTGCCACCAGGTACGATTCCCGAGCTGTCTTGTACCATCTCACCGCTGTTTATGTCCATTACCCAGGAGGGGGGCAGGCCATCTCCAGTCATTGTATATTCTAATCCTTCTTTGTTGGCTCCCACTACAGTTGATCCAGTCCCGTTTTCAGAGTTTGCCCAAGCCTCTATAGGTATGAGTATTGAGTCATGGGTAGTCTTCTCTATAGGTGAAATTGTGTCAAAATAAGGTTGAATATTTTTCATTGCCCCTACACCTTCCGGCTCCCCCCCTATAAAGAGCGTACTAGTAATCCCGGCTCCATCATCAGTGGTTACTGCTATTTCAAATGTAAAAACAGAGGTTCGGCCGTCGTCTTCGGTATAAACAAACGACTCACCCCCGGTAAATTTAATTTGGTACCCACCTTGGTTTGGCCCAGAAGGCTCTACGAGCAGCTCAAAAGCATCAGGGATTACAACACCGTCCCCATTTGTAACCGATACCAGTACTCCCTGTGTAGGAGAAAGGAATATGTTACCCTGAGCATCTATTGGCCAGAAATATCCATTGGTTGTAACATACTCATTGGTTGGAGTATTTTCTCTAAATTCCCAAACTACGTCTACAAATCCCACGGCGCCTCCTGAAGTAGAGGCTACGTCTGCATTAAGATCTACTATTAAACCCTCAGAGGATGTTTCCCAATATATATCCAATAATGATTCTACGGGAGCTGTTTCATAGACGGCTAGATAGGGTAGCATATTTAAAGTCTCCTCCCCTTCATTCCCGCTGGCGCCAACTGCATCGGTAACTCCTATAGGTTTTTCTAATGTGGATATTCTAGCAATTAATGGATCTGTATCTATTTGGTAAAAAACAAGGTTGCCATTTTTTCCCCCTGTAAATGTGTTTTGATCGAACCCGGATAAATCCGCATAAGCCATATTAAAGTCTGAGGCCTTCGCTATAGCTGTAGATAAATGATCCACTGCTGCTTTTCCTTCAGACGTTATCCTGGCAAAATAAGGCGCATTATATGGGCCATATATAGGGTAAGTGTCTCCGCTAGGAAATAATACACCTTCTCCCACTTGTATTTGCACGTTGGTAACAACTCCATATAATTCTACAGAACTTCTATATTGTGTTTGATCAGGGCCAACTTGTAGTAAGTCCCTAGGAACTTTATTTATATTGTCATTAAACAGCACAGTGAATGCTGTTTTATTAGTTTCATTTGCAGGAAATATTCCGTTATCAATCCCTCCAGCTACGTCCGCTACGGAGTTTCCAGATTGACCAGGATACCCATTGAGTATACCAGGTAAGTACACGTTGTAGTACTCTTGTTGTGTTTGTTTGACTACTATTTTATAACTATACCAGCCTAAATCGTTTATAATATATGCAAATTTTATATCAGGAACCCCCACTCCTAAATTTTCCGTTCTGTTATATACATCACTAACCCTACCGCTAGTCGTAACGGTATATGCTTGGTTAACTCCTGTAGGGCCGGTAATATTAGATACATATACAAAATCTTCGTAATAACCTCTCATAGAGTCCCCAATCTGGGGTAAATTTACATTGTTAGGATAACCGGTGACTGGGTCATTGTCTAACCTAAATGTATATGTTGTATTTGTTATATTTATTCCAGCCGCTTTAATTGCAAACCCAATACCGGAAGAGGTATTTTGCTGCTCAATAGCATACAATCCTGGAGTACCTAAAGCTGTATTTATAGTGGACGATATAGGAGAATTTAGTATTAAAACAATAGCGTCCCCCCTCCAGGTTTTAACGTTTGTATCAAATTCAGATATGTCGTAGGGGCTATATATAGTTGATCCTGAGTAAAAATACCCCCCAAAATTAGTCCCATTATCTACAGATGATAGTATAACCGGGGATTGTCTACCAAATTTGTCTGCTAATACAAACCCAATTTGATAATTTCTATTTCTTTTTACTGAACTGTTGGGATACTCTATAAAGTTATTTGATGAACCTGTAACGCTTTTATGTGATATTCGGCAGTTATAGTTTAAGTTAGTAGGTGGGGTATATTGATCTATATAATTCCCATATATAATCCTATTGCCGGCACTTTCCTGAGCAAAAGCTCTTACCGGTACTTTATCATAAACCCTAACGGACTGAGCCTCAGGTAATGTTTTATAAGGTTTTCGGGATTGGTAGTCGTAGGCATAGTAATTTTCTATCCCACTTATACCGGCTATTTTTGATGCGGTCACACTTTCTAAAACCTTAATAAGGGTATTAGAGCTTTCTTTGAATAGTATTTCCACCTCTTTTATTTTATAATCTGAGGTTATTCTATTTGCAGATGTAGGTAGTGGTATTACAAGACCTATATTCTGCACGTTATTCTTCATAAAGTCTATAACAGTAGACTGGTATGCTGCATCCTCATCCCCACTGATAAAGTATCCTTTTTGTTTTGGTATATAGGCTATTTGTGTAAAAGGAGCCGCTAAAGAGTACTCGTTATCATCATACTTAAACCTGTAACTAAATCTAACAAATCTATCCTCAAGATAATCTGGATCACCAGGCCATTCTGGATCATCATTTTTATTGGTCATTGTAGAATTAATAAAACTATAATATGTGTCAGGGATTGGGGGGGTTACAAAATCAGGTGAAATAAAAATTCTAGTTTGGGAGCCCGCTTGTAATGCAACACTTGTTATTGTTATGTAG
>Ga0196901_1001067_pt1 | contig 14073 bp, 19 predicted proteins | sample CB_VirMetaG_FD_169099 | JGI IMG/M metagenome (GOLD analysis project Ga0196901, IMG submission 169099) | Freshwater to marine saline gradient viral communities from Chesapeake Bay - CB_1504_1 Viral MetaG (v3) (version 3) | ecosystem: Environmental > Aquatic > Marine > Coastal | place: USA... | reverse complement strand
GCTATTAACTGGATCAGTCAAGGACTTAACGGTGTGTTTTTAACACTAGAACTTAGTGAAGAACTTTGTGCTATGCGTATGGATGCTATGGTAGCAAACATGAGCACAAAAGAAATATTCAAAGAAATAGACACACTTGAAATGAAAGTTAAGATGGTGGGTAAAAAGTCTGGTAAACTACGCATTAAGTATATGCCAGCACAGAGCAATGTTAACCAGATTAGAGCATACTTAAAAGAACTTGAAATACAAACAGGGCAAAAGACAGACTTTATTATGGTAGACTACTTAGACTTGGTAATGCCTGTTAGTGCTAAAGTATCGCCAAGTGATTTGTTTATCAAAGACAAGTATGTGTCGGAAGAACTGCGAAACTTGGCACGTGAATTTGAAATATTAATGATTACAGCATCGCAGTTGAATCGTAGTGCTGTTGAAGAAATTGAATTTGACCACAGTCATATATCGGGTGGTATTAGTAAGATCAACACAGCAGATAACGTGTTTGGTATTTTTACAAGTAGAGCTATGCGTGAGCGTGGACGCTATCAAATACAGTTGATGAAAACACGTAGTAGTAGTGGTGTTGGTACAAAGGTAGACTTGGAGTTTAACTTGGAGAGCTTACGTATTACAGATCCAGGTGAAGAAGGACAAAGTGAAGGTGGTGGCTTTGGTGGGCAGAAGCCAAGTGATATTATGAGCCAAATTAAATCTACTAGCACAGTTACACCACTAGCACCGCCGCAAGACGTAGGCAAAGTACAGGCTAATGTAGACAGTACAAAACTTAAACAAATGCTTGCTGGCTTAAAGACTAAGGCCGAGTAATGCCCGACGATATTAAACAACAACCAGGATTCTGTTATGAATTTTTTAAAAATCAGGCATTTTGGAGTTATAAGAATACAATAGGTTATAACCCTTGCAGTTTTTTTAAAGGATTTATAGTTACTGGAGTTGACCCAAAAGAAGCTTGGTACGGTCCTGAACATAAATCTCTAATAGAACAAATTAGTAACGGCGAACTAATAGACGGATGCAGAGCTTGCTACCGAGCAGAACGCAACGGACTTACTAGTAGAAGGCAATCAAGTAGAGAATTATATGAAAATTTTTACAACGATACAGACATAACAGAGAACTCACCTGTTGGGTTAGATTATAGCGTTGGCAATCTCTGTAACTTAAAATGTACTATTTGCAATCCTGAAAATAGTAGTAAATGGGTAGAAGATTGGACACAACTTTACCCAAATGCCAACGTAACTGATTATCTATATAGAAAAAATCAATATGTTGAAATAACAGATACGGAACATCTCAGCAAGATTCGCATTGTACATTTTCACGGAGGTGGTGATCCATTCTTAAGTGACTCTCATGTAAGGTTACTTGAAAATATAAAAAAGTCCAAAGGACTTTCTGACGTAAGAGTTTTTTATAATGTTAATGGTACAAACCAAGTTGATCCAGCAGTTCTCAAGTTATGGAGTGAATGCAGTCTAGTAGAAATTTATTTCAGCATTGATGATATTGGTGATAGGTTTGAATACCAACGTACTGGCGCTAGTTGGGACCATACAGTAAAAACAATGCAGTGGTATCGAAATCATCTTCCAGATAATCATATGCTTTACATAAATTGTACCTGGGGATATCTAAATTTATTCTATTTAGATGAACTTTGCGATTGGCATACGTCAAACTTTAATACCACCCGCTTACGAGATCCTGTAAATTTAATATTCCAGAAGTGTACCGGAGATTATCAAATTAATCATCTAAGTGCAAAAAACATAGATATTTTACAAACAAAGTTCAAAAACAGACCCGAGTTACAAAACTTACTCAATATGCTTGAAGTAAGTGGTAAATCACATTCAGTTTTTTGGTCTAAGATCAAACGTTTAGACAAAATAAGAAATACTAATTTTAAAGAATTATGCCCAGAGTGGAGTGAATTATTATGAAAATATTGTGTAGCGGTAACCCTACTCACGAGACCATTGCCAACGGTATTAAACAAATTTATACCGATGCAGAGTTTGCTAGTAGAGCTACAGGGTATGACTTACGTTTTTGGGAACACGAAAGCGAAACATATTTTAGAAATCGTATAGTCAATTACAATGTTTTTATTAATGCCAGCTACTTGTGCAAATGGGGACAACATCAGTTATTAGAAATAACACACGAAGTCTGGAGCGAAAACAGAATCAAAGGGCATATAATTAATATTGGTAGTAGTGCTGAACTAGATGGTGTTCGTGATGATCGTGGTTACCACGGGCCTTACAGTATTCAAAAATCTACATTAAGACAACTTAGCATTTATTACAATAGAAAAAATGATATAAAATGCACACATGTTGTTGTGGGAGGTATCAATGATGGTAAGCCTGGCAATGAACGTGGGATTCGGCCTATAGAAGTAGCTAAAACTATTCAATATGCGCTAGAGAATTCGTCAAATATTCCGTTATTGTCTATTATCTAAGATAATAGAATTGAATAAATACTACAAACCTGGAGTAAATTTTGCAAAAGAAAACTCGTAGTATCCTGTCAGAACTTGCTGATATGCCAGTCACTCGCGATAGATCCAATCTAGTGGAAAGCCGTGCGAGTCACGTTATACAGGGTGCTATCAACTTAATCAACTACATTAAAGAGAACTATGAGCCAGAGCAGGCACTAGAGCTTGAGCGTAGACTGTTGAACAGTATTAAAGCACAAGATCCAAGTAAATTTACTCGCAGGATTAGGAGATTTAAGCGTGAAGATTAGAGATATTCTCAAAGAATTAAAGTCTGTTGATTCCAGCGGAAAGCGTGTATGGATGAAGGATATTATCGGCAAACCTGAGCCAGAGGAACAGGATTACGAGGACGAACAAGATTACGAAGATTACGAGGACGAGCAAGATTACGAAGATTACGAGGACGAGCAAGATTACGAGGACGAGCAAGATTACGAGGATGAAGTTGAAATTGATGAACCAGAGCAACAACCTGTAGTCAAAAAGACTAAGTCTAAGAAACCTGATCCCGTATCTAAGAAACCTGAGCCACCAAAGACTGTAATTAAACAGCCAACAGTAGCAAAATCTGAGCCAAAAGAAAATCCAAATGCTACACTAAAGAGTAAAATTGAATACCTCAAACGCGAAGGACATTTACAAAGTGGTAGAATCACCGACGACGAAAAGCGTTATATCGATGGGGTTGAGGTTTATGTAGACCCAAATAAGTTCGATAACGTATCACCAAATCAACCATTTCTTTCTTCAACTCCGCCACATCATCTCACATATATTGCTAGTGTACAGATCCCATTGGACACATGGATGCGATTAATGGGTAGAGAACCGCAAGGATTTACTGGTATAGTTTCTTTTGATCTTACACCAGCAGGATGGTGGTCACCTGACTTTCAGAAATATGTGAACCCAAACAATCCACTTAGTGAAGTAATTGATCAATATCAAAAGGATTAATATGCTATTAATCGAAGGTGGAAATATCTTTAAGGATGCTGACAAAAATCCTTTAACACAACGTATTAAACGAGAAGATATTCCTAGTACAGTAGCATGGCTCGAAAAAGTCTCAGGTTTAAAATTCCCCACAAACACTTGGTTAGGTAGTACAGGTAAAAAAGCCACATCAGGCGACCTCGACCTACAAGTTGATTCTAACACCACAGACAAAGACACACTCGTACAAATGTTGTTGGCCGCAGGCGTTGCTAAAACAGATATTAAAAAGTCTGGCGACAGCGTACACGTTAAAGCACCTATAGCAGGTGACAGAGCCAATGGTTATGCACAAGCAGACCTAATGTTCACAGATGACCCAGCGTGGCAATCCTTTGCTATGTCGGGTAGTGGTGAAGGCAGTGTTCTACCAGGTATGGCTAGACACATTATATTAAGTAGTATTGTTGCTGAACTACAACCTAACTTAAAGTGGAGTTATAAACACGGACTTGTACATAGAGACACAGACGAGCCTTATGAAGGTGGTAAAAGTCCTGCTACACTTAGCAAAGTAACAGGTATTCCTGTAGGCAAACTTAATACAGCAGACGACATTATAGATGCTATCAAAGGTGCTAGTAACTATGATCAGTTAGTCAGTAGAGCGAGAGAAACACTAGAGCGTTCCAACATACAATTACCAGAGTCGGCACCATTACCAGGTACAGGTGCTTGGTTTAATAGTATGGCTGAAAGTGCTGAATACAGTTTTATTAAAACCTTAACAGAAGATGTTAAGGGCCGTACCCCGCACCCAGAGGATGCTATATTTTCAGGTAGTGCCGCCGCCAGTCAGCAGATTGCTGGGCTCGGTGCAGTTGTATCAAACCCAAACAAACTTACTATTAAATGGGATGGGTTCCCGGCACTTATATTTGGACGTGATCCTGCTGACGGTAGACTAGCAGTTATGGACAAGTATATGTGGTCAAAAGGTGTATTGGCTAAAAGTATTGATGAGTGGAAGCAGTACGACAGTACCAAAGCACAAGGCGGACTACGTGGAGATTTGTACAATAAATTAGCACAGATTTGGCCAGGATTAGATGCCGCAACAGAAGGATCAGGCTTTTACTGGGGTGACTTACTATACGCAGGACAGTTACAGCCACAGGCAGGATCATATAACTTCAAACCAAATACAGTTGAATATCGTATTCCAGTTAATAGTGATTTAGGTAAGATGGTAGGCAATAGTGTAGGCGGTATAGTTGTGCATCAAAAGTTTGATCAGCCAGGCGGTACTAGTACACAGTGGGATGGCAAAGGTTTGAAGAATGTTCCAGGTGGCGTAGCAGTATTAACACCTAGTGCTGGTATACGTTTTGAACTTAAAGAGCCTGTACAAGCAGAAAAGAAGGCCAAAGCCGCAGTACAAAAATATGGTAGTGCAGTTGATCAATTACTAGCACAAATACCAGCAAGTACAATACAGCAGATTAAACGTTACTACAATCAGTATGTAACAGGACAAACAACACAACCATTATATACTTGGTTAGAAGGTAATACAAGTCAAAAACAATTCCAAGCATTAGTAGGTGATGATTATAGTGGGTTATTATTTGCACAAAACGCACAGGGCAAACCTGTAGCCAGTCCAGGTGCAGAAGGACTCACAGCAATATTCAATGCTATACTACAATATAAGCAAAACTTACATCAGCAGTTAGATGCACAGGTACAAGGGTTTGAGCAGTATGTAAATGATCAACCCGCAGGTGAAGGTTTTGTGTTTCCAACTCCGCAAGGACTAGTCAAAATAGTAGACCGTGCAGGCTTTAGTGCCGCAAACTTTGCTAAACCATAAATTCTCTATTCTTGTATAAATATTAACATGCGTATTTCGCACTAATATTAGGAGAAGAAACATGGCAATCGGAGTAACAAAAGTAAACGGTGATTCAGCTGGTGTTGTTAACGTAGATGCAGGTCGTAGCATTGCTAACGCAGTTATCATCAATACAGGTATTAACTCACCAATCTCAACACACTTATTAAGTTTTGCCGCTGGCGCTGGCGTTTTAAAAGACGAATTACAGCGTGGTGGTGACGGAACAGCAGGTGCTGTTGAAACATTATTACAGCAGGTCGCAAGTAACGCAACAGTTGTTGCTTACCAAGTTGACGCTGGTACAAGTGGTGCACAACAGTTAAGCGTTGTAGTTGAGCGTTCAAGCTGGGACAATGCTACATTACAAACAAACCTACGCACATTAGGTAACATTGGTGCATACGGTAATGTTTATTGTGGTGCCGCTCAGTTAACAGTTACAAGCCCAGGCTTAAAATTAGCTTAATTTAGCTAGACTGTAACAAAAAAGAAAGCAGACTTCGGTCTGCTTTTTTTATGGCTAGTATAAATACTTACATGCGTAAAACGCAACATATTAGGAGATTAAAATGGCAGGTTTAACAAAATCAAACGGTGACAGATTAGCAGTTAGTACACTTTACACAACAGCAAACTTGGGTTTATATGAAATTAACCCAGCAAGTGCTGTTACAGCTGATTCAGGTAGCGCACCTTCAGCAATTACAGAAGGTACAATTCGTACAGTTGTACAAGTTATCAATCCATTAATGTTTGAAGCAAAATCAGACGGCGATGTTATTATCGCTATTTGTGATAACAGCCAGTGGGATGCCGCTAGTATCAAACGTGCAGTTGACACAGCATTAGGTGTTACTAACACAGTTGTTACTAAGCAGACAACAATTCTTGGTTTAGCATAATAAACTAACCTAGACAAAAAAGGTGCTACGGCACCTTTTTTTGTGGCTAAATATTCGTGGAGATAAAATATGCCAGGAATAACACGAAGTTCAGGATACGAATTTGCAGGGTCAACAGACACACTATATCGCTTTGGCGGTAGTGTACGTTTCTTTAAAATTGACACAGGTGTTGATTTACGTTTTGAAGATGATGCTAGTGACGAAGCATACGAAGCAGTGCTACAGGCCATCCCGGGACTACTAGCAGTTAGCAGTGTAGGATCATCGGGTGTAATACACGCCTGTGTTGAAGCACACAGTTGTCTCAATGCAGATGCGCTACAAGCAGAAATACAAAGACTAGGTACACTTAAAGGTGCAGTTAATTTAAGCTCAACTACAGTAGTCGAAGGAACAAGTTTTACCGTCGCTTAGTCTGCTATAAATATTTTTATGCAGTACTATACAGGATTTACATTAGTTGACGTAACTGACACAGGAGTGACACGCAGTCGCCCTGGAAAAGAAAAAGAACGTAATCAACAGCGCAACTGGGAAACACTTATACAGGTGCTAAGTCTTAGAACACAGCCACAAGAAATAGATGGCCCATATACCAACATGTATGAGCTACAGGGCGAAAGTATATTTGGCGAAATGTTTAAAGGTACGCACACTGTATGGCACTTTAGTTTTGGTGTTGAAGCAGTAAATGTGTTTAAAGACAGTAGAAGCGATTACGGATTATTATACGAAGATTTTGCTCAAGTCCCAATTATACAAGGACTAGATGAAACAGCACGTTTTATGTTGCCCGTTTTTTATCCATATGGCGCAATTAAAAACATACACTTTATTAATCAGCGTATATCATTATAAATAAAACATTAACGGCACTTTACAGGCACACTATTATGGCACAAATGATTGGCACAATCACAGAACCCTCTTTTGAATTAGAGAATTGGAAGGAACAGCAGTGGCTGATAGTGAAAGAACTAACCTCGAGGCGCACGTTGATTTATGCTCCGAGAGGTACAAAACGTTGCACAAGAAGTTAGACAAACTTGAGGATCGTATCGGCGGCCTTGAAGAACATATTATATATGTTCGTGCTAAGTTATCTGAGTTTAAATCAGGTACAGAAAACGCCGCAAATAAAACACTCATTGGAGTTATGACAGCAGTAGGTGCGGCGTTACTTACAGGCTTAATTACAACCATTATCCACTTGACAATGAAATAGTACATGAAGGTTATAGAATTAGTAAATAAAGTTAGCCTGCCTATTACAAACGAAGAATCGGATGTTTTAGGTAAATTTCAGGAAAATCCTGTAATTAGAAAAGCTAGCCTAACGGAAAGAGAACAGCATCTGGCAAATCAACTTGTAAACAAAGATATATTACTAAGATTAAGAGATGACCAAGACCGTATTATTTACAAAGAAAGAACAGCGCATCGTAAATGACATCGCATTAGATTTAGGCATCGCATATCTCAAACGTTGGACTAAAAAAGAACTAGCAAAATTTAGAAGAGAACCTGTAGTTATCCCAGCTGGCGACTACAGGTTTTTTGTTGGCCCATATACTGTAGAAGGCCTAAATGAGGACTGCTGGCGTGTAACAGATGACAGTAGATTTATACACGATTTTGTTAGCAAAGTTAATGCTATACTATATTGCCTATCCTCTATGAAGTTTACTGTTAAACGTGGACATATTCCAGAAGATTTACTAAAATATGACAGGATTGTAGGTAACTTAAATAGTGATTTAGTCTACTATAATAGAGCACTTGATAACGCCAAGAAAAAGAAGGATAAAGAAAAGTACGAATTTTTGTTAAATAGATATATAGATGCCAAGATGCAAAGAGATGGTGCTCTGACTAATTTGAAGAAAACCATTAAATCGGCTAAATACTTAAACTTTAGGAATACAAACGATGAGATTAACTGAAATGGGCTCTAAGCCAACCGCAAAGAAAATTAATAAAGTTATGGAAAGCCGTTTTGGCGTTAAAATTGACTATGCTAATTTAGACTTTGGTAAAGCATACAAAGTTGCTAATGCTCTTACAGAAAGCCTTAACAAAATTAAAAATAGTCATGGCATACACAAAGCAGAGCAGAACGCAAAATACATGGAAATGTTTATGGTGCGTGAAGGTATCCACAACTGGATGATTGAAAATAAAGATCAGTTAATTGCTGAAAGCGAAATGGGTCGTAGCCAAGCAATCCTAGCCGCTAAAGACATGGTTGACAGCGTACAAGATATGCTTGAAGATGTTAGCCAAATGGCTAACGAGCAAATGCCAGCACTATTAGACACAATCCGTGATCAAATTGGTATGGCAGATGCAGACAACTTTAAGGCTAGTGTTGGTGGTATTCTTGAACAGTTACAAGGTGCTATCAGTGGTGCACGTGAACAAATGGATGTTGCCGCTCGTGCATTAGCAGGTGAGCAAACAGAACAGCCAATGGACATGGGCATGCCAGCTCCAGAGGGTGATATGGCTCCTCCAGTAGAAGCAGGTCCAGTAGAAGGTGGTGATGAATTTGATGCTACAGACGCTGCCGCTGGTCCAAATGATGTTGGTCGCGAAAAGAGAGACTAATAAATGAGATTCAGTGAACTTGTTGTCGAGAACGTCATCGACGACATGCTCGAAGACGGTTCCGAAGATCACGAAAACGCCGCACTATTAACGATTCTTAACTATCTACAAAATCGTGCGGCAAATTCACACAAACAACCTCGTATTCGTGCAGACAGTTTAGTAAATCTTGTACAGGCCGCAGGTTTCCCTCAGTTTAACTACGACACATTAGTAAACATCGCTAAGAACAACGAACGAGTTAAGAGCATTGTTAAAGACATTAAAGATGTGACTGTACAAAGTCAAGACGGTAAAGTTGCATTAGGTCAAGGTGGCGAACTTGTTAAGTATGTTTACATTCGCCCTGTTGATGTTGAAGATGAGAATATTGATAGCGAGCAGGCAGATGCTCCAATGACACCTCCAGAAAAAACTGTTGACTCAATGGCTAAAAGAGCCGCAAAGGCTCGCCCAGAACTATAATGTTTGAATATATTATATTTGGCATAGTAGATAACGGCATAATGCTGTTAGGTGCTATAACTGGTCTCAGCATAGAAAGATATCTCCCTAAGTATTTTCAAAATGGCGTAGGCACATTATTTGGTGCTGGTATTGCTAATGCTGTTAGTGATTGGTCAGGCGGAGCAGTTACAGGCAGTTGGGACTTAGCATTTGGTACACTAATTGGTTGTTTGATAGCATTACTATTTGTTCCTATATACAAGATATATAAAGATTTACATCCTTAAGTAGTTTGACTTTTTAGTAAGTTTTACTTTATAATAATCTAACAAATGTTTAAAATACTATTTTATCACGCCAGTACGCCCCAGAACTATAATGAGAATCAGATATATTATCTGAACGTATCATCTCTCTACCTCAAAACATATCTGGATATCCATAAACCTTCTATAGCCAAGCAGATAGAATGGATATTGCCACAGCAGGAAAAGTTAACAGACGAAGAACTTATTGCTAAAATAGAAAAAGAGCAACCAGACATGTTTTGTACTGGGCATTACACCTGGAACGATAATTTTATATCCGATCAGGTTGCACGTATTAAACCTAAACTTAGTAAAAATATAATTTTTGTATCAGGTGGCCCAAGTATTGACGTAAATGTTAATCCAACTTATTTTCAAGAACGTCCGCATTTTGATTATGCAGTTTATGGGTCAGGAGAAGTAGGGTTCGCTGATTTAGTTGAAAGCATTATAGAAAATAAAAAATTAATTAAATTTAATACCAGCAATATTGCATGGCATATTGACGGTAAGCAAATAACTGCTGAATACAAATATGTAGCCGAACTACAAATTAGTCCATATACAAGTAATGAAAAATTATTCACAGATATGGTAAATGATTTACAAGTGGACAAAGGTTATCGGATAATTCTCCCTTATCAACTTACTCGTGGTTGCCCTTATTCGTGTACTTTTTGCGATTGGAACAGTGGATTTGGTAACAAAACCACTAGACGCAAAGGAAGCTATAAAGACGAAATAGACCTATTTCAAAAGATAGGTGTAAAGGGAATTTGGTTCGCTGATGCCAATACAGGACAGTATCAAGAAGATCTTGAAATGATCGAGTACATGGCTAAGAAAAATATTGAAGAAAATGCCGGATTCTGTACAGACGGAAATTTTAGTAAATTAAGAAAAGAAAATAATTTAAAAATTTATCACATGTTAGCAAAAGCAAATCTTGTAAATGATGTATTTGGTATCTATATCAGTATACAAGATACTAACCCAGAGATATTAAAAAATATTGACAGACCCGATGTAGGATGGGAAGTCCATAAAAGTATTATTAAAGAATTACATGATACATATCCTAAATTACAAACAGTAATGCAAATAATACAGGGATTGCCAGGACAAACGGTACAATCGTGGAAAGAGACATTAGATACATCAATAACGTATACAAAGAATTTACAAATTTTTATAAATGAATTATTGCCAGCGGCACCAGCATCAAGAGATCCCGAGTATCAAAAGAAATGGAATTTTGAATATAGTAAAGCTGTCAGGTGGGATGGTACCCAAATGTTCAGGGGCCATATACCAAAGTCTTGCTCTAGTTACACACAACGAGAATTTTGTGAATTAAATGTTTTATCTACATTTTATAACGGTCTTGCTGTATATCGGAAAAATTCCAGTTTCTCATTTGATGTTTTAGGTGTAGCAAATGATTTTGTTAGATCTAAAAATTATAATTTATTAGTTGATAATTTGTATAACAATTGGCTTGATGATAAATTTTACTATACTATAAACTTTGAAGGTGTTGAAAGCCCCCCAATTAGTGCCTGTATATTCAGAAAGACTGGGGAAGAATGGACCTGGACTAGCGGTTTTCTAAAACTAATACCAAACAATCTTATTGGAGGTATATCCCCTAAGGAATTCTTCAAGAATTCATTTGCTACACCTGTAACACCCAAGTCGCATAAATTAACTAACTGGTTTGCTTAACATTTAGATGAAAACATTATACATCTTTGGGGATAGCTGGCCTGCGGGACACGAACTGAACAATGTAATAGAAGATGGTTTCCCGCATTTATTATCTCAACAATTAAATTACAAACTTGACAATTTAAGTCAAAGCGCAACGTCAATTGATCATGCAACCTGGCAATTTTTAAAAGCAATAGAACGTAAGCCTTTCAATAAAGGAGATATAGTATTATTTTGTTTAACAGGAATAGATAGAACATGGATATGGGAAAATGGATATCCAATGGAGCTACATCCTGGAAATACTAACCATATTAAAGGCGCCCCTTACTACAAATATATACATAGCGATGATTTAGCAAGAGCTAATGCAGTAAAAAATATTTTATTAGTAAATGAAATGTGTCTCCGTAGAGATGTTTTATGTTTGTTTGTGTATAACTGGGATAAACATATACAGCACAACTTACTAAACACAGTACCCTTTTATAACAGAACACTACACGAAATAGCTAACAATAATTTCAATCCAGGAGGACACCCTAATTTGTTAGGGCATCAATTAATAGCAGAAGAATTATCTGCTTGGATCAAAACATATGATAACTGAAAAATTCAACTATGAACAGATCAACAGAGTAACAGTTGACGGCACAAGATTCTATGCAACACCCAATGGTGACAAGTTACCCAGCGTAACAACAATACTAGATCGCACCAAGCCTGAAGAAAAGAAACAGGCACTACGTGAGTGGAAGAAACGTGTAGGTGAAGAACGTGCGCAACAGATTGTTACAGAAGCCGCAAACCGCGGAACACGTATGCACACTTACCTTGAACGTTTTGTTAAGGAAGATGACTTGGGTGCATTTCCTACAAATCCATATGCACAGCCAAGTTGGTTTATGGCCGCACAGGTTATACTAGAAGGACTAGGTAATGTAGATGAGTTTTGGGGATGTGAAGTACCCTTGTACTATCCGCAACTGTACGCTGGCACAACTGACTGTGTGGGTGTATGGAAGGGCAAGCCCGCTATACTAGACTTTAAGCAGACCAACAAGCCTAAAAAACGTGAGTGGATTGAAGACTACTTCTTACAGTTAACAGCCTACGCACAAGCACATAATGAAATACACGGTACAGACATAAACACAGGTGTTATTCTTATGTGTGCAAAGCCCGATTCTGCTGATGCTACTCCTAAATATCAAGAGTTTGTGCTAGAAGCAGACGAGTTTGATCATTGGTCACAGAAGTGGATGAAGAGAGTTGAGCTATACTACGAATCCGTATAAATATAAAATAACGAGGATTTTTTAGATGGCTGTTACCCAGATCAGTAGAATTCAACATAGACGTGGATTAGAACAAGACCTTCCTACACTAGCAGGTGCTGAACTTGGCTGGAGTGTAGATACCCGCAAACTATACATCGGTAATGGTACTTTAGAAGAAGGTGCTCCTACACTAGGTGTAACTGAAATATTAACACAGTATAGCGATCTAACTGCATTATTGGGTAGCTATACATTTGTAGGTAACGTAACCGGATATACTGTACAAACTGGTAGCAGTATCCTCAATCCTGTTGTTCGTAGTTTCCAACAAAAGTTTGATGACTTTGTAAATGTTAGAGACTTTGGTGCTACAGGTGATGGTAGCACAGATGACACAACAGCAATTAATCGTGCTATACAACAGGTTTATATTGAAACAGAAAACTTAAACGATCCACGAACACGTAGAACAATTTATATTCCAGGCGGAACATATCTTACTAGTAATGTTATTAGTATTCCACCTAATGCTAGACTAGTTGGTGATGGTGTTAACAGCACAACTATTAAGTTACAGTATGGTAATTTAAGTGTCGCCAACACTTGTGATAGTGCATTCCAAAGTGGTGGCACAATAGGATCAGGTGGTGCTATATTGCCTGACAGTATTGATATTAGTGGTATTAGATTTTATAACAGTGCCGCAGATGTAACCAGACCAATTATTAATATTGATAGTGCTAGTAACGTAAGAATTACAAACACAGCATTTGTCTCTAACAACTATGCTAACGTAGTAGAAGTTTTAAGTACCAATACAAGTACACGCAATGTAACACTCGACGGAGTACAAATACTCGGTGGTGGTAACGGTTTCGTTAACATGGGTACTACTACAAAGGCAATTAATATTGTTAATTCTCAATTTGACGATTTATCAAATACTGCTATTGTACTTAATAGTGTGGATAGTTATTCTAGCATTAATAATTATTTTGGTTCTGTAGACACAGCGTCAAAATCAACAGGCGCAACTAATTTTGTGGCCTTTGGTGAAACATATAACACCGGATCTGCACCACTCACTGGTGCATACTTAGGTAACTTAAATTTAGGTGTCGCACGTAGCTCAGAAATTAGCACTGATGCTCCTGTTATTGCAAGTTTTGTCGCAGACACAGCAGGAGAAATTAAGTACGAAGTAAGTAATAGTTCAGCAAGACGATTTGGTACTATGACATTTAGTACTGATGGTACAGACATGGTATTTAATGACAACTATTCAGAAACAGTAACTAGCATCAAAGCAAATATATTTGCAAATGCAGATAGTTTAACTTGTAGTTTAGATTCAGGCACAGGCGTATTTAAATACAGTATCAACCAATTCATTAGTTAGTAGATGTTCAAATTAAAAACCAGTGCTTCTCGTTTGAAGTAC
>Ga0196901_1001066_pt1 | contig 14084 bp, 20 predicted proteins | sample CB_VirMetaG_FD_169099 | JGI IMG/M metagenome (GOLD analysis project Ga0196901, IMG submission 169099) | Freshwater to marine saline gradient viral communities from Chesapeake Bay - CB_1504_1 Viral MetaG (v3) (version 3) | ecosystem: Environmental > Aquatic > Marine > Coastal | place: USA... | reverse complement strand
GATGGGACGATCTATCAATTTGTTTCTGATGGTAATAAAGCGTGGCACGCTGCGGGGCAGAATTCGGATACGATCGGGATCGAAAACTCAGCGGCGCCTGGGGACACGTTAACGCCAGCGCAGGAGGCTGCCCTAGTCAAACTCTGCAGGTTTCTCATGGCAGAGTACCGGATCCCACCATCCGCCATCACGGCGCATCGGTTTTTGGGGCAGTCAACCTCTTGTCCGGGCGATCTGTGGAAAAGTGAGGCAGAGCTGCGGCACTGGGTAAATAATAATTTGAAGTGAACATAAGACTGTTACTTTGTGGGAAGCGTGCTATGCTGTCTACGTATTACAACGGAGTAACAATCGTGGACAGCCATACACAGCAAAACATAAGCTGGATCAGTGACTTAGTTGTAAAAGCGCTCTGCGGTGCTTGCACGATACTGCTCGGCGTTGCTGTCAATTCGCTCAATTCCATGAATGCTGAGATAAAAGATCTCAGCCGAAGCGTTAACGCTCTTACTGTCTCAAGCACTGTCGTTATCGAGAGCCAAAAAGCTATCGAGCTGAGGCTGACAAAACTTGAGAATGAAGATGAGCGTATCCGCAACAGGTTGAGAGATGCAACGGTAGAGATGGAAGTTATAAAGAAGAGCCGGTAAGGCTCTTACTTGATGACTTTGAGCAATTCCAGAAGACTCTTGACTATCCCCAGAACGACAAAAATCGCGCCTTCGATCTGGTCCGGCGCTAGCTCTTTGAGCATCGGAGTAGCTGCGGCTACTAATTCGTCATACTCCCCTGCTTGCAAGTCAGCTAGCTCAACAGGAATCTTCACAGAGCCGTCTACAGCGATGTTGAGGGCTTGGATGGCTGGAAGCACAAGACCAAGGTCACCAAGGCCAATCCTGCCATCTGCTAAAGCAGACTTGACGATAACGCCGCACTGCAACACAGCAACCAAAGCTTCCTTAGTTTCTTTAATACCAACGACTGACATACAAACCCCCTAGAAAAAGATATCGAGCAGAGAATACAAAAACAACAGTATCCAACCAAACCAAGGATTGATCTTTGCAGCGAACGGCTGCAAAGTCTTGAGCGCATGCATGACGACAGTCCAAATACTGTCCTTGTGGATTGGAACTACAGGTCCGGGCTCAGGCTCGGGCTTTTTGTTTTCATCAGGAACGGGTGCCGGCTCTTCTTTAATTGGTGGAGCAGGGTTCGGCTCAGGTGTTTTTCTTGGTGGCTCGTCTGGTGTACGAGGCTCATCATTGTATCGGCCAATGCAGTAGCCTAAGATTTCGCCGTACATTCTTTCTATTTGTGCGCCATGTTGAGGGTTGGAAGCCCAAAGGACTCGCCCCTTAGCGTCTTTGCCGCCCATTTCACCGAACTCTGTGACCACACCAAAGTAGCCCCATTTCTTAACTTGTCCCGTTCGCTCTAGGACAAATTGAGACACGGCCCAGTCTTTTACACTTCTACTTCCACCGTAAACTGCCAGATGCTCAGCGCCTGCACGAACAGCTTCAAGATAGCTGCCAAATGTAGCGGCACCGCCAACTGGGTCAGAGTCAACAGCTCCCAAACCGAACATGTTTTTCTTAGTCTTGAATATCTCTGATGTGAAATACCCCGTTTCAATGATTGCCATGCAATACAAGCCCAGGAAATTAACGCCTACCCTATACGCCTCTCGCCTGAACATAGACACGTCAACAGGGCATTCGCGACCCGTCTTGATATGAAACCATTCCTCGATCAGCGCATCAGTCGGCTCTCTGCGCAAAAGCGCTCCTGCGATTACAGTCATTTGTTTTACTCCGGGATATTCGCCATTCTATCACGATTTTGGTAGTGTACAATATTGTGAAACGGGTTTCATTATCAGGAGGGACCAATGGCCAGGCAAAGTCTTGTCAGTAACGAACGATTCGAGAGGTTTCAAACTAAACTCTTGGGACTGTGCCTTGCACGAGCTGGGACGTGGGCAAACCTCGCCCGTAGCTTCCCCATGAGTGAGAGTCATTTGTATCTCATGAGAGCCGGCAAAAGTAAGCCAGGGCCTGAGATTCTCTGCCGTATGCTTGAGTTTACAGAGATTCTTGAACCACTCGAGGCATTTGTTGACGACAAAATTGCGCAGACAGCAGAACAAGCAAAAAATGCAGGCTAATCATGATAAAGATCAATACCCGTTTTTCTGAAAAAGACATTGGCCTGACATGTTTCGGCATGAATCAATGGCGGGTTGCCGAGCAGTTTATGCAATTTCTTGAGGCCGAACTCACCCGAAACGGCATCGAAGTAGCGCCAGATAAACGTTTAGGCTGGTCGTTTACGATCGAAATAGACTCACCCGTAACGCCCCGTGGCCAAACCGTAACGTGGGCAACTGGAGTGTTGCAAATCGACCCCGTACACGGCGAACTCGGCGACGAACTGGCAAGGTTGCATAATCGGTGGGGGCACGCTAGTTGCCCGAACTGGAAAGATGTACAGCCGCGACCGATACCGCGCCCGATTCAGGCAGATCTAAGGATTGCGCCTTTTTTCTTGGACTCTGTTGGGGCCCAGGTTTGCGGTTTACGGCTGGAAAGGCTGGCCCAGGGCTATGCGCTGGTGTTATCTCAGAGACTTGTGAGCCACCGGGTTCGGATTGCTGATATAAACTCGGTGCCGGCAAAGCATCGATAACGCTCTCCGTGATGCCTAGCGCCCTGTGATTACGGGCAAGCACCTCGGCAAGGTGCGGACCGATTGCTACGATGGCCTCGTACACGTCTGCCGCTGCGATCTGCCGCTGTTCCAGGGAGATGAGTTTAGAATAAAGCCCTTGCGCCCGTTCCTCGATTGTACGATTGATAATAGTCTGAAGATCCATAGAGAACACCTGCTTTTGTAAGATGATTTTGATTGATGTGATGCTTTTCGCAGAACGAAATTATTTTCTCGCCGAACATGAACCCCCGGCGTTTTAACGCGGGCCAGTCATCCCGCGGTATCTGTCTGTCTGATAGCCAGCTTGTTTTGACGCCAGCCAGAAACTCAGAAATCTGCTCCGCTGACCAACAAGCCGGCAATGGCCATCTGAGAATGCCCGGAATCTGCAGATAAACAGTAATAGACTGATCTGGCAGTCTCATGGAGTAAAATCCCATAAATTATCAGGCAATGTTACGCTTATGTGTTTTTCTGCCGTCTTTTCGGTTGTCCGGTTCTTCTGCCTGCCGCTCACGTAAGTGAGAAGCGCACGGGCTGCGGCACAGCGAACCTCGTCAGTTTCAGCGGAATCGCACAAATATTTGAGAGTGCTTAGAGCTGTCTGGGCCGCCTCAATCTCGTGATGGCCCTCGTGTTTGCCTGCCGCATGCATCTCTCCGATCCATTGCACGGCAAGGCTCTGGTCATTGACGCCTGCTCTGGACATGGCCGAGTCAATCGACTCGCCCCGAAGCAGGTACGTTTGGAAGGCGTGTTTGACCGAATGTAGATCTGGGCCAGTTTTAGCCATTACAATCCCTCTAAGACCCTCGTTAGAGCGTGTTGATAGTAAACTAACATACAGGAGTTATAAAAACATGGCAGGCGCATCAGTATCAGACGTATACAGCTTTGGGGCCGCGAAGGAACTCTATGGCGATGATCGCGAATATCAAGCAAATATTGCCAACACACTTTACAAGTACATCAACAAAGATGGCTCAAAGTACAAGCTAGACGGTAACTACTTCAACGTGGAAACCGTGATGCAGATGAATGAAAGCTATGGAGCGATCAACGACTCTCAGCCGCTGCCACAGTCTGGCATTCCTAAGAGCGAATTTGCAAAATACCGATCAAAAAACCACTACGCCACAGTCGAAATGACCACCAAGGCTGCAACCCGCGGATGGGCTGGCGGCCTCGTCGATGGCAAATATCAAGATCGTTTGGTTAAGGGTACACTTTTAACCTTTATCTCTAACATTAACTTCGACCTTTACGGGAATGGCCGAGGCAAGCGCGCCGTAATCGCAACCGCGACCGCTACACAGTCGTCCTTCACTGTTGACTCTGCTGCCCGCATTCGCCCAGGCATGACTTTTGACTGGTACGATTCTTCGCTGGCCACTCTGCGCGGGTCGATTCAGGTTGCCGTCAAGGGCGTGGACCGAATGACCAGGACCGTGTACATCGATAGCTCCTATGGTACTGGCGAAGTACCTGCCGGCGCTGCTGCTGATGACATTCTGGTCGTTAAGGGCGCTCTTGATGCTGGTGAGCCAACCGATGGCCGCCATCTTGCTGGACTTGAGCGAATCACTGATAACACAGTATCCCTGGGCGAAATTAACCCATCAAACTATGCCGAATGGCAATCTGTAAACCAAAACCTTGCTGGCGGCTCGATCACCCAGGCTGCTCTGCAGATTCAATTTGATTCGATGCACGATATCGCAGGCTACTACCCAGACCGTTGCGCGTTTAACACCGCACAAAAACGCAGCTACTTGGCTCAGTTTTTGAATCAGCGACGTTTCACCACCAACAGTTTCGACACTGGAGCAAAGGAACTGACCTTTGACGCGCTCAAGATGGGCGTGGACGAAAAGAACCGCAAGCCAGGCGAGCTGATCATGATCGAAGACAAGGATTGCGATCCTGATGTGTGGTACTTCTGGTGTAACGAGCATCTCGTACTGGGCGAAGACTATTTCACAAGCCCACACATGGCGGACGAGGATGGTTCAGATTTCCGCTTCCGCCAAGGTTTTGACAGTCTGCAAGGATTTTATCGCTACTGGACTAACACAGTAGTCGACAAACGTAATTGCACCGGCAAGATCTACAACCTTGCTATCCCTTCGGGCGTGCTCTAAGCACGTCCACCTGAAGGAGGGTAGCCATGGAACAGGATTTTGAAAGCCAGTTACAGGAAGCTATCCGCCGCCGCATTCTTGAAGAGATCGGGTCTGCCAGACAGGCCCAGATCATCAACAATGTCTACGGCGGTGGCGGTAAAAGTGATCCCGAGGGCCAAGGTGTCAAAAGTCTACAAGAGGCGATGACAAACTTTAACCCAAAAGACTACAATTACTTTGTTGATATCGAGCGTGAGGACGTGCTTGGACCAGAGGGCGAAAAACTTGGCTGGAAGAAGCGCGTCAAGCGTTACGCCGACCCTAAAGAGAAGATGATCAGCGAACTGTTCGGAGCAGAGTGATGAGCATTCGCGAACAAATGGACAAAGGCGACAAGAAACAAATCTCTTTTGAGGAGTTTCTTGAGGCTGTGTTGTCTGACATCGACCCCGCGAAGCACGCCGGGGAAGGCTGGTTTGCTACGGAAGAATATGCGCGTCCCGAGGACATCGGTTCAGCGTATACTCGTGGCGAAGTTATGAACGAGGGGGCATATTATCCGCCCCGTGACATTTTGCGCAAAATGAGGAACTACTGATGAGCAAACTAGCAATGCTGAAAAAGGTGCTCGGGGAGACGTGGGACGATCTGCCGACGGCAGCTAAAACAAGCACAAAAATAGGCGCTGGTCTCGCTGCTAGTGGCGCGGGAGCTTCTGGGCTCAATTTGCTCAACGATGAACTTTCGGGAAAAAACGCAGCGCAGCGGGCCGTTTTGCGAAAAATCGCCGAAATCGGTGAAAAGCCCGATGAGCTGATCAGCAAACTCGGTCAATTAAAGGGGCTCTTTGGATGAAATACCAGGCATTGCGCAAAGTGTTGGGGCAGATGAGCCCAGGGGTCAAAACAGGACTGGCCGCCGGTCTTGGCGCGGGTGGTGCAGGCCTGGGGGCTGGTCTCTATGATCTCGCAACCCCCGACACATTTGGGGAACGTTTGAGCGATACAAGCGGCGAGGTTGTCGAATCGATCGGCGATTATATCGAGGACAACCCGAGCGCGTTACTTACCCAGCTGAGTCTGCTCGGCGGTAGCGCCTTGGGCTCTGCTCTTGAGCGAAGGGCGTTCAGAAATCAGATTGAACAGGAACAGAAACCGAGAGGATACCGATGAACAAGTTGGCAATGTTGAAAAAGGTGCTTGGGGGAGCAAATAGCAAACTTGACGAACTCTTAATCAAGAGTCCGGCAATGCGCAAGGCACCCGCAGGTGTTAGCGTTAAGGATGGCGTCGTTTCCGGAGGTCAACCCGGCTTGATCAAGAGCGAAGTAGACCCAGGCAAAAAGGCAGCCCTTCTTGGCGCCTTGGGCCTTGGCGGTGCTGGCGCTGGCGTGGCCGCAATGGATGACGAAGAGGACGACTACGGCGGTGAACTGCCGGACGCCATAAAGAAACTCTTGGGCATGTGAGGTTGGGCATGGCCGACGAACAAAGCGAACGGATACGCAATCTCGCTCTAAGCGGTGGCCTGTCTGGCCTTGTGCTCGGCGGCGCGTCCGCTGCTCTTGGGCCGTTCCGCAAGTGGTCAGACTTGGCCAAGGCAGCCGGCATCGGTGCTGCAGGCGGCGGCAGTCTTGCAGCTGGCAGCGGTTACGTCGGCGATGAACTGCTTGGCGATCCTGAGTTCACAGAGAGCAACCCGTACACCAAGCGAACAGCTTTGGGCGGCGTCACTGTTGGCGGCACAGCCGGGGGCCTCGCAGGGGCAGCCCTAGGCACTGGTCTCGCTGGGGGTCTCGCAAAAAAGGTTCTGCCTGATAATCTTGTTACCAGAAAACTGCTTGAATACGCGAGTAAAGGCAGCCTACCCAAAATGGGCAAGCTTGGCCTGATCGGTGCGGGTGTGGGCGCTCTCGGTGCTGGATATCTAGGTGCGGACGAAGGTATGCAGATGGACGTGATCGAAAACGAACGTAGGCGCAAATTGCTCGAAGAGCTTGGCATGGGGGCAAGGTGATGACTCTTATGGATCAACTCGTCGGAGTCCAGCGAACGCCTAACGAGGGTCAAATGGAGCGCGAGCTGAAGAATGCGATCGATTACGCGGTGCGCATTTATGGACTTACGTACGTTCTAGATCGCGGCCCTTCTCTTATCTCTGCGCTCATGGGCGGAACGAGCCCAGAGGAAACGAGCGTAATAAGTTCTATTCTCTCTGGTATGACAAAACTGCCCGGCAAACTAGCGGGCGGCATGTTTCGCTTTCTCTGATAGTTCCCTTTTCCCGGTTCCGGTTGTACGATGCTCACAAAAAGGAGCATCAACATGGATTCGACCGATATACAAGGGCAAGGGCAATCACCTGCGGGCAATGAGCCCCAGTCAAACGGACCTCAAGGCCAACTGCCTGCTGAGTTTCTCGAAGCGCTCAATCAAAAGTTTAGCGAGTACGATAAGCATCTGAGCCAACCCAAGACCGACCCGACGATTGAGAAACTCAAGGCTGCGTTTCAAGACAAGCCGAAAGAACAAGATAACAAGAAGTGGATAGACAAGCATTTGTCGAGACTACTCGAAGCACGTCAGCGCGGGCAGGAGATGCCAATCACTGAGGATCTTGTTGTTGAACTGCAGAAGCAGATGGACGAAATGAACGAACTCAAGAGGACACTGGCCGAGGCCCAGGCCGCCTTGAAGCACATGAAGAACCCTCAGACATGGCAAGATAACGCTGTGTACAGCGAAATGGACAACACGCTGTCCGGTGTGATTGAGCGCGTTTATGGGCAATCTAACCCACGTATGCATGGCCTTGTGTCCGAGGTCATTGCCGAGCGTCTCAAACAGGCCCGCAACGAAGCCCCCGACGTTTGGGAGAAGATTCGCAACGATAAAACTCTGCAACGCAAAATCGTCATGAAAGCAGTAAGCGAAATTGTCCCTCCCCAGGCTATGAAGATGATGAGAGAGCAACACGAGGCAAATCAGCCAATCACCCCGGCGGATTGGTCTGCGGCGTGGGAAGAAGCAAGCCAGATCGAAGATCCCGACGTGCGTGCCAAGGCAAAAGAGCTTTTGCGCCAGAAAATGTTTGAAATGAAATCGACTCTCAAAGCACCCAGGCGATAATGCTTAACTTCAACACATTGAAGCCACTACAATGCCTAGTTGCCGGTATGTTCTTCCGGCACAAGCATATCCTTTTGATGCTTCCCCGTCAGGAGGGCAAAACAGAACTAGGCGTAAGGCTCATGCACAATCTTGTTAGTGAGCCAAAAGCAACACGCCAGGGGCTCTTTCTGGCAAAGAGCAAAGAGGCGGGAAAGAAGGCCACACGGGAGAAGATGAGCCGCATTTTTGCCGACTCTGATTTTCAGGTCAACACGATTCAGATCGTGAACAAGAGCAACCCTAACGCTATCTGCTTCATGGATTCGGTTGACAAACAGCCGTCTCGTCTGCGCGGGGGCTCTTATCATCTTGTGCACTGGTCTGAGGTGGCTTTTTCCGAATTTGACCATGGCGTAACTGTCGATCACGTTTACAACACTGTGATCCGTCCCACCCAGCGGGCAACTTATGGCTACAGCTTTCTTGAAACAACAGCGAACGGTAAAAATGGGTGGTATGATCTGTGGGAAAATGCCGAGGGCCTCGGCTTTAAGCGTATCAAGTTTTCTCTCTCTCAGTTAGTCGATATCGGACTCGTTTCGGCGGAGGAGTATGAGCGGCTCAAATCGACCATGCCGGGCCTTGAGTTTGCGCAAGAATACGAGTGCGAGTTTGTCACCTTTCAGGGGCTCGCATACGAGGAGATGCAAGAGGGTCATATCTGGGCGCAGATGCCTGACCCAGAGCCATGGCAGGCTGTTGTGGGTGGAATTGACTGGGGCTGGCAACCGTCTGCCACGTGCGTTTTGCTTGCTTATGTTCGCCAGGGCCGCGTCTGTGTCTTTGATGAGATCTACGGGCAAAAGATTAGACTTGAGGATCTCGAACAGACGATCAGAGACAAACTGCGAGATTTTGGGGTCGGGCGATTTACGGCCGTAGGTGACCACGACCCGGCAAAGATTGAGGAGCTAGTGAGGCATGGCATTGCCGTGGCCCCTGCAAACAAGGCCAACGTGCTCGGGCAGCGAATGCAAATCAAGACGCTGTTCAAAAACGATAAGCTATTTGTGCATCCGCGTTGCACTAACCTGATCCGCGATCTGCAGTCAGCGACATGGGACCCTAAAAAAGAAGGCGAGATACAATACAGCAATTGCACCTGGGGACACTACGACGGGGAGGCAGCCTTGCGGTATCTGATTAGAGAGCTTTCGACGTTCGAGGAGCGTAACCAGCCTGTGGAATTACCGGTTACGAGTCTGGACCGTAGGGCCCGGAGGTTGCGGGGCGTGTGACCCCTGAAAAAGACTTGACCCCATCCGAAACCGTCTAACAGGACGACAATAATCCACCGGTACGCTACAATTGCGCAAAAGACCCGGGGGGAGCCATGGCCGTCGTTATCGACCTTGTCAAAAGAATCGCAGGAAATAAGGCCTATGCTAATCTTGAAAAGGTTCTAGCAAGGGAATGGGCAAAAGAGCGGGCCTGGGCAACGAACGCGCCCGGCATTCAGACCGGCAAGAATACCAGGCACGAAATGGCAGATCTGCGACCCGATGACACCGGAGAGGGGCTGATAGCAGCATTTTTCCGCACTAAACGCAGCGGCATTAACCCTCTAACGATGAAGCCGACAAAAATATCAAGTGAGGGACCTGTCAAGGCCGTCATCGACGAGACATTGACGCACAGGCCAGATCTAGCATTTGGTGGCGACATTCCGGACTCTTTAAAGCGCGCATTGGCAAAAGTGCGCAACCGACCTAACGTATTTTTTGCCGATGGGAGTCAACTCTAATGGCCGTCGCATTCTCAACTCTAAAGACTGATGTCCTACAACTGCTAAGCAAAGAGAACAGCTATCAAGGCTTTTACTCGGATGACCAGATAAAATTTGCAGTCAATGACTCTCTTGATTACGTCTATGCCAACATGATGTTCAACGGAGAAGGGTGGATCACGACGATCACGCTGCTCAATACAGTGGCGGCAACTGAGGAGGTAGCCTTGCCCTCTGGCGCCGTCGTCGTTCATCAGGTCCGGTATAAGCAAGGTGACGTGTTTGTGCCTCTCACATACTGCGATGACTTTGACAAATTGCAGTATACCGACACATCGAACACGGTTTACCCGAGCACCTACAGACTCGTCGGCGATAATATCTATTTCAACCCGATCCCCTCAGTGGTCGGGACCGGCTTGGTACAACTGGAGTACAGTGCATTTCCTGCCGCTCTCAGTGACCCATCGGACACGGCATCGGCGCAAATTACACGCGGATTGCAACGTTTTGTTACATATCGAGCGGCTAGCATTTGCTTAACAACCACCGATAGAGCACAATCGCCGTGGAAAGAATACGAGATCCAGTGGTGGCAGTATCTGCAGGATATTTTGTCAAAACGAATACGCGCACCACAGGCCGTTAAGTCTTTCCGCACTATTTACTGAGTGGAGTGGATGCCTGTGAACTATCTTTATTTAAACAGCCCCTTTGTGGGGCCTCACTATGATTGGTTTTGTGAGCTTGGATACCCTCAATGCGATCTGCATATTTTTGCCACTGGCGAGTGGGCCATACTTGAGATGATGAACGCGCCCTTAGTCCCGTCACTGACTCAATGGCGCTGGATTGCCAAAGGCTTCCGCAATATCGAGCCACAAAAAAGCCGAGTGGCGAAGATTCTAGATCGAATCAACCCGCAGAAGCAGCAACTGTGGGACGAAGAAGAGGAACGCAGTAAGCAGGCCGAGGCGGCTATAAATGCGAGGGAGCAGAGGGCCGAAGATGTTGCCGAAGAATGGACCCAATCCATCGTTAGAAACCCAGACTTGCAGGAACGAATAGCCAAGAATGGCATTGATGAGATCCTGCCACACAAGATCGCCGCGCACATCCCAGAATCTAAACTCGCAAAGCTTTGAGGTTCCCATGCAACAAAATTTGATCCTCACCACCACAAGCCCATTGGCAAAAATATTTATGCGTCGCTACCGAGTCCAAAAAGACGACGGGTCGATAGAGACAGTTTACCCAGAAGACTTGATCGCCGACAAGGAACGCATTTGGGCCAAAGAACGATTCTGCGTACCTTTTCCGACCGTCGCCGGCAATATTGAGTTTTGGTCTGGCGTACCGATGCCAATCACCAACGAAAATCAGCGTAATGTACTCGTAGGCGGCCGTAGCGGCTTCGACGGAGCCGAAACCGATTGGACTGGCATCGTAATGCTCGATGTCGATGTTAATGTACTGAGTGGCATCTTTAACGTGATCGGAGGCGGCAAGGCCCCGAACATAGAGAAAGCCGTTAAAGAAGCCATGAAGCGCGCAGAGGATAAGAGTACGGCGAGATGCCTTAAAGCAGCCAGAACCGTCTTTAGTCGTATGCAAGCGCAACGCCGGTTGATTCAAGAAGAAGGTAAGGGTACTTACACACTAAGCCCAACCGAACAGCTTTGCGCCATTGTCCTTGAGCGGGAGGCGAGCGCAGATATTGCACGCCAACGGCGACAAGATCAGGAGATGGCAGATATACTAGCCCGAATCGAGAACGCGGGAGTAGACAATGCGGCATACCCAACGGTTTGAGACTGTCGACTTTGAAAACGGCATTGTGGTTTCCAAAAGAAATCTCACTGGCATATTTACGCTGAACGAAGACAGTAAAAACCTTACTTTTGGAAACCGTGACGGTATCGGCCCGCGTTACGGGACTGCGCCGCTCCCCTACCACACACACAGGCAGGTCCCGTTAGATACATATAGCGGGTACAATATTCGCACAAGCGAAGATAACCCAGTAGGTCCGGCACTGTATCGCAGAAAACGCTATCTGTTCATGCTTTCGTTCAATGCACGCATAAATGACGGAATCGTTGACCCTACTTCTCAATCTATTTACGTCATGTGTAATCAATGCAGCAACACGGGACCCACCGCACTGACATTGAATGACGTGCACCTCAGCATCGTCTCGACACTCGATCAAAGAGCGATATCAGCAGCTGAGAAATTCGGCGGATTCAGCACAGCAACAGGCGCAACACCAACAGGACTCAACGGAGAATTTAGTCGACAAATACCGAAAGATAACCTGGCTGGCGGACTCGACGCATATGAGGATATTGCCTCATTCAATACTGCAACGACACAAACCGCCTTCTTGACTGCCGTTGCGCGTCTTGGGAAAAATGTTGAAGCCCAAATCGCTCCCGAACAAAAGCGTGCCGTGCGGCACAGTTTTCTGACAATCACCGGGCGGGAGTTTGTCATTGATCGATTGCTTGGTTTGATTTCACCAAGTAAAGCGCCGAACACAGCGAACCCAGGAAATCCCGGAGATATCAGCCTTGCTCTGTGCGGAAATCCCAATGATTACTTTTACGGCAAAGAGCTGGACCAAACGACCCCACGAACATATACGCTTCTGGAACTTGCATCTACGCAACAATGGTTTGCCCGCTACACAATTGATTACAGTTCAATTGCTGGATTTACGCGAAAACCTACGAAGGATATGCTTTGGATTGATGCAAGCTATTCCTTCACGAATCTTTCGACAACCACGACAATCAACGCAAGCGCAACCTTAGACGCCGTGATATTTAGCGATCCGACACTTCGGCATATCAGTAACTACAAGGTCGTCAATGTTGCAACGGGCGGCAAGGCTCTTGTGTACCTTTGGCGGGATGATGCTCAAAGTCTATCGCAAAAGCAGTTTGTAAGCGGATCCGCCATTTACATTGACAACAAAATGGAGATTTTCGACGGTTCAAACATCGCCTATTTCAACCCGAACCTTTCGACAACCAACGGAATCACATTATACGATGAGGATTCTACGGTTAAGGCGACAGTCTGGAAAAGATGGCCCAGTTATGTGACCGGCGCGGCCAGCACTTTTCCCTCCCCCTTTGCTTTCGGACCTGCAAATAGCGGGCTTTTGCGAGCCAACACAAGCTACGAGTTCACCTACAGTGTGTTCGACAAAACGCTCAATTATGAGACAAATGTTGGAACCCCTGCAAAACTTCGCACAGGCGCAACTGATTATGTAAGTTTGCAGGTGACTAAGGCGGAGGTTGTCGTTGGCCCTCCCGCTGGAACCCGAACGCCAAACACTACGAACCCTTTCACTGAGCCTGTACATGCACAATACGATTGGTGGATGTACAACGTTAATTTTCGGGAATACCGAGTCTACTACCGCGAACTCGGAACGTTCGAGTGGTTGCCAGCTTTTACCGTCCCATGTGTGGATGCTCATTATACGCAAGAAACAGGCTACTGGGAGTGGTGCACGACTGCGATAGCATCCCTTCCTGGAGGTCAGCCTGGCGGATATGTCGATTATTCTCCATTGCCAGAAGGGAATTATATCGACACGTGTACATTCCAAAATCGAACCTTTTGGCTCAGCAAATCACAGTTGCATTTTAGCCTGCGAAATAATCCGCTGGCGTTTCCTGTTCGCAATGCCGTAGCTTGTCCAAATGGTGAATTTTTAGGCATCATAGCACATGCATATCCTGGTCAAGCGGAGCAAGGCAGCCGGTTAATTATCTTCGGTTCAAAGGAAACCTACACGGCAAGATTCATTGTTGGCGCAGAAACTCAGCAACTCGTCCGCGTTGGTGCGGACGCGTCAGCAACCCTACCGGTGGACGGGAGTAACTTTATAGTCGATGCCTGGACGAGTATCACCGCGTTTAGCGGGCGTGCGGCAATGATCGGAGATGGAATCCTTTATTACTGGGGCCCGCAAGGCGTTTACCGAGACGACGGCGTGGACATCCCGACGAAAATCAGCGGCGTTTTGGAGCCTTGGATAGACGACATTTACGACGCTAACGCTACCGAAAACATCCACGGGATATACAACGCAAACACGGATGAGGCGATCTGGTTCTATCAACCGAACGCAAACGGCGGCACGGAATTGGCTACAAGAGCCATTGTTTACCACACCGGACAAAGGACCTGGTCGCGCTGGGAGTTCAATAACCTGGTGATTGACAATGCGCAGATTGTTGAGAACACCAAGTGGGACGACGCCAATGACGCGCTTGCAGGCACCAGAATTATTGTAGGAGTGCGTGATTTAGGCGGGGCAGTGAGTAGGCC
>Ga0196901_1001065_pt1 | contig 14088 bp, 28 predicted proteins | sample CB_VirMetaG_FD_169099 | JGI IMG/M metagenome (GOLD analysis project Ga0196901, IMG submission 169099) | Freshwater to marine saline gradient viral communities from Chesapeake Bay - CB_1504_1 Viral MetaG (v3) (version 3) | ecosystem: Environmental > Aquatic > Marine > Coastal | place: USA... | reverse complement strand
CCATAGTAGTGGCCTCGTGTGGTGTGGTGTGGTGCCATGCTTAATATGAAAGGGTAAGTTATGAAAGACTTTCTAATTGATCTTGTGGTGTGTGTCTGCATGGGTGCGACCCTGTGGGCTTTTCTTTTAATCGGATATGGGATGGGCTTGTAATGACTAATAAAATCTTTATCGAAACCGGACAGACGCCGCCAAGTGGTGTGGTCTTTAGTGTGGAGCAGGTGACAATCAGCCCACATAATGCAGATAACAATGGGGCTACCCTCATGGCCTTTGGTAGGCCCTACCGTAGGGTGTATCAGGATGAAACAGGTTTCTTTGTCATAATGAATGGACAAAAGACCAAGGCCTACATGGTGGAGAATTGATGTACAAAGATTTGAAAAGCCTTGCTGTCGCCATGATTGAGGTGGACTTGAAGGATGAACCTGCGGTGGACAAGCTACGTGTGCTGGTCGGTGTGTACTTTGATGCACTCCATGACCCACCGGAAGGTGTGATTGGTGTGGGTGCTATCACCTATGCAGAATATAAACTTATTGAAGCCCAAGGGGGTGTGTGATGCTGATCTATCGTGTGGAACACAAAGATAATCCTTACAAGGGTATGTATTGCTCGGACACAAGTGACGAATTTTTTGAGTTGAAAGGTAGCCACCCTGCACCTGAAGATGATAGTAAGTTTGTGAGGTCTTTCGAATCTCTTACGGGCAAGTCTTGGCACACTTACGGGGGAATTAAGCATTACCGCTTTGGGTTTTCTAGTGTGGACCAGTTTAAGCGGTGGGTTTTTAACGACGTGTGGCGTAAGGCTTTAGATGATGAGGGTTATGTAATAGTGGTATACGACGTCAGAGACTACGCGGTGGGAGATACTCAAGCTGTATTCAGACCAGCTACAGCAACTCAATTAAAAGTAATGAAACTTACGGAGGTGTAATATGGCTTATTATCTTGATATGAATGATGGTGCTGGACCAAAGCGTCTGCCCACAAGGATGATGTCTGATGTGATGATCGACCAACTGGTGAAGCGGTTCAAGTATCGTTACCGGATGCGTGATGCAAATGTCACAATTGTGGAGAAAGTGGTATGAAATATATCGTAGTGTGGAAACCTGAGTACACAGACAAGGTGACTGTATCTTTTGTAAAGTATGGGGAGGGTGTGCTAATAGGAGACATAATGGTCCTTGCCCATGAGTATGAAGGGCTAGAGTTTGGCGAATACGAATTGTATATTATAATTAAAGCAACTGACCCAGAGGTGGTGTGGTAACACAGATGTTCTACTGGATGGATTGTGTGGGGTTTTCTAGCAAAGATAGGTTCCTCCTAAAAGGCCCCGATGTGGAGCTATACTTCAAAGAGTATGGTGAACTTTTCAACTACTGTAAAATCAACAACATAGATGCAAAGCAGGTATGATATGAAATATGTAATCTTTAGTATTGATAACGTGCATGATCTACACACCCTAGCCAAGTTTACCCGTTATGTGGATACCCTGCGGGCTATGGGATACCTCAAGGGTGACTTCAAGACTCTTATAGGGTCTTACAAGAGTGTGATGGAATACTCATTCTTGTGTGATCGTGTGGACTTTGATAAGCATATCCTATTGTCTGGTTTTGTGGTCAACCAAAAGTCTTTCCTCTCTTTGTCATATACCTCTAATGGTAGGACTGCACCCCGTGCCTTAGCTAAGTTGTGGCACAATAATTCTGGGGGCGGTGAATATGGCTTTGGTGAGTTTAAGGAGGCCACAAAGAGTGAGGCTATGCAATGTGAAGGGTGGACCTATGACCCTACCATCAACAAATACTTTATCGTGGAGTAATATAATGTTTGTAATCATGGCTACTAAACCCCTTATGGATGGAACCAAGGGGTATCGCTTTAACCTATTCGGTGTGAAGGGGTTGACCCGTAAGCGTAAGGTAATTTCTCGTGGCTACAAGGTGGTCGTGGGTGAGTGTATGATTGCCTACCACTTGGGTAAGAGGTCTTTCTATGTGGAGGCCGACAGGAATACTTATTGCAGCCGTATGCTGCGCCATTTTGCAGGGTGATTGACATGAACAAACTATCCCTATTCGTGATAGCAATATGCTACGTAGCAAACACTGCTGCCGTATACCACTCAGACGAGGGTGGTGTGAACATCTATTTCGGTAACTTTGGTTACCACATTGAGGGTGAGTGATATGTACTTCCGTGTAGGAGACCGTGTGATGGGCACTAAAGAGGCTCTTTCACACCGAGTAGGTAAGTTTGGGCGTGTTACCCGTCTTCAAGGCAAAGGTAGCGTTTTTGTGCTATGGGACGGAGCGGACCAAGACCATTTTGTCCACAAGGATGAGATTGTTCGGATAGAGGAAGAGCCAATGTATAATGTGAAACAAGAACCAAAGCTATGGGGTGACATGACGCCAGAGGAAAAGGGTGCGCTGTTGCTGGCGGATTATGAAGGTAAAGCCATTGAGATTTTTGGCCTCGCTTACCCTGATATGTGGCATGAAGATTATGCTTCTTGGGATGATGATTGCGCATACCGTATCAAGCCTGAGCCAAAGCGAAAGACAATGACAGCCAAACTGTGCATTGACTCCTACGGCACTTCTTTGCACATGCGGCCAGATTACGGCGACAACTACGGCGATCATGCCTTCTACTTCACCCTGACATTTGACACCATTGACGGCAAGCCTGATCCATCAAGCATCAAGATAGAGGAGGTGTGATATGGCTAAGTATTTCGCAGAGTACGTGGAGTCTGGTACTAACTACAGGCTTCAGACAGACAAGTACGATACCTACGAGGAGGCTCTCAAGGCTACCCGTAGGGGTATGTATGCAGCTAACCCAGAGTCCATTAACGTGTATAGGATAAATGAAGATGTATAAGTTTACAGAACTGCAAGAGAAGTGGCTTCAGGCATTGGAGTCTGGTGAGTATGAGCAGACCCAAGATGAACTGTGTCAGGGTGGCAAGTATTGCTGTCTTGGTGTGGCTACCCATGTCTTTAACCCAGACCATCAGGCACTTAAGGATAATGGTTGGTTCCGTGCTGACCATGCGCGGGAAGCCACCAAGACAGCACCCCCAGATGTTAGAGAGGCCCTGAAGCTTAGGGACGAACACGGTAACCTTTTTGAGGATTTTAATACTTGGGATAGTCTTGTGGATATGAATGACTCTGGGGATTTTACCTTTAAAGATATTGCTAAGTTTATTCGTGAGAACCCTGAAAATGTATTCCAAGGTGGGAGTGAAGATGTATAAAAGAGATTGTGTAAAGATCAGTAACTATGCAGAAGAGGGTTCAAATAACTTCTATGATGTGCTGGAGTTTGTTCTTTGCACAATCAACATGCCCCTCTCGCGTGTAATCCCTCAACGCCTGTCAATCAAACAGGATGGGTTGAACAGCAAGTGGTTGAACAAGGTCAAGGCGTCTGGTGTAAACTATGGACAAACGCACAAGGATGATCTGTACAACATCACCTTCGACATCAAGGCCAAGCATGGGTCGGGTCTTGCGGGTAGCTACCGTGCTGTCAACCACCTGACACAGATACCCTCTATCGGTCTTGTCAAAGCAGGGTTTATTGCACAGATGTGTGGCTTTAATGTCGCATGTCTTGACCGTCACAACATAAGAGAGTTTGGGCTTGACGAGAAGTTACTCAAGCTTTCCAAGACGATAAAGCCTGAACTTAAACTAAAGCGGTGTAAAGAGTATACCAGCCTCTGTCAGAAAAAGGGGTCAGAATTTTACTGGGACTTCTGGTGTAACTTCGTGGCTGAGCGTGGTGGGATGAACAAAGACCTACCAACAGGTGATGCGGTAAGTGCATACCACGTCAAAGCCGTTATGGAATTGTAAGGAGAACGAAGATGATTAGCAATACAGCACTACGTGAGGTGGAGTCCAACTCTACCAGCAGCAAAGAGTTCAGCATCAAGAACTCTAGCAAGATGTTCAACATGATTATCTCTGGCCTGTACTCTGACAAGCCACAGAGTATCACACGGGAGATTTGGTCCAACGCCTTTGATGCACACTGCATGGTGGGCAAGGAGGATGTACCCTTTGTTGTGTCTATGCCCAACAGCCTGATGCCAACCTTTGTGTGTCGTGACTTTGGTCCGGGCATCCACCATGACGACATGGAGGGGTTCTACACGGTACTTGGACACTCCACCAAGGAGGACACCAATGCAGCCGTGGGTAAGTGGGGTGTTGGTCGTATGTCCCCCATGAGCTACACTGACTCCTTCTCTGTCACATCCTACCACAAGGGCCGTGTGGCTCACTACAGCGTACAGCTTGGTGCTGATGGTGCTCCTGCCTTGCACACACTTGCTGAGCCTACCCCTACCACTGAGCCTGATGGCCTAGAGGTGAGCTTCCCTGTGCAGCGTAAAGACCTTCAACTGTTTTCGCAAGCAGCCCAGCGTGTCTCTTTGGGGTTTGATGTGAAGCCTGAGGTACGTGGTTCGACAACAACTATCTTGCCTAAGCTTAAGTGCACTGTGTCTGGTGATGGTTGGAAGGCCCTTGATCTTTCGGGTGTGTGTTTTCTAGACCGTGGTATCTACGCCAAGATGGGGTGTGTGATCTACCCTATCGACACCTCTGCCATCTCTGGTTGGAGTGAGAAGGTAAAGCTGCAAACAAGGTATAGCCAATCCTACCTGCTTGAGTTTGACATCGGTGAGTTGGAGGTTACAGCGTCTCGTGAGGGTCTACAATATGGTCGTCACGACCCTACCTCTGAGTCGATCATCAAGAGAGCCAATGTTGTGGCGGAGCAGCTTGTTGAGAAGTATGTTGAGGCTGTAAAAAATGCCCCCACATACGGTGATGCACTTGTCGCCAGAGCCAACACACATGTTCTGTCACACCAGCAGAGCGCAGAGGTCAACGCGACAAAGTGGAGGGGTCAAGAACTAAACCACAGTCATGTGCTAGACACTATCAAGACACCCCACACCTTCACCAGTATAAGTGCCTACGAGGCTGATCGTGCACGTGTGTCTTTCTCTAAGTCAAAAGATATCTACACGATAAGACCCCACAACATCTACATCAGTGTGGGTATGGGTAAAGATCGTGACCTACGTGCTAATGAGCGTGTGGCTGCTCACAACAAAGGTCTGACGCGATTGGGTACAGGGCGTAACCCACTTACTTGGTTCAAGGTAGGCTCTAAGGATGAGGCACAGGCACTCCTGAAGGGGCTTAAGGCTCGTATGGGTACATCCAACACCTACACCATGGTGTCTGACATCCCTGACCCCGGACCTAGTGTCACTATCCGTACAGCTACGACCCTTAAGTCTTGGTTTGTAGGTAGCAGCAGCCGTGGCTGGGATGATTACATCATGGAGTCTGAGGAGTTTGACAAGGGGGGTATCTATCTACCTATCTCTAACAACAACCCTCTTGAGGGTCAGGACATGTGGCGTACGGCAGCTAAATGCCTTCACAAGGCTGGTGTGATGCAGTCTACCAACCTGATCGTGGTACCTAAGACACACTGGAAGAAGTTTGAGGATGCTACCAACTGGAAACCCTTGTGGAATGCAGGTAATGAGTTTATCCTTAAGGATCAAGATAAGAAGGTTGCCTTTGTATCCCAGATTTTTCCCCACAGTGTTGAGCGGTTCAATGAATTGCTGCGTATCAAGTTGCAGTCAAACAATCAACTGTTCATGGCGCTTCATAGTCATGCTGTTGACGGTACGCAGGAGTCTTGGGGTCTTACCCGTGATGAGATGTTCAAACTCCTGAGGGTTTTTGGTGTTGCCCCTAAGAATGAGAACCTCACTGTTGAGGCTCTTGTGGATACAATCATCAAGCAATACCCACTGCTTAAGAGTAATGTGGTTATCAACCACTCAAACGATGCAAGCGACTATGTAGCAGGTATGGACTTGCTGCGTGAACAACGTGTACAACAAAAACTAGCCGCATAAGGAGAAAACAAATGCGTGTACCTTTCACAATCTCTACCGAGTCCCTCTCTGTGTTCCTCAATGGTAAAATGTATACCATCCCCTCAACTGACGGCACCTTTGAGGCTGTCAAGGAGGAGCTACGTGAGCCACACCATGACATAGACACCCTGACAGACCTGCTGGACAAGCCCAAGATGATTGCCCGTGTGTCTGCTGGTCTGGTCACTACAGACGGTCACGGGGTCTACTACGGTGGTGAGGCTATCCACAACAGCTTGACCAACAAGTTGCTTGACTTGCTTGAGGATGGCTTTGATGCCAAGCCTTGGGCACGGTTCATGGACAACCTGATGCAGAACCCCTCGTACAACTCTCGTGAGTGTCTGTACAACTTCCTTGACCACTTCAATGCCCCTATCACAGAGGATGGTTGTTTCATCGCCTTCAAGCGGGTACGGGAGAACTACAAGGACGTACACACTGGTACTATGGACAATAGCCCCGGAAACGTAGTCTCTATGCCGCGTCACAACGTTGATGATAACCCTAACAACACTTGCTCCTCTGGCCTACATGCCTGTGCTGATGAGTACCTCAAGGGGTTTGCTACAGGCTCTAGCTACCGTACTGTGGCTGTCAAGATCAACCCAGCCGATGTTGTGGCTGTCCCAGCGGACTACAGCTTCAGCAAGATGCGTGTGTGTGAGTACTACGTCCTTGGTGATGTAGATGACAAACAGATCGAGACCCTGCGTGACTCTGACTACGTGGACTACGACGATTACAGTGACTGGGACTACAGTGATTACGATCACTAATTAAACTGATTGACCCCATTAGGAATACTTAGTGGGGTCAACAATTAAATGGAGGTTAATAAAATTGGAAATGTACTTAGTCACGATAGTCAATAGCAGCGGCGTTTCTATTGAAGAAGCCTATTCAGAGACATTCAGTATGGCAGTGTATATAGCTAATGAAAACTCAACCGCAGGTGACAGGGTTACGATCTACGAAGGGGAGGAAGATGCATTAGGTTTGTTCACTAACCCACTGATTTGTATGTCTTTTACACAAGATGCACACTTCAACTACGATGGGGGTTGACAGGGTTTTTGACTTGGGCTACCCTCTCTTACATAATGTAATACTTAGTGTATACCTTTAAGACTATTATAATCTCTATTTTAAAGGAAGAATACATTAAGTATTACTTAAGGAGTTTCTTGATTGGGAAAAGAAGATGATCCAATAGATGATTGGACAAAAGACTTAGCTAATTTAGCTAAAAGGGGTGACAAAAATGAGGTACCTAAGAAAGGTAAAGACCAAGAGCGGAAAGACGGTCTACAGGTTCAAGCCACCAGAAGCAGCAGTTAAGGCTGGTGTCGTACCCAATAGGACATACCCTGATGGCCGCACTGCTAGATACGAAGTCCCAAGGTTGCTTGAGAAGTTGGATGAGTGGAGACAAGGTAAAGGTCCTGTCTTTGGTATCAATACTAAAAGTAGGTTGGTGGATATCTTCAATCACTTTAATAACACAGAACACTTTAAGAGGTTGTCGTCCAGTTCACAGAACTCTTACAGCTACGGAATACCAAATCTTTTATCTACTAAAGTACAAGGAAGAACACTTGGTGATTTCCGCATTGACTCTCTTTCTGCTGTTCTGTGTTCTTCTGTATATGATCAATGGGTGAGGGACAAAGGTATACCCACAGCTAACAGGTGGTCCACTCTCTTCGGTGTTCTGATCAACTACGCAGCCTCTCTTGATCTAATCCAATCTAATCCAATGGCTAAGGTTAAGAAGTTAGGACACACACCAAGGTCAGAGGTGTGGACAGAGAAACAGGTTGAGGCATTTGTTGAGACAGCCTTCACCAAGTTCCGCTGGAGGTCCATGGGACTACTCGCTCTTCTCTGCTACGAGTGGGCACAACGACCCAAGGACATAGCTAACCTCAAGTGGGAGGCTGTAGACCTTCTGGGAGGCTCTGTAACGATCACACAGACCAAGAGAGGGGCCACGGTGTACCTACCCATACCAGAGCACCTAGCGCCCGTCCTGAGCCAGCAGAACGAGGACTTGGGGTTCCAGCCTTGGGTAGTCCCCGATGTGAACAGACCTACTGGTGGCTACGAGCCTATGACACCAAGCATGATGAGTATACTGACTAAAGAAATCAAAGAAGCCTCAGGCACCCCAATGCACCTACGTGTTGGTGACTTGAGGAAGTCTGCCATAACCGAGATGGTCTCTGCTGGTGTTGATACCTCAGCGATCATGTCCGTAAGTGGACACAAGAGTATTCAATCTTTAAACCCATACTTGAAACACACACTAGGTGCAGCTACATCAGCCCTAGACATGAGGAGAAACAAATGACACAGATTACCACCACACTGATTGACCACATGGGGTCTGACCTTTCCGTAGTAAATGCAGCACGAGTATCCTTCGGTAAGAAGTCTCATTGGGAGTTCGACTCACTGGAGTCCGGTCTGTTGGAAAAGGATGCCAAACTAATCAAGTATCTAGCCAAGCACAAGCACCTGTCGCCATTCGGTCACGCCTTTGCTTCATTCCATGTCAAGGCACCTATCTTTGTTGCACGTCAACTTGTGAAGCATAAGTATTTGCGGTGGAATGAAATCAGTCGTCGATATGTAGATGATGAGCCTGAGTTCTACGATCCAGAGGTGTGGCGCTGGCGATCTGAGGACAAGAAACAAGGCAGTGAAGGGGAGATCAATGTATCGTGTGTCGTAGACGCAAACGGTGAACACACCCACCCTAGATATGCAGCCAAAGATGTTAATCAGTACGCCCTGCATACCTACGGCAAAATGCTCTACGCAGGGGTAGCCCCTGAACAAGCCCGTATGATCCTACCTCAGTCCACCATGACTGAGTGGTATTGGTCAGGTAGCCTTGACGCCTTTGCTAGTATGTGTAAGCTACGTTGTGCATCTGATACACAGTACGAGAGCCGTATTGTTGCTGACCAGATTAGTGATGTTATGCGTGACCTATTCCCAGTGTCGTGGGCTGCTTTACTTCAGACAGGGGAAAATTGATGAAAAATGAAGATGTACTACCGTTTCTGGTTGTTTTGTTAACGATTACTTTGATAGGCTCTCTCTTTGTCCTTGTTTATACAATTCAAAACTACAAACAAGAAGCATTTGACCGAGGCTTCATGGTCCAGTGCATAGGTAAGACAGGCTATTATTGGGAGTGTGAATGATAGAACTTGAAGTCAGATATGGCTGGGATTATGGGATTCACGGCGAAGCCTTCAGCAAGTATGCAAGACTGGTTCTTGTTGATGAAGAGGGTAAAGAGATTTCTTCCCTAGATTTGGGGGAGATTACTGCGGATCTAAACTTTTTACAAGGTAAAAGTAATGGCTGACACAACAGAAGTGGAAAAGTGGAGTTTGAGTGATGACTAACTTATTGCGATTTGATTTTAACGACCGAGACGGCATTTTCGAGGTGGTTGAAAATGGCGATTGGGTTCGCGCCACCGACTACGACGCCCTTACCGCCAAGCTGGCCGAGGTGGAGGAAATGAAGCGTCTTTTGGCAATGGACAAGATCAACCTGCGCGGTGAACTAGCGTGGGTGCAGGGAAAGCTTGCCGCTGCGAATGACCAGCTAGACAGCGCACGGCACAGTGTAACGGTTCTGGAAGGTCGTGCGGATCACTTTAAAGCCCGCGCCGACGCAGCAGAGCAACGTGTTGCGACACTAGAGGCCGCACTCCCCGCCACCCCACTAGACTACCCGCGTGTGAAGGCGCTGGTGGAGGCTGCGAGAGAGGTCAAGGCTGATTGCATAGCCAGAGCCGACAAGCATGGCGTTGTGCCTATCGGTCGCGGTGCGTGGGATCAGTTGACCGCCGCCCTAGCAGCACTGGAGGAAAACAAATGATTAGAATTGACTTACGTTACCTTATGCCAATCGTTGTGTTCTACATACCACCAATGATGATTTTGACCCTTGGTTGGATAGTTGACTACCCAAAAGAGGAGATTCAAGAGGCTGCACTTATTGTAGGGGGTCTTATAGGTTTGTTATTAAGTGTTGGCACCCTTGTAGCTGTTACAACAGACATGGAACCAAAGTGGTTTTATATCAGGAAAAAAACACTTGATGAACCTCTGCATAGCCATACTTGGAACCCACCAACTAACTTTGGGAGTAAAGAAGAGTGACCGATAACTTAGACATAATGACACAAGAGTTGATCTACAGCGACTTTGCTGACTTGATTATCTCGTATCGTCTCAAAGGTATTATCGAAGACTGCTTTGATTACTTGGAACGAGTGGGTGACATCACTCTCAAAGAACATGAATGGCAGCTTTCAGATTATCAGGACAATATCAACATGATTAGGGGTTGTATCCAAGTGTTGCAGTGGTTTACTATGGACAACTACGAGCATGAACTTGCAGAAGTGAACAAGTACTCGCTGAGTATAGGGGAGATGTTCTAATGAGCGTAGCGAATGAGGAGAACGCAGTTAAGATGGGTGACTATGATGAAGGCTACCGTGCAGGTATGCAAAAGATGCGTGACCTAGGTCATAAACAGATTAAGGAGTTGGAAGATAAGTTGGCGGAGGGGGTAGCAGTAGGTGTTCGAGTACGTGACTACTTTACACATCAAACAAACAACGACGTATATGCCGTGTCTGATTTCAATAAAGCTATCACAAAAATGAAAGGACAGAAGGATGAGTTATGATAAAGTAGGGCACCTAGTAATCACTGACGTAGCTGAGCAGGAAGATGGAGGTGCAACCTACAGCTTTGACCTAGACAAGAAGACAGAGAAGCTAGTAGCAGAGCTTGGCCTTAAGTTTATCTTGATCTGTGGTGCCTATGATCTAGATATTGAAGATGCTTTAGAAGCAGTACATGATAAGGGGAAGGAACAGAGTGTCTAGTAACCCGCACCAACCATGCCCATACGAAGAGTGTGGCTCTAGCGATGCGTTCAACTGGGATGATGGTGGCTTTGGTTTCTGTCATTCCTGTGGCAACTCCTACCCAATGAAGGGTATGGGGGATACGTTTGATTGGGTGTCTGATACATACCCATTACCTAGAAAGGTAAATCTTATGACAGTAGAAATTGGAGGCTTCACCTATGATAACATTCGTGGAATCTCCCCAGAAGTTTGTAAGCTGTACGGCATTCAGCTACAGAAAGATGTTGATGGCAACCCAGTACGCTACGCCTTCAAGTACCCCACCAACGTAAAGTACCGTGGGTATGACGAGAAGAAGTTCTGGGCTAAGGACAAGGGTTCTATCCTTGACTTGTTCGGTCCAGAGTTCAATGCAGGTACCAGCAAGCGTATCTACCTGACAGAGGGTGAGTTCGATGCAGCTTCCCTTTATGAAATCCTTGGTCAGTCCTACCCCGTCAAGGGTATCCCCGGTGCTGGTATCGGTGAGAAGTTTATCAAAGCCAACCACGCATATCTCAGCTCCTTCCAAGAGATTGTCTATGCAGGTGAGCTTGATCAGGCTGGTAAGGGTGCAGCAGAGAAGCTGTTCGAGGTCTTCCCAGATAAGTTCTACTACGTACCCATGTCCAAGCACAAGGATGCCAACGAGTTCCTTATGGCTGGTGACGCTACCGACCTTAAGTGGGCTGCGATAAAACCACAACGGTATTCACCTGACAACTTCTTCTGTTCTGATCAAGATGTGGAAGATGCCATCCGTCAGGAGAACCCCTACGAGTATGTACCTACAGGCCTGACAGGTTGGGATGAGAAGCTTCGTGGTCTGGTCAAAGGTGGCATCACCTTCATCAAGGCAAAGCGTGGGCTTGGCAAGACAGAGCTTATCCGGTTCTTTGAGCAGGCTATGCTGAAGGATGAGACCTGCCGTATCGCCCTACTCCACGCCGAGGAGATGAAGTCCACCACATACCGTGCTATGGCTTCCTACGAGCTTGGCATGAATGTACGTACAAAGGATGATGCTAAGGCCAACGGCATCTCAGAAGAGCAGGTTATCGAAGCTGCCAAACGTGCCACTAAGGGTGAGCGTACTATCATCTTTGAGATGCGATCACATGACGACCCGATGAAAATCCTTGAGTACATCCGTCTGGCTGCTACAGTGTACGGTGCTGACTTTATCTTCATTGACCACATCCAACGTCTAGCCTACCTGTCTCAGACTGGTGTTGACGGTGCAACCTCCATGCTGACTGCACTTGGTTCTCGTTCAGCACAGTTAGCCAAGGAGCTAAACATTGGTGTGATCTTCATCAGTCAGACCAACGACGATGGACGTACCAAGTATGCCTCAGCCCTTGAGGAAGAAGCTATCATCTGCGTCAAGCTTGAGCGTGACCTTGAGTCTGACGATGAGATGCTTCAGAACACTACCGAATTTATTATTGATAAGAACCGACCCTTCTCAAAGCTTGGTAGTGCTGGCAGTGTTTACTACGAACCAGACACAACACTGTTGACGGAGGCATCAACATGACCTAACCTTACAGCTTCAAAGAAGGAGACAGAATGACTAATAAACCTAAAACATTTTGCAAGGCCACAATGGATGACGGGTCCGATGTGTACAAGTGCCTGCTGTGCCACTCTGAGGTTGACGAAAACGGTGATTGCTTAGATGGTGCCGAGCCTTGCTATTATTGCCCACCTGAAACTTGCGGGGGTTGTGGTCGAGGGTTTTGCGATCAAAGCTGCTAAGGGGTAGACAGAATGACAGCCTACATCTTCGACCTTGAGTCTGACGGTCTGCTAGACACTATCACCAAGATACATTGTCTGTCGTACATCGAACCTAACGGTAAAGAGGTAAAGACACACACCACGTATCAGGGTATCAAGGACTTCCTATCAAAAGCAACAACACTCATAGGTCACAACATCATCCGCTACGATGTCATAGCCCTTGAGAAAGTCCTTGGTGTAGAGATTAAGCACAAGCTCTACGATACACTGGCTATGTCATGGGTATTCAATCCAGATCGCCCTAAGCATGGCCTTGACTCCTTCTTCCCTGATTACGGTATTGAGAAGCCAAAGATCACTGACTGGGAGGGTTTGACAATACAGGAGTATACTAACCGCTGTGAGCAAGACGTTCTGATCAACCAAGCACTGTGGTTGGATATGATTAAGAGGGCCGAGTTTATCTACAAGGATAAGAAAGAGCTTAATCGTTTCTTGCAGTATCTTACTTTCAAGCTGAAGTGTGCAGCTAAGCAGGAACAATTGGGTTGGAAGATTTGCAAGGATACAGTTTCAAAGTCCATTGCAACCCTAACCAAACAACAAGAGGAGAAGCTAGAAGAACTCAAGTCTGTTATGCCTTTGCAGAAAGTCTACGTGACCCGTAAGATGCCAAAGGTTATGCAGACCAAGGACGGTAAACCATCTGCACTGGCACTTAAGTGGTATGATTTGTTGGAAGAAGAGGGTCTACCAAAGACACACACAGCCAGCATCAAGGTTGTCAAAGAGCTTAAGCAATCTAACCCTAAGTCTTCGGATCAGGTCAAGGACTGGCTGTTCAGTTTGGGTTGGGTACCATGCACCTTCGACTACAAGAAGGATGATGCAGGTAACGAGCGTACTGTCCCACAGGTGCGTAAGGATGGGGAGCTTACCCGATCAGTCAAGTTGCTGATTGAGAAAGACCCTGCTGTTGAGGTTCTTGATGGCCTTACAGTTATTCAACACAGGTTATCCATCTTCGAGGGGTTGCTTGAGTGTGAGGTTGATGGGTACGTCAAGGCTGAAGTTGATGGCCTTACAAATACCTTCCGCTTCAAACACAAGAAGCCTTTGGTAAACCTTCCGGGTGTTGACAAGCCTTGGGGTAAGGAGATACGTGGTTCTTTGATTGCACCAGATGGCTATGTTCTTTGTGGTGCTGACATGGTGTCTCTTGAGTCTACCACCAAGCGTCACTACATCTACCCCTACGACCCAAAGTATGTTGCAGAGATGTCACAGGAGGGTTTCGATGAGCACCTTGATCTAGCAGTTAAGGCAGGTTACTTGACACCTGAGGACTATGACTTCTACACAAGGTCTAATGAAGACACTGTTAATGA
>Ga0196901_1001064_pt1 | contig 14117 bp, 12 predicted proteins | sample CB_VirMetaG_FD_169099 | JGI IMG/M metagenome (GOLD analysis project Ga0196901, IMG submission 169099) | Freshwater to marine saline gradient viral communities from Chesapeake Bay - CB_1504_1 Viral MetaG (v3) (version 3) | ecosystem: Environmental > Aquatic > Marine > Coastal | place: USA... | reverse complement strand
TTCTTTCAACTGCCAAGTACGATTGTTCAACTCCTTCAATACATTCTTACAGAACTCAACAATCTCTTCATGTATCACTTTCTTCAACAGTATGTTATTTAGTTCAGTGTCCGAATCAAGATAGTGGGACAAGTCTGCGCGAAGAACCTTCTTCATCATAGGTTCAAGTCCATACTTCTCAAGGTCTTCTGGGTTGTTCAAGTCTCCACTATAATATTCCCACTTGATCTTGCGTCTGGTGTTATACTCAGCATAAAGCTTCTTGACTAACATATTGTGATGTGTCATGATACGCAAATACTTTGCATGAAGCTTTGGTATGTTAGCCATAGCTTTCTGCGGTTCAGTTTCATCCCATGCTGAGTCTTTGATCCATTCTTCCATGAGTGCGTCAATGTTAACTGGCGGCTTCATTACATCTCCATTACAAAAAATGATTGTAAGTATATAAGGAAATTAAGTTCCTGTCAACTAAAATCTTTCGATGAAGAACACATCATATCGGAATGTGATATCAAACACAGGGGTTGTATCAGCACTATCAGCAGCACTGAACTGAATACCACCAATAGAAACAGGATGACAATCTGTGTATTTGATACGAAGGTTAGGTAGATTTGCATTTGTGTTCATTGTTAGAACACCATCATAATAAGGTAGCTTGTTAGGACGATTTTTCACATACTCTGGAAACTTTGTTGGCTTTGTCAGTGATACAAGCCACTTGTATGTTTCTTCCCATACACGGAAATCTTCGTCTACCAGAACAGACATTGTAAGAGAATCATATGCAAGCTTATCACCGTGTCTGTATGTGGTAGCAAAAGGAGTATTGATAGCAACTTCTGTTGTGTTTACACCAGGTAGATTGACAGACTGACAAAAATAACGAGCAAACGGCAACTCAGGTATAATGAATGTATACTTGGTTGTCTGTAGAAAGTTTGAGTTATCTGGTATTCTTGCGATAGGTATTGTAGTCATTTTTTACTCCTGTGAGAGTATTTATGTAAAAGAAAAGGGCAGCATTTCTGCTGCCCAAATCTTGTTTCTGTGCTGTTGCGCCTTATGATTACATAAGGTTGCGGACACGGAAGATACGGTAGTATTCGTTTGTACGTGCTGCGATTACACCAGGACTTACTTCTGATGAACCACGTGCGAATGGGTTGGCTACCATGCCGTAACGTGTCTTGAAGCCAATCTTTGGCTGGAAAGTATCCTGACCGATAGCACGAACCATCTGTAGAGGAACGTATGGGCAGTAGAAGATACCAGCATCGTAAGGTGAAGCACCCTTATAACCAACAGTTACAAGTTCGTCACCAGCAGATGAACCACCAAAGTATGGATCGATGTAAACTCTTACACGACCATGCATTGTACCAGCGAAGGTATTGCCTGTATCGTCTACTTCAAGATTAACCTGAAGAGCAGGTGTGTAGTCAAGAACACCAGCCATCGCAAGAGCAGACGCAACGTCTGAAGATACGATGAGGATGTTACCCTTACCACGACGAGTTGCCTTAGCGATTGCATTGCATTCACGTTCGATCTGGAATACAAGACCCTTGAACTTTTCAACTGACCAACGGCCGTTTGAGTCTGTGTCAAGATCGAATGTACCAGCTGTGGTTGTTCCGTATGTAGCTCCACGAACGGCTGATTCGTAGATTGTACGGATAACTTCACGGTTGATTTCTGCTAGGATTTCTGTAGACAGAATGTTAGCAAGTTCTGTCTCAGCGTCAAGACCGTGAACAGCCTTAAGATCCTGAGCAAGTTCCATTGTGTATTCTGCCTTTAGCGCACGGCTACGAGCAGTTACAGTTACCTTTTCAATGCTGAAAGCCATTTCAGCGAATGCGTTTGTAGCATAATCGCCAAGTGCTTCGGCTTGAGCAGTTGTCATTGCATTAGCAGTTGTATATGCTGCTGTGTTCAATGTGTTTGATACTGGGTTGCTACCAACCTGAAGGACTGAAGAACCGTTAGCACCAAGAGCGTTTGTAGAAGAGAAACCAGTATTTGCTTCGTTGAAGAAAGCTTCTGTTCCTGTCTGATTAGCATAGCGTGAACGCATAGCAAAGATAAGTCCTGTTGGACCTGTCATTGGCTGTACGCCGCAAACGTCATATGCAATCAACTTTGGCAGCGCACGACGAACCAATGAGATAAGAATTGGATCGTATGATGCAATGTTACCACCACCGTAATTGTTTGTTGGAGCAGATTCGTTAAGCATACGAGATTCTTCTGCCATAGCCTTTTCTTGGTTTTCAAGAACGATAGCTGTAACAGCGCGCTTGTATGAATCCTTAATCTTGCCAACACCTTCGTGGTCAAGTACTGGTGACCACTTCTGTTCTAGTTGTTCTGTAAGATACATTTTAATATTCTCCTTTGAGATTCTTACGTTATTAGTATTTATTAGTTTGGAAGTTTCTTGCCAAGAACCTCGACGTACTTTGCCATTGGTCCTTCTAGTCCTTCTGAAATCATTGTCTTACCTTCATTACTTGCATCGATATAGTCCAATGCATTTTGAGATGTAATTGAAGATGGGAAATAACTTTCACGCAATGTAGCTACCTTGTGTGCATATTCTTCTTCTGAAGTAAACTCGACGTTTTCTGCAAGTGACTTTAGTTTTTCAGCTTGTGTAGCTGTCAAACCTTCAGTCATAGCATACATAACTTCTGTCTTCTTGCTTTCTGAAAGAATAGCACTCAATTCTACATTACGTTCAATTTCTTCATTTAGCTTGTTTTCCAATTCAGCAACCTTGTTGCCAAGTTCCTCAACAACAGAAATCTTATCTTCTGGAATGTCGATATAGTTCTCAGCAAATAGGTTTCTCAAGCCTGAAATAAATTCTTCTGTTAATTCTGTACGAAGCCCAGCTTCAATAGCAACTTCGTTCTCAGATACCCAGTTTTCAACAACGTAATTTAGATAATCATCCACGTTAGATGAAAGTTCTTCCTTTAATTCGTTTACTTCTTCTTCAAGAGTAGCTGCATAAGCTTCTTCGATTGCACCTAGTTCTGACTTTACAGTTGATGTAACAGCAGCTTCAAAGATTGCAATAGCCTTAGCTTGGAATTCTTCTGATAGGTCTTCACCTTCAAAGAGAGCAGCAACGTGTTCAGACATATCTACGGTATATTCGTAGTCTACATCTTCTTCTAGATCATCATAGTCTTCTTCTAGGATTTCAAAATTTTCATCAATCGCTTCTGCAATTTCTTCTTCTGACATACCTTCTTCAAGACACTGATCAATGAAAGCTTCTAGTTCTTCTGAGATTTCAATGTCTTCTTCTAGGTCTTCTTCTTTCATTGTCATGCCGCTCATACGACCTGCTGAACCTGGTGCATTACCACCTGGACCTGGCTTAGGTTTAACACCAGTGGTACCACCAACTGTAGCGCCTGTGTCTTTATCTACCATTGCAAGACCTTCTTCAATCTCTTCATCTTCTGCCATCATCTTTTCTGGTGCCTGAGCAGGAACAGAAGACTTTCCCGATTTACTTTTATCTTTTCCAACGTCCTTGGCTGAAAGAGCACCAAGATTGCGTGGATCTTGAGCGTCAGTCACAGCATCAATTTCAATGTGTGATTTCTGACCATCAGGTGGATTCCAACGTGCAGGAACCGACACATCTGGAACAGGTGGAGTGGCAAAACGACCTTCCGCATATTTTGAACCTGGACGCAATGTTGCCATGTTTGGATTCATTGACTTAGCACCAGCGTCTGGTGCTGAATCGTTTGATTCATTCATCAGAACTGCCTTTGCTACTTCAGTAAGTGACTTACCCATATTAGATTACTCCTTTTAAATTTATTTATAATTTCTATAGTTTTGAGATAAAATTTTCAAACAGTCTAAGTGCAACTGCTTCAATTTCGTGTCTGCTTGCTTCTTTGATTTGCTTTTTAGCAGCATAATAATCAACTTCTCTCCAACCTGTTTCGTCAAGAATCCATTCTTTACCTTCCATAATGCCTCTCACGAAAGCATCTGGTGCTGATGGATCAGCCACAATGTCAGCCGCTGTGGCTAGACGAAAATCTGGCTGAACAAGTTGAAAACCGTTTGCTGGCTTAAGAGACCCTACGCCTCTTGTTGAAACGCCTAGTGTAGCGCCGCCATCTAGAAGACTTTTCACAATCTTTCCATTAGGAGTATCTAAAATCTTCGCTTTACCCATGAAGTTATTACCATCTGGATAAAGCTTTGTGATCATGTGAGACACACGATCCAAATTGATAGTTGGTGAATCTGGATGCCCTAGTTCACCAAATGCTCTGTTCTTAGAGATATATTCTTGATTATAACGATCTGCTTCTTTGCCAAGAATATCTCTTGGATAAACACGACCGTTCCTGTTTTGCTTTTCAGCCTGCATAAAAATTCCTTCAAGAAAGAACTCTTTTGCATTTGTTTGCTCGTTAATCTCAACGAGATACTTTACTTCTACTACTTCTTCTTTAATTAGCTTCATTTCTTATAATCCGATTGATGATCTTTTTCTTAGTGAACGCTTACGCTTCATCATAGCCATACGCATTTTTGATCTGCGCTTTAGTTTACCGCGCTTCTGACCAAGTTTGCGTCTACGTCTTTCAGCAGGTGACATGCGCTTGAGTGTGCCACCTTGCATCTTAAAACCTTCTACATTTGATATTCTCTTACGGCGCTGCACTTTGCCACCACGAACTCTAGCCTTTACAATCTTAAAACGTTGTTCATCTAGTGTTTCTTCTTTGACAAGTTCCCATTCTTTACCTGGATGCTCTACAGCAGAAATCTCTTTACCATCACTTTTACGTCTGTATTTACTTGCTCTCTTCTTAGCTTCGACTGGACCAAGATCATCACTTTCTTTCATTGTCTTTTTAACAATGGATATTTTTAGATCACCTTTACCTTCATCGTTAGTATTTTGTGTGCCAGGTAAAGAAGATTTGCCTGCATTTTGTACAATTTGACCTTTTCTACGATCTTCAATGCTTGCATAATCTGGTTTTTCTCTTGAAAGATCCATTTCTTCCAAATCATCTTCTTCAAGAACACCCATTCTTAATTTTCTTTGTCTTGCTAACGAAGCTAAAGTTGAATCCATACCTTCAGCACTCATTCTAGCAGAAACCATCTTCTTTGCTTCATGAAGCTTAATTGCTGTAATATCGGCAATATATGACTCAAAAAGTTCATTAGCTGAATCATATTTTTTGTTAATTATGTTTTCTACTAGTTCTTTCATGCTGGATACCTATCTACTGCGTTGAATGCATATGGATCTGCTGTTTGCCCTGCATCATAGTCTAAACTTTCTTTACGCAAATCAAGGAATATTGTGATTGCATCAGTAGATGCCAAACCTAAAGTTGATATTAAAATATCACCTGTGGCATTTGCTTCTGGATTACTAATAACAGCGCCGTCATTCTCAAATGTAAAATCTACTGTGCCTGTGCCGAAAGTGATAATTTCAGAGTTTGCATCACCTTCCCACTTAAGTCTTACAGATCCAGCAGTCTTTGAAAAAGCTTTAATCTTTCTTACAGTCGTTCTATAGTTTGATTTAGGATGAGTATTAGACTGCATTATATAACCATTTGCATTAAGTGCAAATGCAAGATTTGAAGCATCTACTAAACGAGTATTTGATTCTTGTGTTCCATCGGAAAGGATCACATATTTGATTAATGATCTTTTGTTGGAATCAATTAGTCTTTGTTCTCTAATGACGTTTGCCATATTAATACCTTGTTACAAATTCCATGACTTTGTTCTGTGTTTCTTCGTTTAGCATCATGTTCAACATCTTTTTCTGATTTGCTTCATTTAAAGAGTTGTAGACATCTACAAACTTATCTGCTATATCACTATTTATAGTAAATATATTTCCATCCAAGTCTACATTTACAGACTCTTTTATAGGTCCTAAACCAGCTTGAGTAAATCGCTTGTTTCTATTATAGTCTTGTACATCAACAGAAGTTCTAGATTGACCAGATTGTGGTGCAACAATTCTTGTTAGATTAGGATCTCTGGTGTGAGAGTGAGTTGAAAATTTTCTCTCATTATTACTTCCACCCATTGCAGCTAAACCTGCGGCTATTGCAGCAGCCGTACCTAGTTTACCACCTTTACCACCTTTACCACCTTTACCACCTTTAAAAGCGTTTTTATTTTTTGACTTAATTCTTTTAAGTCTTTCCAATGCTTTTGCTCGTCTTTCGGCACTAGAAATTTTTGCGCCTTTTAAAAATTTCTTACCGTATCTTAGTAAATCTGCACCCAAATCTAAAGCTTTTAATGGATTACCTTCTTCTATAGTAGAAGACATATTTGATCCAGCTGGCTTTTTACTTAGTGGATTAACATTACCTTTCTTGCCGCGCTTCAATAACAGATATGTCAATATGCCAGCAGCTTTTGCTCTTTTGTTTATACCGCTCTTGTTTGCAATAGTTTTGATTGCTCTGTTATCGGAATCCAAAAACTTTTGCTGAGTTGCTGTTAGACTACTATACTTTCTACCTGGCTTAAATAGAAGTTTTCTTGCTCTTCTATCAAGCAATCTTTCTGTATCGTCATCCTCATCGTCATCATATCTAGAACGTGGTCTTCTTCTTCTTGCTTCGTCAATAATTTCTTCACTAATACCAGCTTCACCAAATGGAATAGTTACATACTTGTCTAGCTGCTGAGAATAATATAGACCGACTTGCTGTCCTCCTGGATATACACGAACTGCTTTACGTTTCAGAACAACAATGGAAGGAACATCAGAAATACTGACAGGAGCTTCTACAACAAGTTCTTCATTCATACCTTGAACGTTACGCTTGACTTTCATGTATACAGGTTCATTTGAGATAACCTGATTCATGAGTGAATCGAGAAGATCGATCAATATCTTCTTCTCAGCAGGTGTCATCTTGTCAGCACCTTTATCCAATGCGCGTTTAAGCATTGGAAGCTTCTTAGCATCAAATAGACCAGCGCGAACCAGCGTAGTCAGTTTACGCTGTTCCTTATCTTCTTTTTCGGTTATAAGTTCGTATTGCTCTCTTAGGTTTTTGATGCTTTTCATGATGTATTACTTCTTCTTTACAGCAGTTTTTTTCTTACTCTTTGCACTCTTCATCGCTTTATTTACAACATCATCAAATTTACCAAGCGGCGTTTTATTTGGCAAAGGACGACCAAAATACTTTACTGGTAAAGCTTCATCCAGCTGGTCTGCTGATTCAAATACTTGACCAAAGTAGTTCTGTGCAATCTCAATCTTGCGCTCTTCAAGCTTCTCAACTGCCTTTGTAGAAAGAGCAGCGGAAAAGTTCTCGCGCATTTCATCTAGTTTGCCTTCTAGAATGTTATCTAATGCTTTGTTGATACTCATCTGTTTTCTCCGATAGTAATCTTATTATTTATAAATCTTGTACAAGTTGACAATGGAATAAAGCAATCTGCTCACCTCTAGGATGGTGAACGATTATCTCATCATCAATGTTATGTGGTCCTGACAATATATGAATCTTTGAACCTCTAGGCAGCACAACTTCCTTATCAAATGTTGTACCTGTCAGCGAATCCACATATGTTGCATTCTGTCCTCGTTGTATGTCTATCTGTAGCAATACTTTTGGTGCCTGCTGATCTACCTGAGTATAAACGTCAAGTGCTGTATTGTAGTCCAAAGAGCAAGATGTATAACCTCTGAATATGTAATCTTTTCCTTGACTGAACTTTGAAGGATCATATCTTGCTGTTAGTCCAGTATATACTATATGATCAAAAGGCGCTTGCGATCTCGCTAACATATTGTCCATGGTAACAATGGTATTCTGAACATCTTGTGCTGTTTGAGGATCTATCGTATCATCAAAACCCTTGTATAGGTAGTTGTTTATCGGTTGAAACAAATCGTTTGTATATGCTTGCAATGCTGAAATCTCTTCAGGCGCAAAGTTAGCTGGATTGTAAACCTTTTTGAACTCTTTTTCGTTTCTTACTATGTCTTTATATGTCTGTGTGAGAGCGCGAATATCACTATCTTTTACATCTCTTGATATTTTCAAATGTTTCTGTAATACCGCTTCTTGTTCTGGATCATTGATTGATCCATTGGTCGCCCTATCAACCATCTTTTGTAGTTGCTCGGCATGCTTGAATGGAACAAGTCTGTTACGTACTACAGTGTATGCAACTCTGCCTGTTTCGTCAGCATAACGACCAAAACCAAGATATGTCAATCCAAGTTTTTTTGCTTCTGATGCTGCCTCTGAACTAGGTTCAGCTACAACATTGGCTGCAAGATTTTCAGTAAGAAAATCACCATACTTCAACATTACTTCACAATCTCCAAACTATCATTGATAAATCTCATTTGTCTCTTATCAAATAAAGGATTTTCTTGTAGTTTAGTTGAACCATCTTCAATAGGTGGTGCTATATCCTGTTTAGCAGCATTCATAGATTGTAGTGGTGTAGGCGGTGGCACATTTGGTTGAATAGGTAACGGATTACCTGCCATATCTGGTGGTGCAGCTACACTAGGTGCAAGAGATGCTTGCTCTTCTTCTATCTGGGCTTTCATCTCTTCAATTTCATCATCATCCATCATCAATATGTTTTTACGTACCCATTCCATAGAATAATAACGTCCAACATATGGATCCACTAACTGAAGTGTTTGAATACGATTTTGGATAAGTTCAGCTTCTTTTAGTTCTGTGAAGTTGTTATCTTTCTTGAAGTCATACCAAATATCTTCTTTGAATTCTTTCCATTCTTCTTCTGTACAAATACCTTTTGTTACTAATTGAATACGAAGAAGATCATCAAACAGAGTGGAAAATTTGTTACGGAGACGCTGAATAAACTTTGTAAATTTCAATTCATCGCGTGTAATTTCTGTTGATCGTCCTAAAATACCACCACCCGGTTGCTGTTCTAAACGACCAACAGGAACACCAAGTGCCTTGTAAAGCTTCTTTTCGAAATACTTAACATCTTCCATTTCGCCTAGGTTTTGTCCACCAGGAAGAGTTGTAATTTCTGTTCCTTTACCACCTTCACGACGAGGTAACCAGAAGTCTTCAAGCATGGAGAGATGCTTACGATCATCTTTGATTTCACCAGTATTGCTATCATATACCAGCTTGTTACGATACTTGGTCATAACATCTTTTAAATACTGTTCGGCCTTGATTGTTGGCATATTACCAACGTCAATGTAGAAGATACGGCGTTCGGGTGCGCGTGAGAGACGATAGATAACAGTTGCGTCTTCCACCATTCTAAGCTGATTAAGTGGTTTGATTGCTTTGTGTAGATATGAAAGAACCATTGCTCTTTTACTATCCATCAAACCTGAATTGACGTTTACGATAGAATCTGTAGCAATCTTTGCGCCTAGATTGGAATGTGTGCCAATAATACCTCGTTCATTATAAAGATAATACTCATTTACCTTTTTGATTAGTTCAATACCAGAACGGGGATCTCTTGTTTTTTGAACCTCACGAACTTTACGAATACGACGAGGATCAATATATCTTAATTCTTTGATACCGTTTCTTGGATTTTTTTCATCTAATATGATATGATAGAACAGTCTTCCGTCTATGTACCAGCGACGAAAAATTTCATGTCCCATGTTGCCAAAGTTTAGCAACTTGAGCATAATATCAAATTCTTCACGGATTGCTTTCTTAATTTTATCTGCTTGTTTTAATTCATCTGTGTCTATGTCAACACCAGTATCAGTATCATCATTGACAATGGCTTCATTAATGATTTCATCAATAGCAGTTTCCAATTCTGGTTGCATTGCCATTTCACGATACCGAGTGATTAACTCGATTTCGTTTCTAACTACACCATCAAGATCAACATAGGTGCCATAATAAGCACCAGATTGAATAGTTACGGCCCCGTCATCGTTTTGTGGCAGGGCAAACGTTTTATTATCTTCTACTTCTTCTTGTTTTCTCTTGCGGCTAATCTCAAAGCCAAAAAGCTGGACCATCAAATACTCCGATTCTAGTTAAGGGGAAGATTTCTCTTCCCCCTAATCATTTATAAGACTTAAATTACGAGTTCGTTCTGAGTGGCGCTTTGATCGCCACTGAGAGTTTCCCACCACTGATACGAGAATGTAACAGCATATTCTTGAATTGCGTCATTAGAACCCCAATCCAAGTCAATAGCTGAAACGTCAATTGGAAACAATCCAATGAACTTGTATGCCTTTAGAACTTCGCCTGTCTTGCTATACTGCTTTACGTATCCGTCTTGCTGATACTCAAAGCTGTTAACAAGATTTGGATTTCTTAGGTTTGTTCTGTGTGAGTTCAAACCATTCATCCAGTTCTCAAAAGCATTTCTAAGTCTAAAATCTTCATCATTCCAAATTGTGACAGTCCATTCTGGGAATGTTCTATTGCCTGCGAACTTAAGTTCACGGCCAAAGTAGTTTACAGGAATTGGATTCACTGTAGAACCAGGGATTTGACCGGAATGACACATGAAAGTAAACTTTTCAGAGATGCCATTCACGTTTGTTACAACAGAACCAGGAAATGTCATAGTGCATTCAAACAGATTGTAGCGGGCACCGTCTAGTGCCATCTGTGATCTGAAATCCTGAATATTAAATGCCATTTTTAGTTACTCCTTATCTGTGATATTTATTAGAATCTGCCGACGATTTCATCGAAGGCAACGCCAGTTCTAACAGCTATGAAGTTCAACTGAATGAAGTTGATTGAACGTGCTGGCTTGATGTAAATATCACCGACAAATTCGTTACGGTCGATAACTTCTGGAGTATTGTTTGTTTCGTCGCAAACAACGCGGAAGTCAAAGATACCGCGACGACCCTGCACATCTCTCAGGAATGGCTCTACAAGAGCAACAAACTGAGCGCGTGTAAAAGCATCGTTGAATTCGAATAGTGAATACTTAGCTGCTCTTGCAATAGCCTTTTCAAGAACAATGAACAGTCTGCGAACGTTGATACGATCAAAAGCTGAAGGTTTAGCCTGCAAAGTTTTATCGCCGAACAGTACTGTTCCTTCGCCACGGAATGTAACGATTGGATTGATACCGTTCTTATATAGTTCGTCACGATCTGCTTTATCTGGATTGTAAGAAAGCTTTACAACATTCTTTAATTGACCACGATTGAAACCAGCTGGTGAATACCATGGATCGCGCTCAAAGTCTGTTCTTACGCATAGACCAGCAACGTCACCGTTACATGGAACCCAACGATATACGTTGTTATACTTGTCAAACTGATACTTCCAAGATGAATCCATTACAGCGTATGAAGTTGAACGAGCAATGCTTGAGTTTCTGTAATCAATGGCATTGTTTGCTTCTAGTCCAGACTGATTAACAACATCACTAAATGCTGGTGACAAGAATGCTACGCAGTCTTTACGAGATAAAGCAATGTTATCGATAACGTGTTGAACTACTGATGAATTTGCAGCACCTGTCATTACAAGTGAAATGTCAACTTCGTCTGCATTTGAAAATAGATCATAAGCTGTAATACGATTTGCATCTGAAACAGCACCTGTTTGACCACCAGATAGTGATGATGTATATGATGCTGAATTTTGTGTAAATGTTACATTTGCTGCTGCTGAACCCCATGTTAAGGTATCAACATCACCGTTTGCATCTAATGCTTTATTTAAGATATAAATGTATTGTGAACGATCATTGATTGCATTTACATAGTAGTTTGATGAACCATCATCATTCTTAGCATCTGATGCTTTTGATAAGAAAGAGAACTTTTCAAGAATTGTGTTTGCTCTTCCTGAAAACGCACCGTCTTCGTCAATAACAATAACGTGCATTTCGTCATTTTTACCATTAACATTAGTTGCATATATTGATGTACTTGGAGGACCATCAAACTCTGGAGCATATGACCATGTTGCTGCATTCCATGCTGTTGTAATTGTATTGATTGTGTTAGCATAGATAGAAACTTTAAGTGAGTTTCCTAGTTCACCAGCATATCTAGCTGCAAACATACCAGATAGACCATTAGCAGACAAGTCTAGATAGTTTGTAACATAATCATCGTTATTTTTGATCAATATATTTCGTGAACCAGAAGTCGCATTATTAGCGATAGATGTATTAGCAGCACGAACAAGCTTTAAGTTACGAGCATAAGCTAGGAAGTTGGCCGCTGTAAAGAAATCAAGATATGTGTTGGCGTCAGGCTTACCGAATGTTGATACCAACTCAATTTCGTTACCAATAGTAGTTATTTCGTTGATTGGACCCCACTGGAATCGACCAACATATGCACCTTCTGTAGTACCTACAGCAGGAACAATAGTTGTTAAGTCAATTTCAGAGACATTTACGCCTGGTGACAATTGAAATGCCATTTGTATTCTCCTCTAAAGAAAAAGTTTATAATCTTTTCTTGTAGTATTTAGAAAAACGAGTATTTATAGCTTGGAAAGCCAGTTTAAATCATCAAATGGATATAGTTTTCGTCTGTCATCCGTCCACAAGTCTTTATCAAAATTTTTTTCCAACGGATCATCTATTCCATTATCTATGATACCGACAGGAACAATGTCCTGATCCATCAGATTGAACTGCTCTTGCTGAAGTACCTTGCGAATGTCATTATTGATATTTTCACGGAAATACTTCTGTGCAGATAACCAGCCGAAGTGTACCAGCGTCATTACCAAGTCATCATTGTTGCCTTCTTCAGCCTTGAACGTCTTCTTGTCTGCTGAGAACGTAGTCAACTCGGTAATCATCTGAGCGTCATTGATTATCAACTTGTCGTTCTCAATGAGCGTTTTTAGATTCGTACATCCGATCATCTTAGACTGATTGGTGGTCTTAAGACCGTATGCTATCTTCTTCTTAAAACCGGGTGTTTGCTGCTGACCCTGCTTACCCTTCATTTCGATCTTGATAAGATTCTCATAAGCCAGTTCATGATGAATAATATCTGAAACCTGTAGACCAATAGAGTTAATTTCTACCAACACGAAAGCTTCATTGTACAGCTTCGCTGTTTGTACTATGATGGTAGGAAACAGCAGTGGTGAAATCTGATTGTTCCTGTATTTTGCAACCAGACGATATGGTATCTCGGTAACGTCTATAACTGAGAACGTCGAATAGTCTAGCCCCTGCCCCTCGGCCACGTCCACTGTCATTGTGTAAGTTCTGCCCGGTACAGGATCTTTGTAGATATCCAGTTTGCCTTCTTGACGAATAGGATTGTGCCATACAAGCGAACGAAGCTTGACAGGATGAATAAGTGTATTTGTCGAACCAATGAATTCACATTCAAATTCTTGACGGAACTGATCTGGAGATGTATTCCTAATAGTCTCTTCTTTCCACTCTTCGTCTCTACCTGGTACCATGCTCCAGTGAATTTCAATTGGTTTATATAGACTGCGCTGTTCTTGTGCTTCAATCCACATACGATAGAACAGATTCAGACCGTTAGGTGTAGAAACGATGATAACCTTGGTTGTCTTACCAGATGAGATGGTAGGATATGTAGACATGAAGAACGCTTCTGCGATGTTGTTTGGAACGAACGCGAATTCGTCCAGAAAGATAACATTGAACGATCTACCACGAACAGATGAACCAGAAGTGGAATCAGCGACAGCGCGAGAGCCATTAGCAAGTTCAATAGAACCTTTGTTCCACTCTTTGACGCCCTGCTGTAGAAATCTTGGTAGATACTCAAACGCAAGCTGAAGTCTGCCCATGATTTCTCTTGCTGTTGCGGACTTGTTAGCAAGAATGGCTATATTAACATTCTCATTGAACAGAATGAAGTGTAGCAAAAATGCAACACTGGTTGTAGTCTTACCGACCTGACGGGGAAGTTTGCAGATATTGAATCTATTCTCATGAAACGATCTAAGCATATCCTGCTGAAAGTTCCACATCTCAAATGGCATAAGACCGCGGTCAACGTTGATGATACGCATATATGTGCAAGCAAAGTATACAGGATCTTGTGAACACTTGATAAACTCGTCCAGTTCAGCCTGAGTGAAGGCGTGTAAAAA
>Ga0196901_1001061_pt1 | contig 14125 bp, 11 predicted proteins | sample CB_VirMetaG_FD_169099 | JGI IMG/M metagenome (GOLD analysis project Ga0196901, IMG submission 169099) | Freshwater to marine saline gradient viral communities from Chesapeake Bay - CB_1504_1 Viral MetaG (v3) (version 3) | ecosystem: Environmental > Aquatic > Marine > Coastal | place: USA... | reverse complement strand
TCTGTTGACTACGGCAAATATGCATTAGCAGCTTTATATGAAGAAAAGAAGAAGCGTGAAGCACTCGAAGAAAGAGTGAATAAATTGGAAGCTCTGGTTCAAACCCTTTTGGATCGAGTATAAATAAACATGTAGAACGAAGGTATATGAACATGGTAGACGCAATCGAACCAGCAGTAGAAGTAGTAGAAGAAGAACTTATCAACTACTACAGTCTGGGATATAATCCAGTAGACGGAAAGGTGTCATACCTATTCGTTAATCCATATCGCACAGTTGATACGGAAGACAGTGACCTATTCAAGGATCATTTCAGAACTATTACTGCCATTCATGACAGTGATGGTGTGCTAGACCTTGAAGCTATCGACAATATTGTTAAGGGCCAAGCCAGAGGCATCAAAATTAAGATGCAGCTTGCCGCCGCCCAATACACACCAGAAGACTATGACGACACAGAAGTACTAACCGCATTTGGCGAACTATACGTTGCTCCGGTCGAAGAAACTCCGGATGACGAACCCCTAGAAGAAAGTGAATAACATAATGACTAAAGCAAACACACCCCTAGTAATTTCTCCCCTAGAACTTGAGAAGGTTCGCAACAAGTCCCAAGAGCTTGGTGCAATCAGACAAGCCCTACAGTCAGCCGAAGTTGGCATGAGGGATAATCTTGAACTTATTGGCGACCGATATGGCGTCGATATTGTTTCGGGAGAATACGCGATCAAGGGAGACGGCTCTCTTGTAAAGTCGGAAGAACTAAAGTCTCCCGAAGATTTAGGTGAAGCATCGCCTACCGCTCAAATGCTGACCGAAGGATAATAGTATGACCCTCCAAGCTTCAGGAGCAATCACCCTCGCAGATATTGCTGCTGAGTTTGGAGGGTCTACTCCTCATTCACTATCAGAATATTATAGAGGCGGTACATACGTTCCGGATACTGCCGGAAATGTAAGTATCCCGACATCTGGTGCGATTGCATTCGATGACTTCTATGGTACGGCAGCATTCGTAGCTGATTACATACCAGATGCTCTTAACTGGACGAACATCAGTGGATCATACACCGGTTTTGATACCGTAGACACGAATACTCAAACACTGGCAGGCATCAACTCCACAATCACCATAGAAGTGTATCGTAACACTGGTGGTGGTACACTATCATGTTATAAGAATGCCGTTCTTGCAGCAACAGTTATTGTTGCCGCCAGTGGCAGTGGAAATACATTCACTGCCGAAGTTGGAGATGACATATACTTCACTTGGACAGTCCCGCCCAGTTCTTCTGATAATTACACAGTTTACGTTGAAAATGTCAGCGATGGTAATGCAACCCTCGACACATTCACCGTAATAACCACAGGTTCTGGATTTTAATTAAATGGCAGAAGACTTTGACGACCACCAAGGCGACGAAACTTCTCTACGCCTTGGTGGGGAAGTTAAGGAAGGATTCCAAGATAGGTCAGGAACCTACCCCAAGCCAGAATATGCCAATAATCCTGACACAAATACCAGAGCAAGATCAGGTTCGGTCAAGGGTGGAACCAATCGTGGAACCAAGTCTGCCAGAACCACATCAAGAAGCTCCCAAATTAATTCAGCAAGTCTGAATGATCCTCCTACTCCCTCTGCTTCTCGATATCCTCACAACCAAGTTACCCAGACCGCATCTGGACATGTCCTAGAACGCGACGACACGCCCGGTCATGAGCGTTTGAACTTTGAGCATAGGACGGGTACCAAAATTGAAATGGCCGCTGACGGGTCGCTGATAACCCGTATAGAGCGTAATAGATATACGATCATTGCTGGCGATGATGAAGTCATTATTCGGGGCAATGTCAATATCGTTATCGAGGGCGATGCTAACCTCAGAGTACAGGGCGATTGCAACACTCAAATCGATGGGGACCATAACGTTCTTGTCCAAGGAAATGAGTCTATAGAAATTCAAGGCAATCGATCTGTCCGGGTTCATGGCAATGACGATCTTACAGTGACCGGAACCAGCCTGAGACAAACTCGTGGATCGGTCGCAGAATACAATCTTTCAAATTATTTGGAGCGTACAGTAGGCACCCATACCGAAGAGTATGGAGGCAACTGGAAAGTCACAACTCAAGGCTCTGCGACTATTGTCTCTGAAGGAGAACTTCAGGGATCATTCTATGGTGGCTTCCTTACTCTCAATGGTAAGAATGCTGCCGGGGATGATGGTGCCGGAAACTTCGAAGCAACCGAATTCTATGGTGCCGATTACAACGGAACCAATCTATATCTAACAGCCAACTTTCATATTAAGGGCGACTCTCATGTTGACGGCAATTTACATACTGTTGGTGATGGGTATTTTAATGGTATTGTGTACTGTCCTACCTTCGAAGGAACAGCGACACGGGCCGGATGGGCTACAACTGCCGGAACAGCCGTTGCCGGAGCATCAACACCTACCACAATATCACCACAGGCCGCAACAGCAGCATCCAATGGAGATGAAGCCCCCGACTCAGAAGAAACGTCTACGGACGTTGAAGAAACGTCTGATGAACTCGTCGTTAATATCGATAGGCAAGTTCTATCGGAGCATAATAGACGACCGCTCAACACGGGAGAAGTAGTTTCGAAAGCTCGAAACAAATCACTTCGAACCAATTCCACATGGCTTCAAGATCAGGTAAATTCCGGTGCTATCACGACTTCTATTTCTTCTGCTAATGCTCCTAGTTCTAAGCGCAGTGCCACATCAAACAGGGTTAAGAGCGGAACTACTAGGCTCGGAGCAAAAACGCTCTCGGGTAACTTTGTTGGAGATATAGGTTCGTCACTTAGAATCAATACGGTTCCAACACAATTTGAAATCACAACGCCTACTCGGGGAACTCGTTTGTCTCCAAGATTTAAAATATCGCAAATGTTAGCCGGTGACTCTGATGCTGCCCAACTTATAGATCAGGTAGGATTGACCAAGTTACAGATTGCTGAAAACATGCAGCTCCTATCATTTAATGTGCTTGAACTGATCAGGTATAAATACAAGGACACATGGAATATTTCAGAAGGATTATATAATCTACTTCCTAACGAACAGATAGACAGCTCTTCGATTAACTCTGAGTTCTCTCAAGGTCTGGCAGTGGGTATTCAATTCCCTGATCATCCTAACAGTCATTATTTTGACGTGGCATCATACATTCAAGAGAACCTTGTATTCGATAAACTGATTATTTCGTATATCGACTATGATCCATCTGGTGTTAACGAACCAACCCTTATCATTTCTATTAAGCATGGAGTAAATTCGAAATCAGTTTCGACTGAGTTCAATCATACAACTGTTTCGAATACAATTCAAGACTTGTCTGGGTAATACGAATGGCCAATAATAGAAAATTCTCGGCTGATGATGCTTCACTTAGTGTTGGCTCTATCATCACGACCAGAACCAGAAAATATTCTGATTTAGATTCGTCGTTTCTGGCCAACTCTAACACCGGAGATATTTTTATCTCCAAGGATGCCCAAGCAGTAAAGCAGTCTGTCCGCAATCTTATTCTCACGAGTGCATTCGAACGACCATTTCAGCCGGGCATCGGATCAGGTATTGGGGCATTACTATTCGAACTTTCTGATGCTGCAACCCTATCGACTATCGAAACATATATCGAAATTTGTATCGAACAATATGAGCCACGAGCCAAGGTTATAAATATAACTGCTGACGGAGAAATTGATTCTCATTACATTACAGTTGAAGTAGAGTTTCAGGTGATTACTTTGAATGAGACTGTGACGCTCCAAGTTGTACTCGAACGCCTAAGATAACGGAAGTATAATGACAAAAATTACAACAACAGACCTTGACGTAGCAAGTATCAAGGCGTCACTGCGTACATATCTTGAGAACAGCGGTAAATTCAACGACTATGACTTTGAAGGCTCTAACCTAAGCGTCATCTTGGATGTGCTTGCATACAATACTCATATGAATGCCCTCAATGCCAACTTTGGACTGAATGAATCCTTTCTAGACTCTGCTCAACTCCGAGGATCGCTCGTATCTCAGGCCAAGCCCCTCAACTATCTACCCAAGTCAAAGACCGGGCCTAATGCTACCGTAGACATTACCCTATTGAGCGTTCCGGGAGGGACATCAGACATCTCAATTCCTCGATACACCAAGCTAGTGACAAGCATTGATGGTACATCGTATTCGTATTACACTCTGGACGAATACACAGCTACCTCTGCCTCTGGATATAAGGTGACTGGTGCGGTGATATATGAAGGCGTCAAAAAAACCAAGAAATTCTTTGTCGATGCTGCCGATGATCAATATCCAATCTATGTTATTCCTGATACTAATTTCGATACCGCCTCTGCGACAGTAGCACTGTTTGAAGGGTATGGTTCAACGACATCCAAGACCCTCACACGTCCGGTATCTGTTGACAATCTAAATTCGACATCTGACATCTATCTCCTTCATGAAGCACCCAATGGGTATTATGAAATTATGTTGGGAGATGGGGTCATGGGGGCACGACCATCCGAGGGGTCTATCCTTCAGATTGATTATCTATCGACCAATGGACCTGACTCTAATGGTGCCAGTATATTCTCATTGTCCGGAAACGTTTCGGGGTATGCTGCCAGTATCAACACGACAATCAAAGCTGCCGGTGGTTCCGATAAAGAATCTATCGAGTCAATCCGGTTCAATGCGCCTCTGGCCTTTGCTTCTCAGAACAGAGCTGTGACTGTATCAGACTTCAAGGCTCATATCCAAAACTATGCGACCTACATCGAAACGATGAATGTGTGGGGTGGTGAAGATAACGAGCCAAAGGAATATGGTCGAGTCTTTATTGCGATCAAGCCAGTCGGATCAGAAACTATCACATCAGCACAGGAAACGCAAATCAGAACAAATGTTCTGGACGATAAGGCTATCGTTACTGTAGAGTTCACATTCGTTGATCCTACCTATGAGTATTTGGAAATCCAAACAAATTATAGATATAATCCAGCCAAGACAACATATTCTAAGCAACAGTTTGATATTGTGGTTAAGAACACTATCATCCAATATGGTACCGACAATCTGACATCATTCGATACCGTGTTTCGAAAATCTAATCTCACTACCGCAATCGACGCATCCAATGTCGCTATTGCATCGTCGAGCGCCACTGTGAAGCTTCAGAAGCGGTTTGTTCCTGTTCTCGGGGCCAGAGATGCCTATAATGTCGATTTTACCAGAGCAATCGCTGCCGTAAGCACACAGACCAGAATTGTTACGTCCAATCCATTCACATATAATGTGGCTGGTGTTGACTATAGCTGTAGGTTACGAAACATTAGTGGATCGTCCACATTGGAAATCTATCGAATTTCTTCGGGCACCGAGGTCATTGTGGTGGATGATGCCGGATATATCGATTACGTCAATAATCGAGTTGTCATCAATCCATTCCAGCCGACAGCATTTGAAGTCGGCAAGGGATATGTGGCGATCACTGTAGTCCCTGCCGATGACTCTTCGGTGACCCCTCTTCGAAACATGCTAGTCCGTATTGATGACAATGCCGTGGCATCCAATGGTATTGAGGACACTACAGCATAATGACCAATCCGGTAGACAAAAATATAACATTTGCAAGCATGCGTAGGGACCGTGTACGCGATGCTATGCCTACCCATTACATATCAGACTATCCTCAATTGGTCCAACTTTTACATTCTTATTATGAGCAACTTTCAGAGGACGAGGGGTTTTCAAATCTTATTGATGATATTAGAAATGCTCGTAACCCAGATGCGATTGATCCTGACCTCATCGCATGCCTAAAAAATGAATATGGTGGAGAGTTTCCGAACTTTGCGACCATGGACGAAGCCACTCAGATAAAAATTTTCATTTACTGGTATCGCTCCAAGGGAAATAAAGAGGCCGTCGAGGCTTACTTCAGACTGTTCTTAAATTCTGAAGCGGAAGTTACATATCCCAAGGATAACATGTTGAGATGCTCGGATGGGGTCTGGGATGCAGGTGAGGGCGATTGGGATAGTTCCAGAGGGAAGCTATCCGAAACCACAATGGTTATTCAGGACTCATATTATTATCAGACACACTCATATCTAATCAAGTCAGGAATTTCTATTGTTGACTGGGGTAACATCTACAAGAAGCTAGCTCATCCGGCTGGTTGGGAATTCTTCGGAGAAGTTGAACTCAAAGGATATGCTGACTTCGAATATAACACAGCATCCCCAACAATCATTCCCGGCATTCAAGACCTCGACCTACCATACCTCATCATTGCGGCATGGGCTGCATTCGCATCAGGTGCGACTATCCAACAAGTTGTCAAGACATGGGACGTTCTTGTATCGACATGGACCGGAACTCGGAACCTACGGGATGTGGCGATCAACTTCTGTGGATCAAACTATCCTATGTCGGCATTCGGGACAAAAACAATCCAAGAGATTATGACAAGTGTCGAATTAACAAGCATTCGAGAACCAGCCACAATCATTATAACGTAATGTATAAGTAAGCAAAGAACAAACGACAGGAATTAATTCAGATGACCGCAATCATTACTGATCTTTTCAGATTTCAAAATCTAAAGCAAGTCAAGGAACGCTTTGACAGTGCTAAAGACCTATACTATGTTGGTATTGGTCGATCTGAGGCTTGGCCTAACGAGTCTATCCCTCCATTACCGACAGTTGCCCCCAAGAATGATCTGGACACCAGAAATTCTATTCAGTCCATCAAACAATTATCAAATCTGGCATACTGCGCCCCTCGATATAATTGGGTGGATGGCAATACGTATGTGGCATATGATTCTGACGATGGTGATCTCCACACAAAACAATATTATGTCTTCAATCAATCAAACTTTGCGGTCTATATGTGTTTGAAGGCTGGTTCCAGTACGTCTACTGTTGAGCCTACCGGAACTTCTACTGCGGTTCCTACTGCTGGTGCCGATGGTTACATCTGGAAGTATCTCTATACTATTACTGCTTCCCAAGCCGCCAAGTATCTAACAACAACATACGTTCCTGTATTCCGGGATGCTGCTGTTGCTGCTGCTGCCGTCGAAGGTGCTATCCATAGAATTGCCGTAACTACTGGCGGGACTGGATATGGTTCTGCCCCAACAGTTACTATCACAGGCGATGGTTCTGGGGCAGCCGGTACAGCGGTTCTCACTGCCGGTGTGGTGACGTCTATTACAATAACCAATGTTGGTTCAGGATACACCTATGCAAAGGCCACGGTTTCTGGTGGCTCTCCTACTACTGCCGCCACACTCCGTCCTATCATTGCTCCTGCTGCTCCGGGTCGAGAAATTGATGCCGTTACTGTGGTTGGTGGTGGTAGTGGTTATGTTGATCCTCAGGAAACCTTTGATGGGCTTGGGGTTGACCTAACCTTCACACTGAGTACTGGTGCAATCTCATCGGTGACTGTGGTCGATGGTGGATATAATAACACTGTGGCCAGTTTCACAGACACTGGTGGTTCTGGTGCAGATTTGGAATTCGAATTCTCTGCTAAAAAGGGCGGCTTTGGATATGATCCAGTGGTCGAACTGAACGCATATTATATTATGTTCAATACCACACTTGTTGGTGCCGAAGGTTCTGGTGATTTTATTATCAACAACGACTATCGCCAAGTGATTATCCTTAAGAATCCTCTAGATACCGGCAGCCCGCAACTTGCATTCAGTGAAGCTACAGGCATGGGTATGAGATATCTTACGGTTGCAGCATCTGGTACATGGGTTCTGGATGACATTATCACAGGCGGAACCTCTGGGGCACAAGCATATCTTGATTACTATGACTCCGGAACAGAGCGACTATACATCCATCAGACAGACACTACCGGATATGCGGCATTTCAAGATGGTGAAGCGCTTACCGGATCATCGACTTCAGACGGTGACATCTCTGCGACCGGTGGTTCTGCCGATAATGCTGCCGAGTTCGATAAGTATAGTGGTCAGCTACTGTATGTAGAAAATCGGGTAGGTGTGTCACGAGCAACCGGACAGACCGAAGACCTGAAGCTTGTAATTCAATTTTAAGGTAATATAAATGGCTCTCGACCTAAGCACATCTCCATACTATGACGATTACGATGAAAATAAACAATTTCATCGGTTGCTCTTCAGGCCGTCTCGTGCTGTTCAGGCAAGAGAGCTTACTCAGATGCAAACCATTCTGCAAAATCAGATTTCACGATTTGGTCAGAATATTTTTGTGGATGGTTCGGTTGTAGTTCCGGGTGGAACCTCTATTGATCTTCAATATGAATATGTGAAACTCACTCAGACAGACATCTCTTCGGCTGTTGTCGGGGATACATTGACTGGTCAGACATCTGGTGTGGTCGCTACCCTAAAACAAAAAGTTGAAGTTGATGGTGGTGATCCTGCGACATTCTATATGTCATACATTAGCTCTGGAACGAGTTCAGGGCGCTTCACAGACGGAGAAGACATTGTTGTGTCCGGAACCGGCTCTGGAACCTTCACGGCTGCTGGCAGTGCTGCTACGGGCCAAGGAACTAAGATTGACCTCGACAAGGGTGTATACTTCGTCAAGGGGTATTTTGCTATTGCAACAACCCAAAGCCTTATCATTGGAAAATATGCAGTCCCTACCGGAACAATGCATGTCGGACTTATCTCAACAGAATCCATCGTAACCTCGACTGGCGATACATCTCTTCTCGATAATGCAGCAGGTAGTAGCAACGCAACTGCTCCCGGCGCTGATCGACTGAAGCTGGCAATGTCCTTGATTGCCAAAGACGACGCACTATCTACTGATGATTACTTTACGGTAGCAACTATTCGCGATGGAGTTATTGTAGAGAAGTTCGAAAGAACAACATACAATCTTCTGGGTAGTGAAATGGCTCGTCGGACCTATGATGAGTCCGGAGACTATACTGTCAATCCATTCATGACATCTGCCAATGCTCATGCAACCGATGCAAATAAACTTACAATGCTTGTAGATTCTGGTCGAGCATATGTTAAGGGTTATCTGGTCGAGAAGGCTATCAGCACAGAAGTACATGTTGATAAGGCACTGACCACAGCCATTAAAGCAAATGGTAAAATCTCAACATCCTTCGGCAACTATGTGCGGGTCAATGCCCCAACCAGACTAGATGCTCTGAACATTTCCACATTCCAGAAAGTCTATCTATATGACAATACCGGAACTGAAGTTCTGGTAGGTTCTGCTCGTGTTCGGGCCGTAACCAAAGAAGCGGGTGGGAAGTACCGGATATATCTATTTGAGGTCGTGATGACTTCGGGTGGTTTCAATGGTGTACGGAAAATCTCTGATCATGCGACTGTCCATGACAGTGGAACATTCCAAGCTGTCCTGATCGATGATGCCGATGCCGTGTTCACAACAGACACTGCTGCCCTTAAAGATACCGCCAATAATAATCTGTTCTTTGCTGTGCCATTCCAACGCATCAAGGAAATGACCGACATTACTGCCAGAGTTCAAAGACGATCTACCGACACAACAGATGGTTCCGGTAATGTCACTCTGGACACTGGTGACTCCAATATCACATGGGAAGATACCAGTAACTGGATTGTCGTCAAAAATGACGGAACAATCTCATCCCCATCATACGGATCAACCGGCGCACAGACAATAGCTGTATCCGGCCTAGACGCTACATCGACCTACACATTCATCTCATATGTTGACAAGACTTCGGCCACAACAAATGCTCGTGCCAAGACATTAACAACATCTACTGATCTCGTGTTGACACCTGAGGGTGATGATAGTGTTGAGCTTACTAAATTCGATATCTTTGAGGTTACTGCTGTCAAGGATGTTGACAATTCAGATGCAGATATCACCAACAGATACACACTCGATAATGGACAGAGAGACAACTTCTATCAAGAAGGCAAGCTCACTCTGAATACCGGAGAAACCGCCCCAACAGGTAATGTGAAGGTGACATTCAAACATTTTACCCATGGAGCTTCCGGAGCATACTTCAACGTAGATTCATATGATGGTCTTGTGGCCGGTTCATATGATTATGGTGACATTCCAAAATATACCCTGAGTAGCGGCACAGAAATTCGTCTTGCCGACTATTACGATTTCCGTCCAAGAAAAGATAACACTAATGCCAATTTCTCAGGTACTGGCGCTGTGGTGAATGAGCTTCCGAAAATCAATGAAACAATTCAAGCAGACATTGAATACTATCTACCTCGCATCGATATCATATACGTGGATTCTAACGGTACATTTTCAACTGTTACTGGCAATCCTTCCCTAACTCCAAAGGCCGGACCTCTCCCATCCAATGCCATGGCAATGTACTATATGTACCTGAATGCCGGAACATTTGATGAGACTGATATTAGTCTGGCATTCGTGGAGAACCGTCGATACACGATGAGAGACATCGGTGAGATTGAAGGACGTATTGAAAGACTAGAAGAGTATACAACACTATCATTACTTGAAGCCAAGACAGAATCTCTTGAGGTTCTTGACAGTTCTGGTAATAATCGGTTCAAGGCCGGTTTCTTTGTTGATAACTTCCAAACACACTTCTATGCGGATACAGACCATATCGAATATCGGGCATCAATTGATCCTGAAGTTGGCCTGATGCGCCCAAGGTTCTCCGAAAAGAATTCTCGGATGGTGTATCGAGCAACCGCATCAGATTCGTCTACGTCAGCCGATGTTGTTCGTAAGGGCGATTTCCTATTACTTGCATACACTGAAGTTGATGAGATTGAACAGCCACTGGCATCATCTAGCATCAATGTCAATCCATATAATGTCATCACCAACACCGGATCAATTCAACTATCTCCGGCGACTGACGAGTGGAGAGATGTAGAAACGACCACTACCCGAGTGACAGTTCAGGACACCAGAGTTACCAATCCGGTACAGGTTAATAACTTCAACAATTGGACTACCAACTGGGCAGGAACACCAATCATCCCAAGTCGTAGAAATCCCGGCACTTGGGGTGAAGGCATTGGTAATAACCCACTAAGAGAACTTCTCTAAGGATAATTAAATGGCTACGACAACTACAATCACAAGACGCCTTCCGGGTGGTATCAGAGAAGTAACGGCTACCCGAAGTGTTAATATCACATTGGTCCCATTCATTCGATCCCGCAAAGTCTACTTCAAAGTTATGGGATTGCTTCCCAATACTAAACATAAAGCATTCTTTGATAATGTTGACGTTACCACATTCTGTAGAGAAGAAACATTCTATAACATTTCGGTATTGGATAACCAACCATCCAACAATGAATATAATGACATCACCACGCACCCAGAAACAGCATCGAATTTGATTTCAGATGCTGACGGAACTATTGAAGGTTCGTTCTGGATTCCGAATACGCCCGCCCTTAGATTTAGAACAGGTACTCGTGAGTTTAAACTTCGGGATTTCACTGCCGCCACAGATGCCAGCGCAACATCTAAAGGGTATGGGTCGTATACTGCCAAGGGTACATTAGAAACTCTTACCTCAACAATTACAACACTTCTTCCGGTTGCACCAGCTCCTCCTGTTCGTAGAATTGATCCTGTGGCACAATCATTTATTATCGAAAAGCCTGAAGGTTGCTTTGTAACGTCTATTGATGTGTTCTTCAAGACTGCCTCAAGCACGATCCCGGTTCGATGCCAAATCCGTCCTATGGAAAATGGTACGCCTACAGCAAATATCGTACCGGGTGCTGAAGTGTTTGTTCTGGCCGGGTCGGTTAATGTATCGGCAGCGCCAGACATCACAGACTCGGGAACATACACAACATTTACATTCGAAGCTCCGGTATTTCTTGAGGGCTTCAAGGAGTATGCTGTTGTTGTTCTGGCCGAGACTGATGCTTATGAAATCTGGACAGGTGTCACCGAAGAGTATGTTGTCGGTTCGACCACAAAGAGAATTATGAAACAGCCAGCTCTTGGATCATTCTTCAAGTCTCAGAACGGATCGACATGGACTCCTGATCAAAGCCGAGACATGATGTTCAAAATCAAGCGGGCACAGTTTGATACAGGCACTCCCGGAATTGCATATTTCGAGAATGCTCCAATTCATGTGCGTCGTCTTGGGGCTAATCCCATTTCTACCACAAACAGTTCTGCCACAATTAGAGTGGCGCATCCAAATCATGGGTTTATTACTGGTGATCTTGTTACGATTGCGGGTGCGGCTACGACCAATGGGATTACTGGCGCTCAAATAAACGTACAGCAAACCATCGTCGATGCAGATGATATCGATAGCTACACAGTGACGACTGCCGGTTCTGCCTCATCTACGGGGTCTGGTGGTGGGTCAGCCGTAAAAGTATTTGAAAACTACGCATACAACATTGCATATCCTAATGTGAATCAAATGGTTCTTCCGGGTGCTGATGTTGCATGGGCAGCCAAAACAACTTCCGGACAATCTATATCAGGTGCCGAAACCGCATATCAAAAAGAAGCATCATATTTGTCGATCTTCCCCAACCAGAACAACACATTCAACACTGCTCGTATCGTAGCATCTGCCGAAAACATTGCGGCTCCCGGACCTGTACGTGAGCGATCATTAGGGTTTGAAGCAACCCTGACTACAAATTCTGAATACATTTCTCCGGTCATTGACCTTAACAGATTGTCAGTCAATCTGATTGGAAACCGTATTGATCGTCAGGCAGCATCACCGGCTTCTGGATATAATGTTCCGGCCAATTATGTTGCCGAAACAGATTCACAGCACGGGTCGGGAATTGCCAAACATATCGTTCGGTCGGTAACGCTTGAGACTCCTGCCGAGGGTATGAAAATTATTCTGGCAGTAAATCGTCCATCAGACTCATATCTGAGGGTTTATTATAAGACGCTTGAATCCGGATCAGACTCCGCATTGTCAACTGTTGCTTGGACCGAAGCTACTATTGATGAGGCTGTTCAGACAGATGACGACTCTACTACCTATCGAGAATATGAATATACCGTCAATACACCCACAGCTCCGTTCACAACATTCCAACTGAAGTTTGTGATGGAGAGTTCCAATAGTGCTAACGTACCACAAGTACGAGACTTGCGAGTAATCGCCCTATCTACATAAGGATATCATGATGAAAGTTGAAGGACATCCTAAACTTGAGCGAAACGAAGATGGCATCATTATAAATAAAGATATGAGTGGACTTGCTAAAGCCAAAGCAAGAAAGCTTGCCAAAGAAAACAAAGACCAAGAGTTCGAAGATATGAAAGCAGACATGGCCGAAATTAAAGGTCTGCTTAAGTCTCTAATGGAACAGAAAACAGGAAATTAATAAATGGCTGATCGTAGCGTCTTAGTTTCAGACACAATTGACAACTTTCGACTAACATATAACCTTACCTCATCTGATGTTGGTGATGTCGCGGCCCTGAATACTACAGCCAGTACTTTAGTTACAGGCATTAATGAACTCCACGGCGAGATCAATACCAATACGACTGCCATTGGTACGATAGCTAATATTAATGCTGCAATCAAAACCAATAATAATCTGGTGGAAAGTCTTAATGACTTCTACACGGACTATACGACCTACACTGGATTCGCCACAGCTCTCGACACGACCGCAACGTCTCTATCAACAGCGATCAATGAACTCCATGGTGAGATTAATACCAACACGACTGCCATTGGTACCATTGCCAATATCCATGCAAATATTATCGATAGTGCAAATCTCGTATCTTCGATCAATAATTTCTACACCGATTACACAACGTACACTGGGTTTGCCACAGCACTAGACACGACAGCATCATCCCTGTCCACTGCTATCAATGAAATCCATGGTGAGTTTAATACACTGGACGCATATGTCACCCAAGGAACACTCAACACCACTGCTACCAATGTAACAGCCGCTGTTAACGAACTCCATGGCGAGATCAATACCAATGCTACCGCTATCGGTACGATTGCTAGCCTTAACGCTGCAATTAAGACGGGAAACAATCTAGTAGCATCGGTAAACGACTTCTACACCGATT
>Ga0196901_1001060_pt1 | contig 14126 bp, 27 predicted proteins | sample CB_VirMetaG_FD_169099 | JGI IMG/M metagenome (GOLD analysis project Ga0196901, IMG submission 169099) | Freshwater to marine saline gradient viral communities from Chesapeake Bay - CB_1504_1 Viral MetaG (v3) (version 3) | ecosystem: Environmental > Aquatic > Marine > Coastal | place: USA... | reverse complement strand
GTTCACTTCGTTCAGTTTTTTATAGATTATCATATACAAAAAAGTAATTGGTTATACTACTAAACTAACAAACTAATTCAAAAAAGAAAACACAAATCCATTTACCCAAGTCTCCATCACTTTTTAATCATAACCAATCAAACTTTTACCTTTTTATATATTTACAGTTCACCTTTTACCTTTTAAGCTACAGCTACTGATACTACTGCTAATACAGCTAATACTAATACAGCTAATACTACTGCTGTTACTGCTGCTAATGAAGAGATAGTTTATAACCACTGCCAACAATTCTAATCATATAAACAATCAATCACCATTGCACTCATCTCACTGCGTTAAATTGAGAAGGGATTAAACTAATACAATATCGTTACTAACTAAACATCGTCTCACTGCGTTAAATTGATGCAATCTATACTGCTATAAAACATAGTAAAACACTTAAATAATTGGACAGTCTTACTAACGTTTCACCTCCTCCGTAGTTTTGTGTTATACTCACATAACCGTTAATGCGTTAATTGCATCTAATTCAGTCGCAGCCTGGGTTTCAGAGATTATTGATGCGTATATCACTATTATTAAGACTGAATCTAAATATCATTTTTAATAGGCTGATAATGAATGATTAATAAAATATATGAACATTTTTCTTGCGAGATATGCACAATCTCTATACTATTGCTCCATGTTCTTTCAGATAAGCCACTAGGCAGTCACACATATCACTTATGTGTTACGCTTCTCAAGCGTTATTTGTTCTTTGAAATACTAATTGATTCGAAGCCACCGTAATAGTGGTGACAAGATTCCGCTAACATATAGTATGTTAGTTACCGATAAATGTCGGTTAATAGCTGCCAAGCTTAAAGCATTCTGCTCGATTCGAATCAATTAAACACTATAGGAATCCGATGTGAATCGGATAGGTAAGATGCGCTGCACCTTCGATGTGCATACAAAACTAAACGAAGGTATATGGGTGAATGGTTTAATATCAGTTCGATTCTGATACACCCACTAACAAAATAATAAAACCAAATCAAATCAAATATTATGAAAACTTATAACGGACATAGAAGTTGGAACGCATGGAACGTTTCATTATGGATAAACAATGACGAAAGCACTTACAGACAAGCTATTGAACTACTTGAAACCAAGTCTTTAAAATGGGCGATAATAGAGTTTTGTAAAATGTATGACAAAACTCCTGATGGTGCTAAGTACAATCATTTATCAGTTAAATTAGCATTGACAGAATTAAAAGAATCAATCCAAGACTAAACCAAATCAAAATCAAAACAAGATGAAAACAATACAAGATTTATTCGCAATTTCAGGTGAAGCAGTGATGAACAATAACAAGTTTAAACATTGGTTTATCGACTACTCAGGCCATGTTAACCAAATAAGAGTTAGACTGTACAAAGGAGGATGGGAGACTAGTAGAGAGCCTACGCACACTTTTGATGCTTACTTGGATAACGAAGACTCAATCCAAGCAGCATATTGGTTTATAAAGGCCAATTTAAAAGGTTAACTGACGAGGGTTTAATATCCGAAATGCCGTGAGGCATCTTAACCAATCAACATGAAAACTAGAATCCAAATCACAGAAAAAATGGTGACTATTGCCATCATTCAAATCATTATCATATCAATATTTATCCTTTAAACCTTAGAAATTATGAAAGTAGGAATACACACACCAAACGCAACTACCACTTACTACAAGTACTTGCAAGATAATGGCATTCACGTTATTGATGTGTCATGGAAAAATGATACTTGCGATAGTTTTTTATTCAAAGAAAAAAAGGTGATGCTTCCCAACACTAGCGAAGAATTAAGTTACAACACATTCAGTGTATTCAATGACGAGGACTATGGTACAAGCAAGTGTGATGAATCGTTACTTGAATTCAATAATGTTCGTGAACTCGCTACCTATTTAAAATCAATTTAAACCAAAGAAATATGGAGTCTTTAGATATTATAAAAGTAAAATGTCCTATGGGACATATCGAATACACAAGTAAAGAGTTAGAAGATGAAATAAGTGATTTAAATTTTTTAAGAGATGCATTTCTAGTGTTACTGAACGAGAAAGTAGCATCTAAAAGTGATATATATTACACTAAGGATGAAGTTATGAAGTATGCAAAAGAGATGTATCTCGATTTAAATTATTCAAAAGAATTTATTGAAGAGTGTTTTAAACCAAATAAATCATGAAAAACCAAAGAAATTATGGAAATAACAATTAACCTACTAGAAGTAGCGAGCGAATTAGCTCATATTAAAACGAAGAAAGAACTCGGTATACAAGGCAGTGAAATGTATGTCGAAGACACAGAAGGATGTTTGGTTTACACTGACGATGTGCAAGATGTATTCGATGAATACTATGATTATTATTACGAAATGCTTTTAAGATTCAGCCAATAATGAAAACCAATCTAAACATCGACATAAAAACAATCTCTGACGCAAACAAATTCATTCTTGAATTATTCATCAACAATGAATTGTTCCATTTTGATGATAATGCTGAAGATATTATTTGGTTTGAATGTGAGCCAACATCGGAAGAAATAAAGCAGTTAAACAGCTTAGTCAATCAATTATTCGAGATTGAAAACTATGACCCATTTGAGTTCGCAATGGGCTTAATTAATAAACACATAAATATTTAAAAAGCAAATCATGACAGAAGAAAACTTTAGACATCTAATGAACGATGCAGATGCAAACGGAAACATTGACATTGACGATGTTGTAGCTTTAAGAGTGAAAAACGAATCACCAATGACAAGATTTGATTCTAGCATTTTAGATATAAAACTTGGGCTGTTCCCTTCTTTAAGTAAAAGAAAAGAAATGCTGACGCATCTACTTAATTATACGTACATAGTATTCTTTGATAAGTACGGAAACGCATACAGTAGAATTATTTACTAATAAAATCACAATTTAAACTTAAGAAAACAAATAGAAATCATGAACGAACAATTAACAATTACTGAGCAAGCTGTTTTGCAAGTTGCAATCGCTCACTTGCAAGAAGATTTAGAAGATATGCTTGAATGCATAACCGATGATAAAGAATTGGAAATCTTTAGAGACAGATACCACTCCTTGCTTTCGCTAAAAATAAAATTAGGAATTGACTCATTTTAATAAACAATTTCTAAAACTAATATTAACTTTGTTCAAAATAAAATCAAATCATGACTACAAATCACATTAATTGGTACATTATAGATGAGTATACCAAGCAAGAACGTTTAATGACGGAAGATGAAATCAACTTTTATGTTGCAAATCGCCAATCTATCATAGATGAAGAATGGCACACTGAAAATGGAGGATTTTAAGATGAAAGTATTATCATTATTCGATGGGATGAGCTGCGGCCAAGTCGCGCTCAATAGACTTGGTATTGACGTAGAAAAATACTACGCATCAGAGATAGACAAGTATGCTATACAGGTTACTCAAGACAAATTCCCAAACACAGTTCAACTAGGTGATGTGCAGTTTGTCACTAAGCACACATTTGGAAGCAACAAGATTGACTTGTTAATCGGTGGCAGTCCGTGCCAAGGATTTAGTTTTGCAGGAAAGCAGTTAAACTTTAACGACCACAGGTCTGTGCTATTCTTTGAATTTGTAAGGCTGATTAAAGAATTGAAGCCAAAGTATTTCTTGCTTGAAAACGTATTAATGAAGCAAGAATATCAGGACGTAATTAGTAAATACCTTGGATGCAAACCTATAAGAATAGACTCTGCACTTGTATCAGCGCAGACGCGTAAACGATTGTATTGGACTAATATACCCAACGTAACTCAACCTGATGACAAAGGAATTGTGCTTAGAGATATACTTGAGCATGGCATGGCGGGTGAAGAGGCTGTAAAGCATACAGATAGAAACAGAATACATCTTAAGAGTGTAGATGGTAAGTCATTATGTGCAACAGCAACGATGTACAAAGGAGCGGGTAACAATGGAACAACGCTTATTCAAGTAGATGATAAACTAAGGCATCAAGAAGCAACTAAAAAAGGCTACGCTGAAGCTGGTATTGGAGAAGGTCTAGATTTGACTTTCCCTGAATCAAAAACAAGGAGAGGCAGAGCAATGAAAGATAAGTCAAACTGCCTTACTGCCGCTGCTCATGAAATGGGTGTGGTAGAAGAAGAAGATAAAGAACTCAGACCCGCAACAATTGTAGGTAGAAGACTTAATGAACGTGGGGTAAGAGAGGACTATAACAAGGATGTTCCAATTACTCAGTGTCTACAAGTAAAACATAATTCTGATAAGTCAGGAACATTGACAACAGTAGAGAAGGACAATGTACTTAGCGAGAATAAACCTGGTCGTTACCCTAATGCTTACGAAGACAAGAAACTTGTATGGAGAAAGCTTACACCGCTTGAGTGCGAGAGGCTTCAAACCTTGCCAAACGGACATACATTAGTTCTCGATGAAAAAGGAAATCAACTTGTATCTAATTCACAGAGGTATAAGATGATTGGAAATGGATGGACTATAGATGTCATAACACACATATTGAAAAATATAATTTAACCAATAAATCAAATTAAGATGAAAACACTAGAAGCATTAATATCTCTAATTGAGATGAGGAATTCAAAGTATAAAATCGAAAGCTTAAACTTAGGATATTCAGTCAGAAGTGAAGAACTCAGTAAATCAAAAACACTTATCATTAGTGGTTTTGAAGCAACAAAAATAATGTGTTCAATGTCTTTAATGATTGAACCTATGCTTGGTTATATCATACCTATTCAAAAAGACCTTGTAGAAATTACAATTGTTGAGTAATGACGGTAGTAAAAGAAATATGCATTAAGGAAGTCATTAGACTAATGCAAGACACGCTTAAAGACGAAAGAAGTTACGAAAGCAATATGTACACAGCTAAATCAATAATAGACTCACTGATAACAACTTACGAATTAATTAATAAATAATCAACATGAAAAAAATAACAGATTTATCAGCTCTAACGTGTATTCACTGTGAAACACAAGAACAATGGAACAAGATATTAACTCTAGATCCATTTAATACTCATGTTTACAGTGATAATTGGCTTCTTTATAATCGCGAATCAGTTTATTTCCCAAATAAAAATAACTACTGCGACATAGAGTATGCGCAAGATAATGGCTATACTATATATCCAGCTAGTGATTTCCTAGATCCTGAGTTTGAGTATGGTGAAAAAATATTAGTTGGGGATGAACAACCTCTAACACTTGAGCGAACTTTTTTAGCTGTAAACCTTAAAAGTTTAGACTCTCCATACGTCACAACTAATGATGCCGGGCGTATTTACGCTTGGAAGTACGCTGAAAAAATTGCAGCAAAACCTATTCCTGAATATACAATGGAGCAGTTAATGGATAGAGTTGGTCACGAATTTAAAATCAAAAAGTGATGAACAGTCAAGAGATAAAAAACCTGGCTATAGAGTTATCTGGTAGGTACGGCATAAACTTAACAAAGTCAAAAGACTTCTCTAATCTTATGCCTAGATTTCAAAGAGAAGTTAGGTCTGAAGTATACAAATTAATAGGGAATAAATCATCAATAGGATAATGGAAACGGAACGTTTAGAAACAATAGAAGAAGGAAGAGCAAGAAGAAAGCAAGAGCTGGCAGATATTTCGGTAGAAATAAACCACGTCCAAAACAAACTTTCTGAATTGAATAAAAAGTACTTGCTACTTTACACGCAGACAAAACAAAAGACTAACAAAAAAAGAGAGAACTCTTGTGAGTTAGCAACAAGACTCATAAAGGATGTGTGTGAAAGTATCGACTTAAGTTATGAGAAGTTGTTATCATCATCAAGAGACAGAGATGTAGTGTATGCAAGGCATATTATTGGACATATACTTTACACCCGGTACTCTATATCTTACGCAGGTATTGGAATCATTCTTAATAGGAATCACTCGTCAGTTATGAATGGAAGTCAGAAAGTTAAAAATGCTCTATATTTGCATAAAAAATATAATGATCCACTCGATGAATTCACGTGTACAATACGAGAAATCGCTGCACTTATGGCAGCAGACTTTAACACACTTTAATATGCTATACACACATGAGTAGTATAATCGAAACGTGTGTAAAGAATAAGCCAGTTTATTTAAAAGTGGCCAGGAAATACCTTGAAAGCCTCGAAGACGCAGAAGACTGTGTCCAAGAGGCTTTTATCAAGGTTATAAAATACAAAGACACCTATAACTCTCAAGGTTCTATTGACGGATGGGTGAAGAGAATTGTAAGGAATACTGCAATTGATACCTACAGAAGGAACAAGAGTAAAAAGGTGCTTTACAACTCTGAGATAACAGCTTCGTATGACGCTGCTGACGAGCCTGAATATCATATTGATGATGATATATCTATGGTGCTTGTTTACGATGCTTTAGACAGTCTATCTAGCTCTTACAAGAGGGTTGCAAGGATGTACTTGATAGAAAAATATAAACACTCTGAAATATCTGAGTTATTAGGCATTAGTTTAGGTACATCGAAGTCTAATCTTAATAAGGCAAAAAAGAACATCGTTAAATATATAAATGAAAACAAGTTTAGGTATGAGTAACAAAATGTATATAGTAAGATATTGCGGCGGTAGTTACAATGATTGGTATGAAACTAATGTATTTGTAACTGATAAAAAAACAACTGCGACCAAGTATGTGAGTAAGTTCAATAAAATGCTTAAAAAGTGGAAAGAACACTACAAGCAGTACGAAGGCAAAGAGCTTGGGATGAATTGGATAAAGGATGAACATATAGAGCATCACTTTGATAGATGGAACAGCCTGCGAAATATAAATAAGTGTTACTGGAATGAAATAGAGTTGAGGTAGTTAAATACAATTAATGCGTGATACTAAATACAGATATTAAAATGAGTGACGAAGAATTAAAGAAGTTAGCTGTTTACATCGTAAATGAAATAACTAAACCAAAACTAGATATGACGGATAGCTTGGGTTATCATCTTATGTTCTTTACTGAAGAGCAGTTTGAGGACTTTGAAAGGATGAGTATAAAGCATGAGATTGAGCAGCTGGACGGTGTTCTTAAGAGTAATTTAGATGTAGAAAATTACGAAGTAGCAGCGATGATATTAAAGAAGATAAACTCATTAAAGGAACAGATAAAACTGTAGATTAAATTTTTTAGAAAAAAATTGCTGGCTATAAGTATGTTTTTATGTGTAGTTATAGCTGAGTATTCATCGATGTTTTATGTATGTGAATTAAAAAGTGTAAAGTTAGGTGTTATATATAGTATTATAGCTGTGCTATTTTTACACTTTCAAACCAAAGCAAATGGAACAAATCAAGAGAAGAATAAATTGGCTATGGGATCGCAGAATAATTACCACTAGATATCCAATCAATGACAAACCAACATCGACTTATAATTGGGGATGGTTTTACGAGGATGGTACTTACGAGTGTTACGAACTATTTAAGAACGACCATAAGATCAACACATTCAAGAGTTACAATTGGCACATATCAGTGATTAAACACATCAACGAACTATCTTACGAAGACTTCTATGACGTGTGTATGTTTATCAGAAATAGAGTCAATGGATTTACAACTGTAGACATACCACATTCAGGAGCTGAAAAGATGATACTGAACACGTACAACTTTAATTACATTGATGCTCCACCAAACAAGCTAAGGAAAGTTATATTCAAAATAGGATGTGGACTAGAGATGCATGAGAAGAGGTCTATTATTGGGCAACTAATAGGTAGGGGAGGACGTATAACTAGTGATGATATTATTACTTGTATAAAATACATTCATTACTCCGGGTATAAAGTTACTATAACTAATATATCTAGTGACATGAATTGCAGTAGACCTACTATATATAGCGTCATGACTGATGATATTAAACAAGAGATAGATCGTCTTAATTTAATACATAGTCATGAAAAATTACAACGAAAAGATATACAACCTCTACAAGAAGGACGTAAAGCAATGTCAATCCAATCCAAAAGAATGGACGGATTACACAAGAGACGAGTTGATAGTTAAGTTTTTACCAATGGTTGAAACTATCGCCAGGTCCTTCAATATAAGCGACACGTCTAGCGGAATACTAGACATACTAGACCTTATTCAGTACGGATCTATTGGTCTGATTGCGGCAGCAGATAATATCGACCTCAGTATATCAATGCAGAAGGAAGACCCGGAAAAAAGCATCAAGTCATTCTTTGCTAAAAGAATTAAAGGAGCAATCAGAAGGTCTGTGGACAACAACAGAGGTACAATGAAGATCACTGAGTATCGACAGAATGAAATCAGAAAAACAAATAATGGTGTTGAACTTATATTTAATTCGATATTCAAAAGCATTGATGATTATGACCCAGCTAATGGGAATCCATTCTACGAGATAGAGGATATCAATAAAACATACAGTGTAGAAATGCTCAACACATATCTCTTAGGTGTGATGAGAGTGATTCTTAACCACGAAGAGCATGAGTGCGTAAGATTATTTTACGGACTAGACTGCACAAGACAGGGAGCTAAGTCTATAGCTAAACAACTAGAAATCAATGGTATTGGCGGTGCTTCTAGAGTATCTCTAATAAAAAAACAAGCCATTGATAAAATTATTTCTAAAATAAATCCAGATCAGATACTTTTATTTATGGAATAGTATTACATTCGTACTTCAAAGGTCGCAAACCACATGACATTTTTCTCTTGAAAGGAATCCTATGAAGTTTTGCGACCACTTTGTAGGGTTCTTTTTTTTTATACGTAACCAATTAATTTTATAATATGAACAGTAAAACCTTAAACGAAAAGCTTTCTTACTTGCAAGCTCTTTTCAAATCTAAGAAAAGTAGGTACAATGCCTTTGGTAAGTACTACTTTAGGTCAGCGGAAGATATCCTGGAGGCTTTGAAGCCTTACCTCTTGGAACTTAATATTTCAATTAGGATACTTGAGGAATACATTGGTGGTGGAATAGTGCCAATGATACTTTCAACAGCAATAATTTATGATGGCAAGGATGAGATATTTGCCACTGCTATTGTAGGTGTTGACCTTAACCAAAAGGGTATGCAAGTTCCACAGCAATTTGGATCTGCGTCCTCCTACGCTAAGAAGTATTCATTGGGTAATCTTCTTCTAATTGACGATACGCAAGACTCTGATGCTATGAATGATCATGGTGTTAAAGACTCTGTAGCCTCAAAGAAGCCTAGCTTAGAAGTGGGTACAAAAGAATTTGATGCTGCTAAAAAGTATATTGCTGATGGGAATAGCATTGAAACAATTAAGAAGAAGTATAACGTAAGTCCTGAAGTAGAGAAATTATTATCATGAACATAGAACAATCAATAGAAAGACTTCGTAATGACGAAGATTATTACGGAGAATTTGGTAAGCAGTTCTTGTCTAACTCAGACATAAGCGCTTTGATTAACAACCCACTTGCGTTCAAGCAGGATTCAGAAAAGACAGCAGCGTTTCTAGTTGGTGGATATTTTCACACTGCAATTTTAGAGCCTGACAAGTTGAAGAAGTATAAGATTATAGATGCTACAACAAGAAGCACTAAGGCTTATAAGGAAATGTCAGGTGGTGAATTATGCTTACTACAGCATGAGGTTGACCAAATAGAGTTGATGCAAGACAGATTGCTTTCTAATGATGTTTGCAAGCAGCTTATCGTTGATGCTGACGTTGATTACGAAGTTCCTTCTATAGTTAAAATAGGTGGAAATATGTGGAAGGGTAAGGCAGACATCATCAACCATGACGATAAACTTATTATAGACATAAAGACCACAAGCGATATCAACTCATTCAGACACTCAGCGTACAAGTATAACTACGATTCTCAAGCGTATATCTACACTCAGTTGTTTAAAGGATATGACTTTACATTTGTAGTAATTGACAAGAACACGCTACAAGTAGGTGTGTATGACTGCTCTTCTAATTTTTATCACAGTGGAGAGCGAAAGGTAGAAGCTGCTAACTTAAACTATGATCTATTCTTCAAACTTGGAGATACAGACGTTAATCAATTTTTAATCACAGAAACACTTTAATTTAATTTTATGAAACTAAAACTAATCGCTGTTGGAAAAATAAATGTACAAGACATTCCAAAGGAAAAATTGTACCAAGGTAAAAAAGGATTATACTTAACGTATAAGATTTCAATAGATACCACTCCAGACCAGTTTGAGAACAATGGTGCTATTACTGTAAATCAAACCAAAGAGGAAAAAGACTCTAAGCAACCGACTGTGTATCTTGGTAATCACAAGATTGTATGGATGGAGGTTGAGGATGGTGATAACGGATTGCCTCAAAGAGCTGCCGCACCTAAAGCACCACAATCGTTCAAGCCAGATCCATCAGAAATAGATGATTTACCATTCTAAAGATGGAGGTAAATAGCACCGAAATCAATGGGTTCTTGATTGATAAATTCAATCAATACAGTCTTGAGGTAGGTGACACGCAGGGGGTTTGTCCTCTGTGTTCACACGAAAGACAGCCTAAGAATCAGAAGCAGAAATGTGCTTCTTACGATTGGGAACGTGGTTTAGGTACTTGCCATAATTGCAACACAAGCTTTCAACTTCACTCCTACAAGCGTAGGGGTGAAGTTCAAAAAGTATATGTAAGACCAAATCATATAGAAGTTTCTGATGTTGGAACTAAGGTAGAGTCTTGGTTTAAATCACGAGGCATCTCTAATAAAACACTGAGGGATTTAAGGATAACCGAAGGTGTTGAATGGATGCCGCAGACAAACGCAAAAGAGAATGTAGTTCAGTTTAATTACTTTGTTGGGGAGGATTTAATCAACATCAAGTATAGAGACGGACGAAAAAACTTTAAAATGTACAAGGGTGCTGAAAAAGCATTCTATAACATTAACAGCATAGTAGGACACGACAGTGTTATTATCGTAGAGGGAGAGATGGATGTTTGTGCTATACACGAGTGTGGTATACCAAACGTAATCAGTGTTCCAAATGGCGCAACCATTAATTCAAATAACCTAGACTACCTTGATAACTGCATAGATTATTTTGAGGACAAGACTAAAATAATAATAGCTGTTGACAGCGATGAAGCTGGTCAGTCGTTACAGACTGAATTGATAAGGAGATTTGGATCTGAATCTTGTTGGGTTGTAAACTTTGATGACTGTAAGGACGCTAACGAGTACTTAGTTAAGTACGGAAGCATTGGTTTGAAATCTAGATTTCTAACAGCTAAACCAATACCACTAGAGAATGTAGTTACTTATAATGATATTGAGGGTGAGGTTATTGAGTTTATCAGAAATGGTTTTAAACCAGGATTCCAAATAGGATTGGAAAACTTTGATAAAATATTCTCTACCTACACGAAGCAGTTTATTACTGTAACTGGTGTTCCCAGCTCAGGAAAATCTGACTTTGTAGACCAAATGGTTGTTGGTTACAATAAGCTTTATGATTGGAAAATAGCTTTTGCTTCTCCTGAAAATGCTCCTACTTACTTACACGCTCACAAGTTAATGCGTAAGATAGGTAGTGATATGCCAACCATTGACGATCTTTCAACAGATAAATGGAGAGAGGTAACAAAGAGAGTAAACGACAACTTCTTTTTTATTGACATGGACAAATATACCTTGGAATCAGTTTTAGCGAAAGGTGCTGAATTGGTAAGAAGAAAAGGTATAAAGTGTCTAGTAATAGACCCTTACAATAAGGTTACATCAAACGACTCCCAAGCTAATGTGACCATTTACACTATGGAATATCTATCTAAGATAGAAGAGTTCGCTAAAAAGCATGATGTATTAGTTATCATAGTAGCGCATCCAATCAAGATGTATAGAGACCAAAATGGTAAATTAGAAGAGCCTACAATGTACCATATCAAAGGTGGTGGTGAGTGGTACGATGCTAGTTATCATGGGATACTTATTCATAGAGACTACGAAAAGAAAACTGTTAAAGCAAAAGTTTTAAAGGTTAAGTTTCAAAACTTAGGTGAAAACCAAGCCGAAGCACACTTCACTTGGGATTATAAGACAGGGTTGTTTTGTCCTATTGAAACAAATAACGCTAATCCAGGAGTTGTACCTTGGTTAAAATCAGCTAAACTACCTTGGGAAGAGGAAACAACTGTAGTTCAACCAGTTGGCATTCCTTGGTCGAAGCCAACTACCCTTCTGTGGGATGAAGAAGATTAAGTCTAAGCAAATAACAATGGGCTACTATCTTCCCACTAAGGAAGAAGAAAACGCTGCGTATTGGTGCTTTAGAAATAACATCGTAGTTTGCCCTGTTCAAGCTGGGTACGGAATCCATGAATGGTATATAGAAATAGAGATAAACGGAAACAAATACAAGTCTCCTGAGTCTTATGAAAAAGTAGTTATATGGAAAAAAACATATGAGTACAGAGTTTATTATCACGACAAATACTTAAATAAAAATGAAGGAAAGTAAATACTTAAAGTATAAGAAGGATATTGAGTCTTTAAGGTTAGACACTGGATATGGCTCTAAGAGAATCGCTCAAATGATATGCGATAAATATCCAAATGATGAGTTGGAGTCAAGTGGTTTGTCTAGGGCTATTAGAAGATTCAATTGGATAAGACCTTCTATTGTTGACGAGTCTATGCACAGGAATAATCTTAACCCTACAGATAATTGGAAATTGTCATGGATTAAAGATAAGGTTACCGGGACTTCTACATTGGTTGTTAACCCAGACTACAAGGACGAGGAACATATTAACTATGATCAAATCAGGAATGAAATGATTGAAGAGATGAAGTTATTATCTCCTTCAGTAGACAAGTACGTTCGAGAAAAAATAACTGACCCACACTGTTTAATCCTGGATATAGCTGACCTTCACATAGGGAAGTTGGCCACAAAATCTGGGTCTAATGATGAGTATAATGTATCTATAGCTGTTGATAGAGCATTAAAGGGAAGTATGTCGCTTATTAATAAATCAGAGCCTTACAATATAGATAAGATATTCTTTATAATAGGCAACGATGTTCTTCATATTGATACAGCTAAAACAAGAACAACCACATCTGGAACTCCTCAAGACACTGATGGAATGTGGTACGATAACTTTAAGATAGCAAGAGCTGTATACTCAAACATTATAAAGAAGCTATCAACAATTGCTGACGTAGAAGTAATACACTGTCCGTCTAATCATGACTATATGACTGGGTTTATGTTGGCCGATGCTATACAGTGTTACTTTCATAACGACAAAAACATCACGTTCAACGTAAGTAATAACCATAGAAAGTACACAACTTACGGCTCAAATTTATTAATGTTTAGTCATGGAGATGGTTGTAAATTAGAGCAAATTCCATACTTGACAGCTCACGAAGAACCTGAGATGTGGTACAAGACCATATACAGGTACGGTTATTTACACCATATACACCATAAAGACTATTTCAAATTTAGAGGTGGAAAAGATTTTGTAGGTATGACTGTGGAATATCTTAGGTCACCTAGCGGAACAGACAGATGGCACAATGACAATGGATACACCGGGGCAAAAGTATCTATGGAAGCCTTTATACATCACCCAATAAACGGACAAGTATCTAGAATAACTCACAACTTTTAACATGAATAAAGAAGAACTTAAATGGGAGTGTGCAGAGTGCGGAAGTAGACAAACATCCAACCCTAATGATAGGCACACAATGGATTGGTGTAAGTGCGGAAGATCTGGTGTAGACTTAGAAGAACACTACGCAAGGTTTGCAGGAAGTGTTAATGTGATAAATACTGAAAATAAACAATTAAAAATGACTAAGATTAAACAAGCTGAAATTCCATTAATAAACGATAATGGAGTTTTACAGAATATACTGACAGAGCAAGGGTTAATTGAAAATAAATTTAACTGGAGGCTAGTTAGAAAAGACGATGGTCTTATCTGTGAATCAGAAAACGTTGTTTTTTTAGAATGGGGACTGGATGGTAAGTTTGAAAGTGT
>Ga0196901_1001058_pt1 | contig 14137 bp, 13 predicted proteins | sample CB_VirMetaG_FD_169099 | JGI IMG/M metagenome (GOLD analysis project Ga0196901, IMG submission 169099) | Freshwater to marine saline gradient viral communities from Chesapeake Bay - CB_1504_1 Viral MetaG (v3) (version 3) | ecosystem: Environmental > Aquatic > Marine > Coastal | place: USA... | reverse complement strand
AGTTAGTATCGTGGGTCGTTCGGTAAATAAGAATAAAAAAAATTTGAAAATATATAATCAGTATTTGGATATATATAAAATAAGGTATAGAGTATCGCAGAAGACATTAAAGCGTTATAAACTCTAATCTAAACTCTTAATCGTTAATCTAAACTCTAAATATGGACGCCGCCTCATCGATGACTTGGTCTGAGCGTGTTAAGTATCTTATTGAGAAGGGGGTTAAGGGTATTGAGGTATTCGCCGACCTAACCGATGAAGATATTATTAAGCACCCATTTTTCGAGATGTTGAATAGTCTATGGCAGCAGACATATTCAGCACCTAAGAAGACCGCTAAGAAGCATATACTAAGTGAGGAGGAGAAGGAGAAGATGAGGAGAGATAAGATTAATGAGGTATATGGTGGATTATCTACTACTAAGAATAAGAAAATTGTAGAGGATATTAAGAAGGATTTTGGTAATATTATTGGTGAAGAGGGTGTTAAGAGTATCGATAAGAAGGCACTAAACATCGGTCTTGAAGCACTCTATAAGATTTTAAGTGAGATTAAGGCAGAAGCACCTAAGGCAACTAAGACCCTCGCTAATGGTAGAGTAGTCGCTAATCATAATGGATATGAGAGAGAGGAGAGTGAATTGGTAAGGGATGAGAGTGGTAAGATTAAGAAGGTGGTGGTAGAATGGCCTAAGAAGGGGAGGCAGACGTGTGTAGTAGCACCTACTAATGGTGATGAGAAAATGACTAAGGGATGGAGTTTTGAGGGGATGGAGGACTTAAAGTCAATAGACCCAGTTAAGGCAGGGACTAATCAGATTTTCATTAAGAAGATGATGTTTAGCACCGACCCTAAGCATATTGAGGGGAGATGTAAGTGTATCGCCGCTCTTAATAAGAAAATACAATTATTCGCTTATGATGAGATTTATGATGAGGAGAAGGATGTTATAAGATATGAGAGACACCTTATTAAGAACCCACCGATTTTCGCTTGTAATGCCCCTATTTTTGAGAATGGTGTGTGTAAGAGGCATAATAAGGGTGTAAGACCGAGGGATTGGACTGAGGAGGATTTTGGTGAGTGGAGGTGTATTAAGATTAATGTTTAAAAATCGCAATTTATAAGGTGATTGAGGGTATTAAGATATAAAAAAATCTAAAAAAATTTAGACAAAATCCCTGTCTGTATAAGGGTAAGTTTATAAAAAAATACTCAAAATCCCTGTCTGTATAAGAGTATATTTTATAAAAATATAATGAGATATAAAAAAAAATCTTAAAAAAAATAGAGATAGTAGAATTTAATAAGATATAATCCTCTGTCTGTATAAGGTTCAATTCAACCCAACATCAAGAAGGGTTAGAATGAACCCACTTCTTTATTATGTAAAATGAGAAAATGAACTATCTATATCAAACTCACTAGGTAATTCCGGTAGTGGTTCTCCATATATCTCAGTAATGTAAGTTTTTATTTGGGGGTCTATACACTTCTTACAATTCTCAACCCCTCTTTTAGTATAATATATATCTCTACATTTTTGAGTAGTTTGATAGTGTATCTTAATATTCTCTTTTAACATACCAGTATCACATATAGGACATATAGCATACTTATCCGGGAATTGCTCTGCTAATATCCTATATTGTTGTTGAGAGTGTTGATTTCTACCTTTATACTTCCTTTTACTCTTTTTAGAGTATTCTTCAATCTTAATAAATAATTTAGTATTATATAAGTCTTTTAATGTATCATATAGACATAGATAAACTCCTTCATCCATCTTATCACTATTATTATCTAATAGACTACTCATTTGTTCCATAAAGGTCATTAATTCCTCACATTCATTAACATTAAAAACATTCGTATTAACTCTTTTAATAACACTCATTTTATAATATATATTAAATTATCTTTATATATTATTCGTCAAATAACATACTTAATAAACATACTTTATACTTAATAGTCTTACCCCCCAATCCACTTACGGATAGGGGTTTTTTGGGTAAGAAAGGTTGGGTATAAGACATTAAACACTTAATAGTCCTACACCCCCCAATCCACTTACGGATAGGGGGTTTTTTGGGTAAGAAAGATTAAGATAGTCATATAGTATAAGGCAAAAAACATATATAAAGATTAAATAAAGATAATATATATAAAACGCCGAAAAAAATAAGTTTAATTATATAATATATTATAAGATATATATATATGAGTATTAGAAACCAAAACGGCACTATAAGTTTAAGTTATAAGAATTCTATTAAGGAGCAACTTAAATTCTTAACCAAAAGAGTTAAGAAAGCAGATAAGAATTACTCTAATATAGCAGACTTAACAAAGAAAGCAACTGAATTATCTAAGGGTAAGAATAAAGAAGAGAGAGATAAGATAAGAGACCAGTTAAAAAGGGAAATAGATATAAGAAAGAAAGAGAGAGATAATGCCTATAAAGCAGAAGATTTATTTAAGAAAAAAACCAGCGATAAACTTAAATCTGCTAATGTAGGGTTTTTAATATCTAAAAGTAATAATGTCTTCCTATTTGACTTATTTACAAAAGAAGGTAGAAATAACTACATTAAGAATGCTAAGGACGCTATGGAGAAAAACTTTTTAGAAAGTGGAGTTAAAAAAATGGATACTAAATTAGAAAGATTAGCACAATCTATTAAAGATAAGAGAAATAGAAGGATATTAAAACAGATTAATATTAAGAAGAAAACTTTTACGGAGGTTGCTAATGGTGTTAAGGTAGATTATATCTTTGACTTTGAGGATTTTAATAATGACCCATCATTAATTAACCAAATGGTAGTGAATGTAAGAAGAGTAATTGATAATACTAAATATCTACACCCTAACGCCAAATTCCAAATAAGAATGAGTAGTGAAGAAGACCCTAATACTGATAGATATGCTTTTAGTCTTCCTCGCTTTGAGAATTATACTACTAATGAAGCATTAGATATATTAGGAGATAAACTAGAAAGAGCATTAGAAGAATATGATGAAGAAGAAGATGAAAGATTTAACTTTATAACAATAAGTATAAGTTTTCTAATAGAACCTAATATAATTATGGGTAGTGGAGGTCATAAGACATTACAAATGGCGAATGATATATGGTATATTAAAGGCACTACATCTAAATCTAACTGCTTTTATAGGTCAATAGCATTTATAAGAATATTAGAAGACTTAAATAATAAAGTGGAAGAAGCAGAAAAATTATTAGGTGAAGATGAAACCCTATTAATAAATAAAATAAACGATAGAGCAAAAACCATTAAGAATAGATTAAAAGATATTGAAAATATAAGTAGAAAAACTACTACCGAAGATGATATACAAAAATGGGTAGATAAAAACTATAATGGTGGAGGTAGAGGTTCTAATAACAAATGTGAAGTAGTAATTTATAATTCTGTTTTCTGTAAGGTTAAAACAATTAGACCTAATGGATATACAAAAGGTAAATTAAAAACTTATGAGGTTTGGATTATTAATCACCACTTCATACCACTAATAAGATGGAGTGATATATCTAATATAAAAGAGATATGTTTAAGAAAAATAAATATTGATAAGAAAAAAGAAGAAGAAAAAGATAATACTAATGAGTTAATAGATAAGAAAATTGCTTATGAGATAGAAAATATGGATGATTTCTATGAGTGGGTAAAAAATACTTATGATATTAGTGAGTTTAAAACTAAAACCGAAGAAAATAAGTATATTGGTTGGTATAAACATACATTTAAGAATGATACTAATAAAGTAAGAAGACAAATAAATCCTATGATTAATAAGATTGCTACTTATGACTTTGAAGCAACCCCTAATGGGAATAATAATGTATTTATAACATATAGAGCATCAATATCTTATAATGTATTAGATGAAGAAGATAATTTTATTAAGATAGAAACTAAAACCTTTGGAGGTAAGGGGTGTATTGAGAAACTTATGATGTGGTTATATCATAATAGAAAAATGTTAAGTGGATATACACTATACGCTCATAACGCCGGTAAGTTTGATTTACTACTAATATTAGGTGAATATCTATTACAAAATGATAATTATTGGAAAATAGATACAGAGAGTTTAATAGTATTAAATGGTGCTTATCTAAATCTTATTATATTTAATGAAGATGAAGAAGGGACTTATACATTAGGATTAAGAGATAGTTATAGATTACTCCCAGCATCATTAGATAAATTATGTAAGGAGTTTAATGTAGAACATAAGAAATTAAGTGGTTCAGTAGATTTTAATGAGATGAATATATCTAATTGTTTTGGTGGATATGTTAAAGATAAAAAAGTATTTAGTAGTGATTTATTTAGATTAGAATTAGGTAATTATGTCTATTGTAATTGGGATACTATTGGACTATTAGAAGTAATGAATAAGTTTAAAAATGAAGTATATGAGAATATGGGGGGTATTAATATTACTAATTGTCTAACTGGTGCTTCATTAAGTAAGAAAAATTACTTTCTATCCTATTATGATAGTAAGAGTATGCCTATCTATTCTATGTGTGAGGAGTTTGATACATTTTGTAGAAATGGATATTATGGAGGTAGAAATGAGGCATTCTATATAGGAGAATATAATAAAAAGTTATACTATAATGATTTTACCTCATTATATCCGGATGTAGGTAGAAATAGATTACCTTATGGAAAACCCAGTAGAATTCCAAAAGAGCAAATAGATAGATGGAATTATAGATATAAAAATAAGAAGTGTAATAACCCTCTTTTAGGTATAGTTAAAGTTCTTGCTAAAACTAAAAATAAAGACTTATTACCTCTTCACGCTATTAAGAAAGATAGTAAATTACTATTCCCTATTTTTGAGAAACCTACTGAGATATATTTATGGTATAATGAATTACTATATGGTATGTCATTAGACCAGTATGAGTATGAATTATTAGATGGTATTATATTTGGAGAACCTCGTAAGGGTATTAAAAAGAGTGAAAAAGAGACATTTTGGAAAAATGGTGTATTAAGCAACTTCTTTAATGACGCCTTTGAGAAAAAAGGTAAGGCAAAAGCAGAAGGGAAATTAGCACTCGCTCAATGTTATAAGATTGTTGCTAATAGTGGATATGGTTTTTGGGGTCTTAATGCTCGTGGTGATAATAATGAAGGTAGAGATGGTATGGAGATATTAAAGACTGATGATAGTAGTTTTTGGGAGTTATTAGATAAGGGGTTTGTTAGTAATGCTAATAAAGTAGGTAAATATACCTTAGTAAGAACTTCTAAACCTATGCCTATTAAAGATTTTAATGTTGCTATTGCTACTGCGATATGTAGTGAGGCAAGAATTAAGATACATAAGTTTATGAGTGCTATTAAGAAAGTAGGTAATATACTCTATTGCGATACTGATAGTTGTATAAGTGATGTAGATATGACTAAATATCCTAATATAATGAGTGAATTTTGTTGGGATGGTAATGGAGATGATTTAGGTAGTATGAAAAATGAAGCAGTAGAAAAATTAGAAAAATATTTTAATGATAAGGTAATGAAAGAAAATCCATTATTAGATGAAGTATTAGATAAACCTATTATTAAGAAAAAAGTTAAGGAACATATGAAAAAACAATTAGAATTAGATAAAGGTGATTATTATTTTGATAAGGGTATAATTGCTGGGTGTAAGCAATACTGCTTACATAAGACTACATATGACGGAGGGCATATTGAGGCATCTGCTTCTAAGGGTGTATGTAGAAAATTAAATTATAGTGATTTCCACCACTTATTATATGGTAGTAAAATGGAAGAACAAAAACAATATGAGGAATTAATTAAGAAAGAAAAACCGGATTGGATTGCTCCAGAAGGATTTAGACTATATGAAAGACAATTCCAATTTAGAAGTAGTTTAATAAGTCATATTGAAGGTGATATGGAGATTGTTAAGACACCAGTAGATAAAGCAATGAGAATTAACTATCTAAAAGGTTTATGTCAAGGTAGTAAATTAATAGATGGTGTAAATAATAAGGGGTTTGTAAGTCCATTAATCATACCCTAAGGTCTGCTTCGCTCATATAGTTTTATAGATAGTTAAATACTTATATATCCCTTTGGGTTTTGTAATCTTATGATAATAATTAGATACATCATAAATATTGCTATTAGTTATATATGCTACTTCTTTTAATGTATTACATTCTATATTCTTATAGAATTTTTTTTTCTCAATATCATAATATATTTGGACTATCCAAAGACTATTTGTTCTCGCCATATCGCAGATACTTTTAGTTATATATATTAAGATATATAAAAATTTTTAATTATAAACGATAGAAAAATATATATCTATAAGTATAAAAAGAATGCCTAGTGAGATGTTAAAAAAAGCGGTAAGTGATGGACTAATTACTCAAAAGCAGTATGATAAACTACCGGAGAAATTACTAAATGCTATTGTTGCTTCTAAACAGAATAAGCAAAGCACCCCTAGCGGTAAGAGTAATAGCACTAAAAAAAAGAAAAAGACTACCAAAAAGAAAAAATAAATTACTTATAATATAATAAGATGGCGAGAGGAGGTTATAAAGCACCGGATAGTAAAAAATTACCCAAAGGGACTAAGTGTTTTATGAAGTTTAATTCCAAAGGCACACCATATAGAGTTTGTAAAGATAAAAAAGAATTAGAATTTGAGAATAAAAGAGCAAAAGATAATAGAAAGAAAGTTGATATGTTAGAGAAAAGAAAGAAAGAGAATAAAAAATTAGAGTTAGATATACTAAAAAAGAAAGCAGAATTAAAAAAACTTAATAAAGAACTTTCTAAAAAAAAATCTTAAAAATTATATAGACTGACTAATGAGTAAAATTATGTCCCATAATTTACAATCTGCGATGAGTATTAGTGAAGAAAAACTTAATGATTTAGAAGTTAAAAAAACCTCTTTCGGTGTAGATAAAAAAGACCCCTCAATACCTAAACCTCTCCCTAGGACTTATAATCATTTCTTATTGATTACTGCTAAACCTCGGCAAGGCAAGACTACTCTTATGTATTCCTTATTAACTTTTAGAAAGTCTCCTTATTATAGGAAGTTTGATAAGGTATATGTATTTTCGCCCAGTTTAGCAACTTCAAAAGACAATAGATTAAAGAGTATAGCGGAAGACCAAAAGTATATGGAGATGACTGAGGAAAATTTACAAAAAGTATATGATGAGATAGAAGGTAGTGGTGAGCGTATTTTAATCTTAGCGGATGATGTAGTAAATGATGTTAAGAAGAATGTAGGTGTTGCTAATCTCTTATCAAAAATGATGATGAATAGGAGACATATATGCGGTGCTAGTGAAGATGGAGAAGGATGTGGATTAAGTATGTGGATGACTACGCAAGTATTTAATAAGTTGCCTAGACCTCTTAGAGCAACAGCAGATTATCATATTATCTTTAAAACAACAAATAAGAAAGAATTAGATACTATTTATGATGAGATAGTTTTATTACCTAGGGAAACATTTGACGCTATGAATAAGTATGTATTTACTGATAAGCATAATTTTATACTTATTGATACTAATGAGAGATATGATAGAATGTATCATAAGAATTTAGATAAAAGATTAATATTTAATGGATTAGAAGGAGAACCCACTATACCATTAGAGCGTTAGTCTTTGTAATTTGACTATATATGTCTTTGAGTAAAGATTGAGGTATTGCGTATCTTTCGCATAGAGTTAATTTATCTATACTGGTTTTAGCAGCACAACTACCTTTTTTTAATGATAATTTTACATTACTGAAAAAATCAGTAGGTTTTTTTCTTTTATCCTTATATAAACAATAATAAGTTAATTCACGATGGTATTTTGGTAGTTTCTTCATATAAGGAGAACGCCACATACTGCCGTGTGGATTTTCTATTACCCATTTTAATTTAGGATTTTTTCTTAAAAAATACCTAATAATCTCAATAGTTTTATTAAGTATTATATCACCCATTACAGCACTCGGTGCTAATGGTTTCATAGTTTCTACATTTCTTACACGAGGTGCGACCCTATGTTTTGTATCTTTTGTAAGCGCCATATTGGTAAAAGAAGAGCAAGGAGGAGATGCCCATATAAAATCTGGGGTAGGTATTTTCTTATAATCCCATTTAAGTATATCTGTAAGAATATCTGGATTATATTTCTCTTCATTATCTACACTTATTACTTTTCCGTTAAATGCCTTACCAGCACTACCAGTCCCTTTAAAAAGTTCTAACAATAACTTCACCATTTATTATATCTATATATAATAAATATGAGTGAAAATAATGTTATTTTAGAAATAGATAAGATGTCAATAGACCAATTTGCCGGAGCAGTAGTATTAATACTAGGTGCTGTTGGTAGTTTATTATTAGTTATATGGCAGAGCAGATGTGCTTGCCGTTGTAGGATAGGATGTAGTGATAAATGCTATATCTTTGACTGCTCTAGAGACCCACCCCCAATAGATAATGATAAGAATAAAAAAAAAGATAAAGATAAAGATAAAGATAAAGATAAAGATAAAGATAATGATAAAGATAAAGATAAATTAGTTAAAGTTGAAAGTGCTGAAACTATTAAATCTTCCAATTCTAGTGAGAATTTAATACCTTAAACGATAAAAATTAAGTGCGTTCTATCTACGAAAAAAAAATATACGAAGATAGTAAAATGAGTAGTAGCGATGAAGAAACTATAACTAGGGTTAAAAAACCTCTTAGTGAAGCGAGATTAAAAGCAATAGAAAAAATGAAAGAAGGTAGGAAAAAACAATTAGAGCAAATGAAGAAAGATAAAGAGAATAAAAAAGAGACTATTAAAACCATTAAGTCTAAACAAAAATCTAAATTAATTGATGAGAGCAGTATGTTAAATAAACTAAGTATGGAAGAATTAGATAAATTAAAAGATATGGCGCTTAATAATAAACCTATTGTAGTAGAACCTATTGAAGAAACTATTGAAGAACCTACACCTACACCTAAACCTAAACCCAATAAGAAGGGGGGTGCCGTTGTTAAGAGTAAAAAAGCAAAGAAAGAAGAATTAAGTGATAGTGAAGATGAAGAGATTATAGTTAATACTCATAACTCTCGTAGGAAACAAAGAAAACCTAAGAAAAGAGTAGTAATTAATAACTATTATGATGATGATGATGAAGATGATGATGAAGATGAAGAAGTAGTAAATAATTTCTACTCAAAGAAAGCTAAATCAACCCCTAAAAAAATAATTAAAAAAGTAGCAAGAAAACCTAATACCGAGGTAGTAGAAGATGAAGATGATGAGGAAGAAGATGATGAAGTAAATTATCAATTAAGTTTTAATAATTCTAAAAATATAATGAGTGGTATAAGTTTTAGATAAAATATATTATAAGTTATAAATGAGTGAAATAAATTATATTCCCCCTATAAGTGAGAAATGTTCTAAGCAGAGCAACCCTAGCGGTAAGCAGAGCAACCCTAGCGGTAAGCAGAGCAACCCTAGCGGTAAGCATTTTGTAATAGATATAGATTTTTTAGATAATATAGCGTGTTGTATAGCAGAAAACATACCTACTGAATACCACAAAAAGTTTTTAATAGAACTAAAAGAATATCTTAAATGCGCCAATTTTACTTATTTATCTAGTGAAAGTGATAGTGAAAATCTAAGTGAAGATAGTGGCGATGAATTAATTAATGAAGAAATAGAAGTATCTATTGATGAGAATGGGTTTTACTCAATAAAAGATTTAGATATTAAAGATTGTAATAGGGTTGGAAAAGAAGAAAAAAAATCTAATTAATATTAATTATGAGTGTTGAAAACAATAATGTTAGGACTATTGATGGTCTTAATACTATAAGTTGTGATGTTATAAATATAGTTGAAAGTATAGAAATTAATGGAGATAATGGTGAGAATAACCAAATTATATTAAGTGATGGGACGAGAATTAGATGGGGGAGTATTAGTGATTTAATACAAACTCTAAGTGTATCAGCACCCTTACAATTTACCACTGGTGTAGGATATAATGGGTCAATAGCAAGGACAATAGAAATACCTAACTATTCCATATCAAATGATAAGTTAATATCTTCAACCATAAGTGGTGTAGCATTAGGTAGTGAATTAGCAAATCTTAATGTATCTTCTCCATTATCTTTTAGTGGTTCTCCACCTAATAATTATAATGGAGGTTCAACAAAAACTATACAAATATCTAATGGAGCAATTAGTAATCTTAAACTACAAAATAGCACTATTAGTGGAATATCATTAGGAGATGATTTACCTAATTTATATTTTGGTAATGGTTTATCTGCTATTGATGGGTCTGCTTCCCCAGCAGTCTCTTATAATGGTAGTGAGTTTATAGGATTATCATTAGATTTAGATGGTTCTACTTTATCATTAGGAGTGAATGGATTAAAACTTACTTATAATACTATTAGTGGTATAGCATTAGGAAGTAATTTAGCAGACTTACAATTATACTATGGATTACAATTTCTTAGTGGTTCTTCTTATAATGGGGGAACTGCTAGAACTCTTAATATTCACCTTAAAAGTGGCGGTGGTCTAACTGCTGATGGAACTGGTATTTACTTAACAGAGAATACTATTAGCGGTGTATCCTTAGGAGATGATTTAGAAGACTTAACTGCTGGTGAAGGATTAGAGATGAATACTGGGACTACTTATAATGGGGCAACTGCTAAGACTATTAGTTTATCTCCACCTTATAAAACTATTAGTGATAGAGTAAGTTATGAAGATACTGGTGTTGGTGTTGAGAGATGGTTATATACTTTTAACGCTGGGGATTGGAGACCTAATGATGATAGCACTTATTACAATATTCATATTGAGGATGATAGTGCCTCATTAATGGGTAGAGCGAAAACTGGTCTATCTTCATTAGAAGCAGTAGCAATCCTACAAATCCCTTATGGTTGGGGTTTAGGTAAAGTATATGTAGATTGTAGAGATAGTTTAGGAGTTAATTTGACTAGGAGTTGTTATTTCTATAAGATTTATAATTGGGGTGGGACTGGTTCAACATATTTAGGATTTGCTAATACTAATAGTGAAACTAGTTTTTCATCTTCTTATGGGACTGGTAGTAGTCAATATTCTTTATTGATTAAAGTAATGCTTAGTGCTACAACAGACCATTTAGGAGGTGGATATATTACTCTTACTGCTCCTTCTTAACGATAGTCTTGCTCTGCTTACCGATAAGGATGCTTTGCTTAGAAAAATACTTTTGACAACAACTTTCTTTACCTAAGGTCTGCTCTGCTTTATCTGCTTTATCTTCTTCTTCTTCTTCATCCAAAGACAGCATTATAGGTAATTCTATTATATTCTTAATAAATTCTACTGAGACATACGCCATTTGGTAATACTCATTACATCCTCTATCACACCTACCACCTCTTCCAATAGTAAATTGAGTAGGGTTATAATACCAATAAAAAATCCCATCATCACAATTAAAAATAAATACTATTTGTTTAGTATCACTATCTATTTTTTCTATTTTTGAATAATTAACCATTAAACTATTATATTTATTATGAGGTATTCTTCTACTTTTTATTTCTATTAAGTATTTATCATTCTCAAAATCATAAGGTTCATATTTAGTTAATTTATTTAATTCTCCAAAATATCTTTCTAATATAGGTTTAATCCTATCTTCTTCACTTAGTCCAAATTGTAAGTCTTTATGATATTGGGGGTTATTTTCAATTATCTTATTTTTTCCAAAAGTATCCATTTTACTTATAATATATATAATATTTTAAAAATCTTAACGCACCTTAGAAAATTAAAAAATCTACTTATATATTAAATGAGTGATAAGCGAAGGGTTAATGCTTCTAAGTTAAGTAGAAAACTATTTTCTAAACCACCACAAATAGAAAGTGTTATTAAACAACCTTTAAAAAAGTATAATATTAGTAAGGATAAATTAGGTGATGTAAAAGAATTTAAACCTTTAAGAAGTGATATAGCACCTTATAAATTAAGAGAAGGTGAAGATATTATGTCTAGGAATTTATATATAGACTCTATTGAAAAAGGAGTAAATGAAAAACCACCTAATATGGATGTAATAATCCATCATCAGCACTACCGAGGGGGAGGGTGGAGAGAACCTAAAACTTATGATTATAGTGATTTAAGACACTATAAACAAAGACAAATAGACTTAGGTATAAGAGATGAAAAAGTAGAAGAACAATATGGAGTAACTCGAAGGGGTTTTTATTATCATAGTTTAGATGTAAAAAAATCTAATTTAAAAGAGGGTGATTTTGAAGATTATAAAAGAATGATGTTAAGTAGTGATGCTAAGTTGCCTTTTAGTATTACTAGTGATAAGAGAAATGAATTAGCAAGAGAATTAGAAAGTAAAAAGGATAAAATGACTAGGGCGCAATTAAGAAAATTAGGTAGAGTTATTAGAAGTGGTAAGACCGGACCTATAAGAGCAGAGCGTAAGACAAAAAAAAAGTTTGGATATACTACTCCATTAGAGAGTTTTAGAAGACCCTTAGCAGAAGGATTAAAAGACCAATTTAAGATATGGAATTATTATATGCCTTTAAAAGACCCTAAACAATTAGTCGCTAGTATTTATGGATATAAACCCGAACTAAGAGGTATAAGAGACCCTCGCACTAGTGGGGGAAGACTAATAGGAACTAGGAGAATAGATAGTAGAACTATGGATAGAAGTAAGCAATATAAATCAGCAAGAGACGAAGCACTTATTCAAATGAGAATTAATGAAACTACTGGTGTTAAAGATGCTAAGGCAAAAGCAGAGAAAGAGATAAAAGAAATAAGAATTAGTGAGGCACAAAAAGCACTTAATCTTAAACTACAAAAAGAAACTGCTGAGAAAACTGCTGAGGCATTAAAAGCGAAAAATGCTGGATTAACACACTCTTATAATGTAAATGTAAGAAATCAAACTGCCTCAACACTATTAGGAAGTAATCCGGAGGAATTAAATAAGTTATTGAAGATGGGTGGTGGATTATCTCTTATTAAAACTATGATTAGAAAAGGTGAAATAGGTGATGTATCTACAATAAGTCTATTAAATGTCTCAGCAAAACAAAAAGAGAATTTAGTAAGATTATTTAATGAAGGAGGTGAATATATAGAGGGTCAAGAGTATTTTTTTAGGACTTTGGATGATTTTGGAAGAACTATAACTAAACGAGGATATTTAAATAAAGGAGGTGATAGAAAAGATAATTTAGAACTTATGTATATAAGACCTAATGAAGATGGAACAACTACTACTGAGAGATATTTAGTCCCCAAAGTTAATATTATAAAACCGGATGATTATACTTCTACAACTAGTAGTGGGAAAAGACAAAAACCTATTGGAGAAAGAGTATTAAGTGATGCTGAATTAGATTTATTTAAGGGTGAAGGTGTCCCAATTCAAAAACAAAGAAGTTTAGTAGTAGAAAGAGGTGCTGGATTAGATGCTCCTTCTCCTTTCGCAAGTAGAAGTATATTAGAAGGATTAGAAAGAGGTTTAACTGAAAGTGAAAGTGGAGGTGAAGTTGCCGAATTAACACAAAAAGAGTTTGAAGAAAAAAGTAAGCAATTAGAAGAACTAGCAAGAAGGAGATTTGAGGAATTAGAGTTTCAACGGAGAGGTGGAGATGTAGATATAGGAGCAGTAGGTAGTTCCAGTTCTTCTTCTAGTGAGGAAGAAGATTTAGGTAGTTATTTTAGTTTGGAGAATGTTAGTAGAGGATTAGAAAGAAGTTTATTAGCAGATGCCGAAAGAGAACAATTAGATACACAATTAGACGCTGTATTAGAAAATGAAGCAGATGAAATAGCAAGACAATTGGGAGATATAAGAGAACCAGAACCTCAACCCGAACTAAGAAGAATAGAAGAAGAAGAAGAAGAAGAAGAAGAAGAACCATTAAGACAATCAGCAGAATTAGGACAATCAGCAGAAGTTCGCGGACCTACTTCCGCGAAGCGCGAGGAGGTAGAACCTAAACCTAAGAAAGTATTAACTATTAATG
>Ga0196901_1001057_pt1 | contig 14138 bp, 13 predicted proteins | sample CB_VirMetaG_FD_169099 | JGI IMG/M metagenome (GOLD analysis project Ga0196901, IMG submission 169099) | Freshwater to marine saline gradient viral communities from Chesapeake Bay - CB_1504_1 Viral MetaG (v3) (version 3) | ecosystem: Environmental > Aquatic > Marine > Coastal | place: USA... | reverse complement strand
CACCAAGCACACTGTATCCACCTGTGATTTGTTCATTTAAGGTTGAAACAGCCTTTTCAATTTCATTTACTGGATACACACGTTGATTGGCGTTCTTTACACCACCCTGGATGCAAATACCTTTCATAAAAAGGTTCTTAGAAGAGCCTTCTCCGCTGCTTTCGACAACAATCTTAGCAGCATCGAAGGTTAGGTTCTCTTTTAAGTATGCCATACCTTTCGGTGTCCTTATAGTGTGCTTTTAGCGTTAGTACCAGCTTCTTCGCCTTTCATTTTGGCTTTAGGAGCAGAACTTAGTTTGTCGATATGAGTTGTGCCGCCCATGTCTTTAGCAGTTGGGGCAGTACGACCTTTTTCTTCACCTGAGCTCATCGTTGGCTTTGCTTCAGCGCCTGCGGCACCAGCATTGGCAGCTACAGCAGACTTTTTGTTAACTGTGCCTTCTTCGTTTTTAACTGGAGCAGGGGCAGCTTTTAGTGCAACACCTTCTTCTAGTGCTTCGGCGTCTTCGTCTTCAGTAACTTCTTCTTCGTCGCCTTCTTCAGCACCAAACATATCAGCATGTTCTGGTTCTTCAGCTTCATCAGCCATCAGAGCTTCGAATTCTGCCATTAGTTCTTGTAGCTGATCTTCGAGATCAACAACACGATCTTCTAAATCTTCTTCGTCGCCTTCTTCGTCACCCATGTCCATATCCATGTCCATGTCGTTATCTGATTCTTCGTCACCCATGTCCATATCCATGTCCATGTCATCTTCTTCAGCTTCAGCAACTCCTTCTTCGTCAGCTTCGATATCGTCGATTAGGTCATCAACTTGATCTTCTTCTGACATTAGGTTTTCGTAAATTTCACGAGACTTTTCAACAACGATTTCGTGGAAAAGATCTTGTGCTTTTGCGTCTTCATCATTGATCACGTATTCGATCAATTTTTCAAATTTGTTCATAAGTTAATCTCCAATAAAGTATGGCTTTATGTGTATTGTATTTACAATAACTTACAAAAATGTGTGTATATAACGCCAGAAATGGCAAAAAAGACAAGAAAAGTCAGATTTTTCTATGAAATACAGGCAAATCTGCTTACATCGGTGGCTGCATTGCTTCTGCAGGTGCAGCGTATTGTTTTTGAATTTTTTTTAATTTTTCTTTGTATTCTATGTTTCTGATATCAAGCATGCGGCGCAGTTTGTTAATTTGTTTTAGCGTTAAACGAGTTTTGCGTGTGGAATTGTCATCAAGCTGAGTGTTATCATCTTGAACATCCTGATATCCTGGTACTGCTTGGTCAAACATTTCTAACAAATTCATAATACTATTTAACCTTTATGCTTCTGGAGGAGGTGCGCCTGCTCCACCTGTTGGACCAGTTGTGGGCATTGGAGGTACTTCTCCTGCACCTGCTTCTGCTTCGCCTTCTGGTGGTGCTTCCATGCCTTCCAGACCTGCTAAATCTGATTCAAATCCGCCAGGCATAATACCCACTGAGCGCAAATCTGAACCCTCTGGTGAAATGTCCTGATTAGATCCCTGCTCTTCATTCCAGAGTTCTTCGTTACGAACAATTTCTTCTTCAGTTAAGCCCAGGAAGCGTTCCAGCAAGAAACGTTTGCTCATATACGGTAGTTGTTCTAGTCCTTGGAATGTACCAACACGTGCTGAATCCATTTCTGCTTGACGGAAGGTTGCAAAGTTTTGCGGCGAGTTAAATTTTAAGTCGAACAATCCTGAATCAATATTAAAGCCTCTCCAGCGCAAAAACATTTTAAACTCGTCATCTAACGTAGCAACAAGTGTATTTTGCAAGCGTTGGCAGTACTGATTAAAGCGATATTCTTGAATTAGTGCTGTGCCTACACGTCCGTCTGATAGTGGTGTTGCTGAGTCGTCTGGACCAGTTGGCAAATAACTACTTGGCACACGCAAACCACGTGCCATTTTGTTATTAAAGTACTTTAAGTCATCGATTTGACCTAGGTTCTCACCACCTGGCAACGTTTCCACACTGGAACCACGTCCCTCTGCCGTTTGTGGGAAGAAGTAATCTTCATTAATTGATAGTGGATTGTATGTGGCATCTAGCGCACTAGAACCACCATTCTTTGTGGGGATTCTGCGTTGATGAATTTCATTTTTGATGCGTTCAACAAAACTCATGGCCATGTGTGATGGCATGTTGCCCACATCAATTTTGAATACGCGACGTTCAGGTGCTCTTTGGATACGATAAATCAGAATAGCATCTTCAAGCAATTCTTTTTGTTTGAATACCTTGAAAATATTTTCTAAAATACTTTGTCCAAATGGCCAGAAAAAATCCAAACCTTCTGTTAGACTTAAATGCACAACATGTTTTGCATCAACTGCTGATTCGTTCATGGCAGTTTCAAAACGTCCCTGTGCACCTGCACCAGTGCTGTTGGGTATGTTATAATTGTACTGCTGCCCGTTGGCACTGGTTGGAATATTATGTTGGAAATCGTTGGTGGACTTTTGTGCCACAGTTAGATTTTCAAAGTTAGGATTAATGTCACGAATAACATATTGTTCTGGACGTTTGCCTTCGCTTTCGTTTACAATAACTCGTGATACTTTAGTGGGTTCGATCCAGAACAGTTCAAACGTTTCTGGATCTCTGACAAAAACCTGATCGCCATACTTTAGTGTATTTCGAAACAGTTTAAAAATACGTTGTTCAAATTGATTTAGTTTACACCACTGTTTTAGTTGTTGTCTGATAATGTTAACTTCGTTTTCAGTTGGCTTTTCGTTAAAATTAATTTCAAACGCTGTGCCGTTTTGTTCGTTTTCTTGAGTACAAAACTCAGCAATAATATCCAAACATGCATTAACTTCTGAGTCCATGTCCATGGCTTCGTATTGGTTATAGCGTTCAACACGATTTGGGTGTCCTGTGTAAACTTCTGGCAACACACTTTCATAGTTGCGAAATGAAAAGTCTGGTGTGTTTGACGATGTTGCTCCACCACCCAGTGGACTAAATCTGCCACTTGTGTCAACAGCTCGGAAATGCTTTTTGTAACTCATGCCACTATTTAGTTGTATCTGGTACGGAAGATTTTTTCGTTAACGTCTGTGTTGCGTTTTAATTCTGAAACCATGTCATCCAATTTGGCTAATTGTGCAGACATCATTTGCAATGCTGCTGATGAATCGCGAGAATCAGTTATTTCAACTGGAATTTTACGTGTTGAATCAAGTGGAATTACGGCTTCTGTGCCGTGCAAGGTAGTCTGATATCCTGATCGTGGACCACTAATTACTGCGCCCCTGGCTTGTCCGGCTTGTGGAGTTACTGGTGCAGATAACCCTAGTTGCTCAGCGGTAGGCACATCTGATGCTGACGGTGTTGTTACATTTGATGTAGGTTCTGTGGGTGCTGCTGTGGCTGCTGTTGGCTGGTTTGCACGATAAAAATCAACCAAACTATCAATTACACGTTCACGAAAAGCACCACGTTCAGTATCGTTCAGGAAAGGACGATCCATTCTGGGGGTTTTGTATCCTTGGGCACCGCTGGTCTCATCTCTGATTCTCTGATTGGTTTCTACTAGTGCGTTTTTAAGAGCATCTAATTTATTAGCAAGGTCAACAATTTGTTCTTCAGTTAGGTATTTTCCTGTTGCCGGGTCAATGCTGGATTCCAGTATCTGATTGGTTTTTGCAATCTCGTCCACAATCATTCTGGCACCAGTTAAACTAGGTGCTTCACCCACTGGACCCTCAACGTTTCTGTAGCGTATTTGATTTGTTGCTACCTTAATGGCATTGGAAAATTCTTCAATGGTAGATGTTACCACAGGCAATTTTAGAATTAATAAGTCAATGTTGCTTGCTGCTTGTTCAAGATCACTGCGAGCTTTTTGCAAATTTTTAGCATTATCACTTGCATCCTTAACCTGTTGATCTTGTGCATCACGTGCTTTTCTAGCAGCCTCAGCAAGATCGCCCTGTGCTGCTGTTGCAAATCCTGATGTTTCATAAAAATTCACAAATGCATTGTTTGCATCACCAGTGGCTTTGACCAAACTTTGCTGATATGGAATTGTTTGCTGAATTGACTGTTGTAACGATCCTAACCCCTGTTCCAGACCTATTTGTTTATTGATCACACCTTCAATTACACGAGTACCTTGTCCTTGTGTGGTAATAAAGAATTTTTGTGCTTCAGTTGTACTAACAAATCCCGATGCTGCGTCCTGAAATCCTTTTTGCAGTTCAGGATAGTTACTGAGTGCCAGATTCATCATGCGTAAATTTTCTGCTGCTTCACGTCCCTGGGTGGCTTCCACTTCACGCAGTCTGGCATTAAATCTGGCATTACGCAGTGCTGCATCGTTCTGATCTTTTAATTGTTTGCGGCTTTGTCCAGTCAACTTGGCAATGGCATCCAGTTCTCTGCCGTACGCAATTGTGCCTTCGGTTAGTTTTTGCTGATCCATGTAGCCTTGCAGACCCATTCTGCGCTGAATGTCTGCATATTGTATCATGGTATCTGATATTTCTTCAGCACTGAATCCCAGTCTGCGCAAATTCTGCTCGCTGATGGCATTTTCAGCATTGGTTCTCTTCATGACACCGGCGGCATCAGTAAAGCTATCTGCTGCTTCACCAACTGTGCCGCCCAGATGTGCTAACCGTGTGCTGTTTGATTGTACCAGTTGTTGATAAGTTTGCAGTGGTAAGCCCAGTTGAGCAAAGTTATCAACCATGCCATCAATACCTTCTCCGCTGATAGCACCAATTTGACTTAATTGTTCGAATGATGAATATGCACGATCAAACGAATCAATGATGGGTCCTGTTGCTGACGAAATTGCATCACCAGCGACACCCAACACTGTACCAATATAGGGAATTTTTTTGGCAAAAGCACTTATGACACTGATGGTTCCCGAAATAGCACCGCTTAATTGTGTAAAGTTGGTGGTTCCACGACTTAAACCAGCAGTTAACCCTGGCAATTCCTTGGCCAATTCTTTCATGCGGTGTCCCACACGTGCAGTTTCGTCTAGACCATCAGCTGCTTTGCCAGCTGAGCGTGCAAGTCTGTCCAGTTGTGCTTTGGTAACTCCTGGCATTTTTGTCATTTCCAGGATCAGATCTTCAATTCGATCTATTGCTCGTTCAGCTTTGTCATCTATTTCATTTTCATCAGCCATATTTTAGGTGCCATAAGTAGTTAATACACATATTTATAGAATAAAAATCTATGGAAAATAACCCTTTAACAACTTATTTTAGACGCCCTGCAATTTACGTTAAACTGCCCAGTGATGGTCAATATTATGCCAAGGACACACTAAACATGACCGAAACTCATGAATTACCAGTGTTTCCCATGACGGCCATTGACGAAATTACTTACCGAACACCAGATGCACTGTTCAACGGACAAGCAGTAGTGGATGTAATCCAGAGTTGCGTACCAAACATCAAAAATGCCTGGGCAGTACCCAGTGTTGATTTGGATGCCATACTGGTTGCCATACGAATTGCAAGCTATGGTCACAGCATGGATATTGATACCACTTGCCCAAAGTGCAGCGAAGAATCTACATATGCTCTGGATTTGCGCACAGTAATAGAAGGGTTGGCAGCACCAGATTTTAGAAATCCTGAAATCATTGGTGATTTGGAAATTTATTTCAGACCATTAAATTACAAACAAATGTCAGAAAACAATGTACTTCAATTTGAAGAACAAAAACTAGTTTCAGTTATTGATAATGCCGACATGGATGACAAGCAAAAACTTAATATTCTTGCTGATGCATTTCGCAAAATAGGTGAGCTTACACTAAAAGCAGTAGGACAAGGCATCGCTGCCATTAAAACTCCAGAAACAGTTGTACAGGATCGCAAACACATTGACGAGTTCTTGAGAAATTGTGATCGTGAGGTGTTTGATAGGTTGCGTGATCGTGTTATTAAGTTAAAGACAGAAAGCGAGCTAAAACCTCTGAACATCAAATGCACACACTGTGGACATGAATATTCACAACCGTTTACATTTGATATGTCAAATTTTTTCGGGTAAGGCTGCTCACGCTGGATTCTGACCAGATATCCAAGCTAGTGGATGACATGGAAAAAGAGTGTGTGGCCATCAAAGACGAATCGCTCAGAATATCCTGGGGCATGCGAGGCGGGATCAGTTACGATCATGCACTGATGCTAAGTAATTCTGAACGAGAAAGCATTGGCAAACTGCTCAAAGACAATCTGGAAACAACCAAAAAATCAGGGCTACCATATTTCTGATGGATCTAAACACAGCAAAACAATCAATTGAACACTGGCTGGAAAACTTTATTGAAGTTCCGCATCCGGCCCTGGGTGGGTTTGCACCTTGTCCTTATGCCCGTGCTGCTAGAATCAAAAATCAGATCGATTTCAGACTAGGCGGTGATCCTTACCTGGATTTACTCATGTTAAGTAAAACTGGTATGCAAAACTGGGAAGTTATTGTATACATTTATGACGCTGAACTCTGGGGTGCTGATGAATTTAACGAACACATTGATGCGGCCAATGCTGTGCCCATGAAGCAAGCTGGATTAGTGAGTTTGAGTGATCATCCAGCACATCCAGAGCAACAACGTGGCATATGTTTTAATCAGGGCACCTACGCACTGAGTATTTGTGCATTAACCAAAAATCTAGACGACGCAAGTCAGCAACTTTACAAAAAAGGATACTATACTGGTTGGGATTCAGAATATCTGGATGATTTGTTTACACACAGACAGGATCCCAGAACATGATTTATGCCAGAATACGATTAGCTGATACCGACTACTCAATATCTGACAATTTTCAGGTAATAACCAATCCAGAACCTGCAGAACTGGAAAAAATCTATAACACTTACTGCGTACACAAACAATTCCGTTCTGTGATGCCTATATTTCCAGAAGAATACTTTAAGAACGAAGTACTAGGCTATTACGATCAAGACAAATTAGTTGCATTTAGTCTAATGCAAGTGTATAATGACAAAAATGTAGAGGCTGTTCAGTTTGCCTGGGATTATGCAAACCCAAAATTACATCTGGGCATTGTGAGTCTCAGAAGTGAATGTGCTTACTACAAAATGAGAGGGTTTGATTATTTGTATCTGGGAGAAGCATCAGAATACAAACGTCAAATTACTGGATTCGAAACACTAGGACCAAGAACATAATGGACATTTATCATATTTGGGCTGAAAAATCAGCAGACATCTCAGACATTGACTGGGTAAACAACATGAAGGGGTTTTTAGAACATCTGAAAACCGAAGGCAAGTGTGAAGGCTATCGTATCACACGATGTAAGATGGGTTTTGCCAGTATTCCAAACTTGCCTGAATGGCATATCATGATGGAATTCAAGAACATGGCACAATTAGAAGAGGCATTTCAGCGTGTGGCTCCCCTGGAAGGCGAGCTGGAAACAAAACACAAATCGTTTAATCAATTTGTAGAGGATATCAAACATGCATATTATCGTGACTGGCCAGATACATTTGAATAAATAAATTTGTTACGCAATGTAACGTGCCTAATCAAAACCCAGATGTTCGCCAAAGCATCTGGGTTTTTTCTTAATTATATTCCTTCAGACTCGTGCATTATCGCTGACAAATAATACCATCTTTGTATAAAATATTGTGCAATTACAGCTATTACAACTGATATGTAAAGTATTTCTAACAGCTCAAGATGTCTAACGACATCTGAAACTCACTGTCGTTCGTTTCGTTTTCTTTTTTATTGTGTGATGCTAACAAAATATTTTTAGTATTAAACTTGAATACTTTCTGTAGATTAAGCAGTCAGATGGAACCTGATTTAACGGTTCCATCCTCTTTCTGTTAGTATCACAGCCTTTCTTGGAAGTAGGTGTTTAAAGTTTTTACACTATCTTTGTTAAAGGGACTCTGCGCTTTTCCCGTACCTACCGCGACCCACAACATATAGTTGTGTCGTAAACCTCGTTCCTAGTTGTTTACGTTCATTTATAACTAATAGTGCTTAGATCCAAAGCAAGCGATCTCCGTCAATACTTTAACACCAATGGGTGTGTCTCAACGTGTACGTGTCTGATTATTACATCAGTTTTTTCACAGCAGAATTATGACCGGCCTGCCAACCTTATGTGCTTTGTTGTGTCTATACACTCAACGTTTATTCTTTTGTGTTATTGTGTACCAGAACAAATTTTCTTTAAATTTTCTGTATTTTGTTTATTTTCTAAGAATGTGCCTAATTCTGTTATAATCCAATTTGTGCCTAAGTTTTTGCCTGAGTAATATGTATAACTTGGTGTTAAAAATTTATCTTGATATACCTGTTCAAATGCCAAAAATGTGCCAATACGGTTGAACTTCATGAATAAGAGATTTACATCTCCGTCGTCCGCTGCATCTAGGCACTGTGTTATCCAACCGTCAAGAACCTTGCAGTCGCCTGTGTATAGTTGATGCCACGGAAATTCTTTGTAACTTTTACATTCAGCATTAAAACGAGGAAAACTCAAAGGAGGAACAATATCGCCCTTTAACACTCGAATAGTGCCTTCGTGTAAAAATTCTTTTCTAGCGGAGTTTAAACCGCCTACATACGCACCAGATCCCGGAACACGAATAAACGTTTCTCCGTAAATGCTAGATAGTTGACGGGCAACATCTCGTTCCCAACTACTACCTTTTGCTTTCTGCGGACTTGGCACGTGCTTACTTATATCCTGTAACTAAAATGTAACATTTTTCACATCAAATATTATCATCGTTATTGTACGTGGTAAATCCATTCTCTTTCACAACAGTTAGTGTATTGTGAACACGCCCAATAAGCTCATCTTTATGTGATACAAGCCAAACGGATTTATTGCGATCTCTGCTCATGTGTTTGAGAATACTTAAACTATTTTCAACGCCTTGTGTGTCCATGCCAGAGTCAATAAGTTCGTCAATAAACACAAGATTAATTGGCTGATACAACGATTCCCATACATCACGGAACGCCCACGACAAACTTAATATAAGTCTATTGCGTTCTCCGCGCGACAAGTTATCAAAATCTAAATCACGCCCCAGGTCTGTGATTTCTACACTGAGATCATTTAAAAACTGTACAGTATGCCGTAGTCCGATCTTGTCAAGATAATGTGTTAAACGACTGTTTAGATATGCTAGATTTTGGTCAATGATCTTTTTGCGAATAAACGAATCTTTGTTGGTAAGCAGTTTAAGCAAAAAGTCTTGATGTTCTTGTAAGTTACTTAATTCGTTAACGCGATCGTATGAAATTTCCTGTAATGCTTCTGCTTCCATTTCTGCAATCTGTTCGGCGTATGGATCTTGTTCATTTTGGCGTGTTTCTAACTGTTTCTGCGCCGTTGCTAGTGTATTTTTGTGCTCATATGCTTCTTGGACTGTAGCATAAAACGTCGTAGGTTTTGTTTCAAGCGTGCCAAGTTCTTGTAACGCAAGTGTGTGCGCTTCACGTTGACCTTCGTTTGCGACAATTTGCAGCGCCGCCTCTTGTAGGGAATTCTCTTTATCACGTAGCGTATCCTCATGGTTAGCATCATGCAACTCCTGGCCACACGCATAACATTTGTGATCACGCAATGCAGCAATTTCTCGTTCTAGTCTAGAAATTTTATTTTCTTGCTGCTTATTATCTGCATCAATGGCAGCAATATAGCCGTTGAGTGTATCAATTTGCGTTTTCTTTTCTGTCCATGCACTAATAGCTTCGAACGCATTAACTTCTGCTTCAATATCAATATGTTCAAAAGCAGCAATAGCAGATTCAAATGATTGTATATCTTTTACCTGGTTATCAAGCCACAGCCGCTGCCTGAGTTTTACACTATCAATTTGATCCTGAATACGCTGATTGGCTTCTGTAACAGCTTGAATTCTTAATTCTTCTTCTTTTAGACTTTGTTTAACTGCTCGCGCTTGTTCTTTTAGTTCATCTGCTTTTTCTGTAAGCAGTGTGATTCCAAGTAATTGCTCGATAATGGCACGTTGATCGTTAGCCCGCATACTGAGAAAAGGTTCGGTATACGTGTTCAAAGCCACAATGTGTTTAAACATGTCGTGACTTATACCTAGCAAATCCTCAATAGTTTTTTGTGTTTCTCTGGAATCGCCCTGAGCATTATCTGTTGCTTCTTGTTCTTGGCTTTCGATATAAAACTTTAGTACACCTGGTTTACGCCCACGTTCAATCCTATATTCTTTGCCAGAATGTTCAAACTCAACAGAACACAACATGTTCTTCTGGTTTGTTTTATTAATTAAATTATCGCGTTTGATGTTAGTGAGTGCTACACCATAAAATGCATAACTTAATGCATTGATAATAGTAGTTTTGCCTGTGCCATTACGAGCGCCATCGCCGCCTAGGTCCATGTTATTGCCTAGCACAAGAGTTAAATCATTGCGATCAAAATGAACAGCCTGAGTAGCATTACCTACGCTCATGAAGTTCTTAACTGTTAGTGTTTTGATTTTGATCATTGATTACTTCTTTGCAAATTTAGTAATTGGTCGAAACAATTCTAAACATTTTTTTTCTTGTTCTTTAAGAACTTTGACATTATAATTTAAAATTTCTTGCATATTATAATACATTTCTCTCAGCTCGTCAATTGGTTTTAACGATATGGTTTTAACTAACTCAGATGTTGCTAAAAATCTTTCTTCATAATCTTGAATTGTATCATATGATTCGTCCCAAAAATCAGAAAAGGTCTTGAATCCAAAACTGTGTAAGTATTCTAATGTGTTTGCTGCGTTATACATTATGAATGGTTTTTTATTAGCAATAGCTCTTATGGTTTTTTCACTAATAAACACATGCGGTGAATCAAACATAGTTTCGCTAATAACATCCATAAAAAATAAATGATATACGTCCTTAATCTTATTGCGTGCTAACACTGTGTCTTGATGTGGGTCCAATGGAACGGTGTGTAATTCATTTATTTGTTGATTTGTAGTGAATTTAAATCCAGTAAGATTAATTCGAACAGGTTGTGTAATGATTATATCCGCCGTGTCGAGATTTCTACTTGCTGCTGTGTTAACAGCTTGCTTACTATTTGGAATGTTTTGTCCTTTAAGTTCGTTTTCTATTGCGATAACTGAACCAAAATTTGTACGCACACAATCAAGTAAATTGTATTTTTTTAAGTACTGATAAATTTTAATTCTATGGGGTCTTTGTGCTCCGCCATTAAAACAAACTGCGGGATATGTAATATCAATTGGATTTGTAAACGGTTCTGTCAGGTTCCGTTGTATAGTATCGTAATTAAAAAATTCACTTATAACAGTAGGGTGATCGTATTCATTGATCTTATAATAGCTTTTGATTGCTTGCGATAAGTGACTATGGTTAGCTATTAATAACATAGTGTTAAACGGTAGATCGGCTTCTTTCCAGCAGTTGAACAAGTTATTAATAGCAAAACCAATCGGACAGTTAAAGTAATAATAATCAGTATCGGGATGCACAATGACTATTTTCTCATCAACTTCAAAACTATCTTTTTTTAAAGAAAACAGCTTGTTGTACAGTTCTGCAGGATTGTTATCATAATAAAATAGGTTTATAACGTCAATTATTTTCATTTAAAAAGGACTCTGTTACTAATGACAATTAATCCAGTAATTGTGTAGTTCTTGTACAGTATTTGTATCAATTTGATCAAAATTAAAATGATTGCAAATACTTTGATATCTTACAATAAATGATTGTAAATCAAGAATGTCACTCAAATTAATTTTATAACTATCTATATCCCACTCATAAATGTTTTTTAGATTCAAAAAGTCTTTTCTTTGATTAACGTTTATAATCTTGTCTTTGACAAACGATCTAAAGTTCTTATATGTTAGAATATATTCGTTTTCAAAATTGTATATAGAAAAGTTTGGACGATGACTAAGGTCTGCAATTTTAATGTGTTGATTGTTGCTTTCTAAAATACTAAAATGTTTTTTGTAAAATGAATGCGAATACCATCGACGAGACGCATTGTCAATATTAATTATCAATCGAATTGAGTTCGCAAAATATTCGGGCATTTCTTTTTTATGCCAAAAAATAGGAATAAACAATCCTTGCTCTTTACATTCAAAGTAATATTTAGAACAGTTTTCTTTTTCTAACTTGAGAAATTCTTCAATCGATAGGTTGTTTCCTCTGGGATAAGTTTGAGAAAATATCTGCCGTGTCCCCCAGGTATTAAACTGAGATCCCGGTTCCAAATCTAACCAGGTTGAATAATTTTTTGTAAAGATTTTATTAAAATACAAAAGCCAATTGGTATTTGGCTTACTGATATGGTCTATTTTAGAAAAATGTGCTATATTATTGCTGCATTGTAATATTGATGATAAAAAATTTCCAGCAGCACCTTGTGCAAAATTTACAATTAGAAATTTTGGTAAATTTGCAATGTCTTTTGTAGATGTTTTATTTAAACAGTTTTTGGTAACTTTAACCATTAAGATATTCTTCTATTAATAAAAAGATTTCTTCTTTAGAATATAGATAGCTTGTGCCAGAATATTGTAAATCGTATAAGGATGCGCTCATCTGTATTCCTATACCGGGCATAAATCTATCAACAATTTCGCTATTTAAAATAGGTTCTGATACAAGATTTATTACTCCGTTGGTGTGTTTTTCCAAATCAGATACGAGATTATTTAAAGGATACCATTGGTTATTTTGCAATAGATTAATCTTACTAAGATACATTTTGTGCTTAATATCGTATAAGATATTTTTTTGTATTTCTTTGTGTATTAACGAAGGTAGTCTAACAATTAAAAAATTATTAAATCTTGACGACACAAACTCTTCAAGGTGTTTTCTATTTTGCCCATATACAGTGTCTAATCTTGACACAGCATCAACTGTGCTAATCAAAACAATTTTTTCAACAGATAGTTTGTCTAAGTTAGTTATTAGGTTGTCAATATTTGCACTATCTTTTTGAGGATTAGACAACACTTCTAATCTTGATCCTGCTGGAGCAGCACAGTAAACTTTTTCGTAATGCGTATTAGAGATATCTGCTATATTTGTTCTATGGTAAAAATGATCAATGTCAGTTTGCTTTGAAATGATAGAACCAATAAATCCAGTTGAACCAATTAACGCTTTCATAAATTTCTGTAAATATCCAAAAGTAACTGTTTATTATAAAACTCCGAGTCAATATTTGTTAATTGTTCTGTGATAATTTGATCAACTGAGTGAAACACAGCAGTTTCATTATATTCGTTTTCGTACTCTTGATTTCTTGCTTTAGGCAGCAAACTAATTTCTCTAATACCATAACTATTAACAAACGTTTCTTTAATAAAGTTTGCTTCTTCGTAACTAACGTTAATATCTAAGTTAACACGCACATGCATATTAGGTTTTAAAATTTGATCTGCGTGATCAATTAGTGCCGACAATTCAACAACACGATATGTCGGTTGTTGATCCCATGCATGAAATTCTGTTGTGCCATCCCAATCTAAAATGGTAGCACCACGTTGTTCGTCTCCTGAATCTGAGAAGTTATGTGGAAACGCATTACCAATATAAGTGACATTGCCACGTTGCTGACGCAGATGGAAATGTCCACTAAACACACGCTCTACATACTTGAAGTCATCTACGTTAACTTCGCCAGTGTCTGGCATTTCAACCATGGCATTCATTTTAAAGTGTGGTAATTCAAAATGACCAAATACGTACTTAGATGTAATCTTTTGAATGCGTTTGTGGTCATCGCCGACTAACCACGGCACAATAGTAACGTCACCATCTGTAAACCAATCGTTTACAACATGTATATTAGGCAGATGCCTTGCCCATTCTGCGCCGTGAATATCGCGCTTGTCTCTATAGTACAAGTCGTGGTTGCCAGGCAAAAAATAGAACTGATCAAACGCAGCACTTAGTTTTTCTAAACTGCGCAAACTGAAGTTTAGTGTTTGCAGGTTGATACTGGCACGATGATGGTGCCAATCACCTAAAAACATTCCAGTTTCACAATTTTTACTTTTGGCTAAATCAATAAACCAATCTACAAAACTTTCGCAGTCTTG
>Ga0196901_1001054_pt1 | contig 14156 bp, 29 predicted proteins | sample CB_VirMetaG_FD_169099 | JGI IMG/M metagenome (GOLD analysis project Ga0196901, IMG submission 169099) | Freshwater to marine saline gradient viral communities from Chesapeake Bay - CB_1504_1 Viral MetaG (v3) (version 3) | ecosystem: Environmental > Aquatic > Marine > Coastal | place: USA... | reverse complement strand
AGTATAAACAATATCAAATCGGCCTTCTTGCGACTTGACAGCGTCAGGCATTGCCAAAGGTGCGCCATCCTCAAACATACCGTATTGCTCATAAATAGAAATTTCCCGCATGATAAGCGGCTCTAACAATTCGGACATCTGTCTGCCAGCGGTTGGGGTCAGAAGCTGCCCCTTTTCCTGCGCTCTTTGCAAAACCTCTGTTGCCGTCATTGCGGGTGCATCCACAAGGATTTGAAACAGATTAAGAAAGAATGCACGGTTAATAAACTGGCGGCTTTCCTCGATGGTGTCGCTTGACGTTGGAATGCTCGCACCTGATTGGTAAGGACGAACCAAAGGCTCGCCGTTCATTCCCAATGTGCCGTAGTTAATCTTACCTGATTGCATGGAAAACTTGCGGATTGAACGCTCATCTGCTGCCAGAATAGGCGGGTCCACAGCCATATGGCGTGCGCGAAGGTCTGTCTTGCGTACAGCGTTAAGCATCTTGATTTCAGCCAGCACAGACATTGCGGGGCTGCGACCGTAAATCTCGTTGGGGCTTGTCGTCCATCGGCTGATAATATACGGAAAAGAGTTATAGCCACCTACGTCAATCAGTGAATTATCTTCAATAGAGATATGATAGCTAACAAACGGCATGTCACCATCACCGTTCTCGTTTGGCATCACAACATGCAGGAATTCAAGTTTCTGGCTTGGGTGTTTCTCAAAATTTTTCTTTACACATGGAGGGGCTTTATCACCCCATTTCTCCATACCTTGCCGCGCTGTAAGCCTGTACTTCCGATAATCTACATCAATAAAGCCGCGATTGTTCTCCATGTAGAAATGTTCGGCTACATGGCCCGACTTATAGCGAATACCACTTCCAACCATATCTTCAACAATCATAATCCCTGTGCCAAAGGCCAGCAGGGATAAATAAGTCTCGTGAAGCTGTGATGCAAAGTTAGACCGCGCTGAATACCTGCGCTTGAATAAAAAACTTGTTAGTTTATCTGCCCACTCTTGAGATGCCTGATCGTCTTCAATTTCCTCTGGAAGGCCAATCTTGTGCCATTGTGTACCACGTGGAGATACAACGCTTTCAATGGCGGCTGCGCCATGGTCCAAAGCAAGGGTGGCTGTATCATCAAACTTCTTTGAAGTTCTGCGCTCGCCTTCTTCCCTCTTGCTGCCGAAAAACTCATCCTGACGGGGCAACACAAGCGGGGCTACTTCTGCCCAATGCTGTTCAAATGTGCTGCGGTCAGATGCAAGTTGACCCTGTTTCTGGATTAGTTCAGAAGCTATGCCCATTTAACCACCCAGAAGACGTTTTGTTGCAATACCGTTATCATCCCCTGATGTTCCGCTTGACAGCATTGTAGAGCCACGACCAGCCTGTAATGTACGGCGGCGTTTCTCCTCATCTTGTGCTGCCGAGATTTCAGCCGCTTTTTCTTCGGCTGTCTTTTGCTTTACCGTCTCAACCTTTGGCATACTTGGTTTTGAAAATGGATTAAGGCCGCCCATGTGTCCCCCTTACAGATTATACGGGTCTGTGTCATATGAAACGTTTTCCGTGTGAACAACATGATAAACCCCGTCTGTTGTCACTGGTACTTCGTTAAACCCTACGGCGTACGTTCTGAAAGCATCTGCGCAATGGCTTGCATCGTCATGCAGGTGCTTATCTTTCCATACTCCATGCCTATCGTCCCATTCACGCCTATAATTGTCAAGATGTTTGATGCCCTTTGAACAATGCTTTTCATCAAACCATGTCTGCGCCAAAACTGGCTTGCAAAAGTTCTGAATATCTTTCCCGACATCCTGTGTTCTGGGAACAATGCGAATGGGATTAATGCCGACAGATTGCGCCAATTGCTTTGACGTTTGAACCTCGCGCCCCTGAATACGCTTTGCGCCATCGTGGGGCCAGATATGCTCTTGATAAACATACGGCTTTGATAGCAACATTCTAGCGTAGTAATCCCATCCCTCGTTATGGCTCTCGTGGTAATCAATCATGCGGCGTTGGTTGTTGATATACTGAAAGAACCAGATTGACATATCATCGTTCAAGCCAATGTCCCAGAAGGTATAAACCTTATGCCGTGGGTCATGGGAAACAGTTGTAATCTGCCCACGTTCACGAATAAGCGTCATTTGCTTGGTATAATACGCGCCTTCCATTGACTGCTGAAAGGCTTCTTCCGGCGTAGAGGGATACTCACGCAGCATGTAATCGCCCTGAGTTTCTTTCTTCTTGACGTACCATGCCTTTTGACCGGGGCTTAACTCAATACCGAGATTATATAGTTTCTGAAAATATTCCTGCATTTCCACATCAACAATCGTATTGCTGATGTAAGGCTCATCCAGTGTGTAGCTTTTATCCTCAAACCACGGGAAAAAGAATAGCTTCGGATCAAGCGGCGATAGATGAGCGTTTGTTTCCTTCAGGCGTCTGGCACGCTCACAAAGCTCGAAAAACTCCCCACTGTTACCTTCTGCCGTACTCTCGATGTAAATCTGCTGTCCGGCTTGTACGGTGTTTAATGCCCCTGTTTTGATCTCAACGGCTTTATCTGGGTATCTTGCGGAGATTTTACCGTACTCGGATACATGCAATATCTGGAAAGTACCGCCACGTAAGGATGTGCCGATGTTTATTGACGATCCATTGCTGAATGACATCTTGCGTGCGCTGTCTGTCACGGCTGGTATATTATCCCTTAACCACTGCGGCAGTCGCTCATAGGCAAACTTGATCTTATTCCCGAATAAGTCTTCCGCGTCTTCACGTGTGGCAGCGATAACACCTGCTGAAATATTCTTCTTAAACAAACATTCATCCAATATGTGAACCATAATGAACGTGGAAAACCCTAGCTGACGGGCTTTCAGAATAACATTAAACTCATGGCTGTTCTCCATGAGCTTTCTTTGTGCGGAATTGGGCGAGAATTTTACCTCCCGCCCTTCCTTATCCTTGATGTAGTAAAGATTGGACATCCGCCAAGCCTTGGACGACAAGAGCATCTTTAGCTTGGCGGTATCCTGATCCATTAGGCAGCGGCGTAGTAAGTCGCGTCTATTTTCTTAAACTCGCCAGCAGAAGCATCCCAGATAACAAGGAAGTCACCGGACGCAGGTGCAGCCAGTTCTGCCAGTTCGTTGATGTTCATATATGCAAGAGCGTACTTGTCGTTCATGTTATTTCCCCTTAAGCGTCTGCGGCTGTATCAATAAATTGCCCTGCCTTGACGACCTCTAGCCGCGACTGGTCAGCAGGAAGGAACTCATTTCCATCGGTATTTGCCACGGCTGATACGTTTGTATCACCGATCTTATACCAAAGGTCCGCGCCATTAGCGGTAATCAGAATGGCTTTTGTCTGCGCGTTGAAGGCTGCTGACTTTACCCCGGCATCAAGAACCTGCGTTGTAACACGCTGCCCGTAATCTGCGGATGTTGTCTGTCCTGATTGCAGGGGCGAAGGTGAAGAACGCTCACTGATAATGACTTCATCGGCCATTTGTTAACTCCCGTTTTGGATTTCTTCAAGAATGTTTTTGATAGATACAGAACCGCTATGCTCTGTCTTTTGGCTATCGTGGTAATTATGCTTACCCAGAATGAGCTTGGTAATGGTGGGATTGTACGTACCGTCTAGGCCGTTTGAAAGCAAAACATCTTCCTGATGCGTCAGGAGATTTTCAATAATGTCAGAAAACTGTGGCTTATCACCGTCTCTTACCCATGCGTGTACAGTCTCGCGGCTAATACCTAGAGAAACAGCAAGTCCTGCAATGCTTGGGATTTTCTGTCCCAATTCACGCCAGCCACCGTTGATATACTCGGCGGTTTTTTTCAAGATTTCATCATTGTAAAGCGTAGGTCTAACCATGCCATAAGTATATGCGGCATGATTATGCGGCGCAAGCGTTTATTTCTTACTTTTGCCAGACTTACTCAAAGCAATCGCCACGGCTTGTGCTTGCGGCTTTCCCTCTTGTTTCAGGCGCTTGATGTTTTCCTTGATTGTCTTGTCTGATTTTCCAGATTTTAGTGGCATTATAATTCCCTTCAATAAACAACAACTCGCCCTTTGTGCTGTATCATTTTCTCAATGAAAAAATCAAACGGCACTGGCCCGTATAATTCAAGAGGATAGCTATAGTCTCTTGTTTCATAATATATCTGCTGTGCTTTGAGTAAGCCTTCATATGTTATTTCTGTCATTTCAAATACTCCGGCACTTCATCCATAATAGCCTTGGCAAGCCGTTTTGTTGCTTCCATTGGCTTGGTAGTGCCTAGCCGCCAGCGGGTGACTGTGCCCCTTGTGCAGCCCATTAGACTTGCAATACGTGCATCCTCTGACAATGCGCCTGTGTGGTAGGTCATTCTACACCGCCTTTTGCGCGGGTGATTGCGGCATCGGCTTTTGCTAGCGCGGATTTAGCGGCTTGATATGACACGCCTTCTGGGTTTTTCCGCATATCAATACAAACCTCCAAAGCCGCCAGTAGTTCAGCCTTGATCGCTTCGTTTTCGTAGTAGACGTTACAGGCTTTTACGATAAAGGCGGCGTCTTCTTTTCCCGTATAGGCTGCAATGGTATTGCCGCCGCTCTCTGGCACCACATCATTGCTAATCATGCCAGACCTGTTTTCTTGAAATATCCAAGGCAGCGGCGTGTGTTTATGTTCTTCGGTCATTTTTAAAATCCCTTTTCTGTGTTGCTCTATCTTGATATTACCACAATGCTATCTTATCACAACAACAATCTGCGCAATATTATTGCTTTCTATTTCCCTTCGCCAATCACTTGCTTTACGGCTTCTTTCAGGTCTAATACGGCTTGCCTTTTATCTGTCGGTATGCCGTAACATGCCCAGTTTTTAATCGTTCCCTGTGTTACACCCATGTGAATGGCGATCTTTGAATAATACAGGCCGACCGATCTAAGAAATTCCGCGTCTGTCATTGATTTAGCCCCGCTTTTAAATGCCGCATCGGATAAGATGTGAGCCAAAGCTCAACCGTTTCTTTTGCTGGTTTTACCTTTGCGCGGGTTTTAAGCAAGTAAATGGCGCAATCCTTATCAATTTTCCCATTTTTGAGCATTTTCCAAACTGCGCCAACAGTGTAAAATTCCTTGTCCCACTTCATGACATTTTCGCAATGTAATTGGATGTTGATTTTTCCGCAGCCTTTAGAGTTTTAAAGTGGCGGCCTTCATATCCATTAATAACATTTTCTTCGCCATCACGGTCAATTCTAACGATCAAGGCATAAAAATGGCCGTCTGCGTTTTTTCTGATTACTGCTTTATGTGGGCTCATTGTCTCTCTCCTGTGTTTCTTGATCCACTCTTGATCCTATAACCTATATTACCATGACTTTAGCGTCATGCAATAGGTTTTTTTGGTAATTTTATTGCTTTTTAAAACAACCTGCCCTGCCGTTTATGCTCTTCCAGCCTTTTAACGCTTGCGGCGTGATAATCTGGGTCTTTTTCAACACAGATAAAATCAAGGCCAAGGTCGTGACACGCAATGGCGGTTGTACCTGAGCCGGAGAAGGGGTCGAAGACTGTACCAGAAGAAATAGACTTGCTTGCAATGTATCCAATTAAATCAATGGGCTTTTGCGTTGGATGTAGTGCATTGTCTGTTTTTTGAAATTTTAAAATATTGCTTTCACGCTTACCAATGAGGTGTTTATTTAATTTGTTAACAAATATAATCATTTCATATTGTGGCGCAAAATCAGCAAATAAATCACCGCTGCCATGATTGTTTTTCATCCAAATAAGGATGTTTTTAATTTTAGCATGCTTTTCTATTTCCGTTTTAAATATATCTACTTTATGCCAGCTGCAAAATATATAAGCCTGACCATCTTCCTTTAAAATCCTAAAGGTTTCTTCTGCCCACTGCGGAAGCCAGTCTAAATTATCATCACCATCTATTTTCTCATGCCTTTCTTCTCTTCTTCCTGATTGGAATTTCATTCCAAAAGGAGGATCAGTCAAAACCAAATCCACACACTTGTCGGGCATTTCCCGCATAAAATCCAGACAATCGCCCAAATGTATTTGATTAATCATTTAATCACCCGTTCAATAAACACTTTCCCCAGTACCTTTTCAATCAATGGCCCCTGCTTACGTGCCAACGGCAACAACAGCTCATCCTGAATGAATATGTGGTCTTCCCGCTGCCATGCGTCACGAAACAGGCCATATACGGCATAAGGCGGTAATACCTCTGCCAGTTTGTTATGCAATGCGCTGGGATGCCAAGTGAAATCCGGCGCGTCCTGCTTTATGCCTTGAATGTAGGTTTTTAATTTGTGGTGCATTACTCAATCCCCGCAAAAGGAACGTATTTAGTATAACCCAAGGAAGGCTCGTTTCGAATAGAACGCTCTGCCAGCCATTTAATACTATCACCATGCAGGCACAACATATCACCGCGATATGCTTCCCAAGGCTGATCTTCTGGGCTATGGGCTAAAACAGCCCTAGCGGCCTTTGTAAGGTCGTTGTTTTTTTCTAGGTCAAATCTATACATCTAAGTGCCTTTCTTTTTTTGTACGGCGCACGTCCTATTGAATTTCGCTATTTTAAACTGTATTGCTTACGTAGTGATGCTGTTGTCGTCTTTTTGGCTTCTCTGCACCGCCTATGCCAGCCCCTGCAATCCCTTGGGTTAGGTTTGCGTTCTTTGCGGATGTTTATGCGAAATCCGAATAGGGTGAATGAGATCATTTTTCACCCCCTTCTACTGGGGTGGCTGCTTTATATCCGTCTCTCCACCCCCTTTCGTATATTTCCTTAGCGCATGTCTCCCATGTTGCCTTGTACTTTGCAGTATATTCAAAATCCTTTTCCCAGTCTGGTTTTTGGTTCGGAACAGGTATAGAAGCGTCAAACCGCCAAGGGTATTTCTCCGCACAGTCTGAACATATACCGCACATGGGCGGTAAACATCCGCAGTCATACTGAATTGTTCTCTTTTCTGTCATCTTTATACCCCGCAGCTTCCGTTTGTTTCCATGCAATAATGGTCTGTTTCTTCAAAAGCAAAATCAGGGGCTTTTTTTACGTTTTGTGCCAATTCTTCAAATGAATAACCGTCATTGAATGTATGCCCGTGTTTTTTTTCCTGCGCGATAAGCCATTCAACACTTTGTGGATTTGTTCTGCAAAGCATGGCGTTTTGATACTCGCTGTGGAAAAAGCACCCTTCGCAGTTCCCGCCCACGGTCTTTCCATTCGGCATGATAGGTAAATCTAAATCAAAACCATTATGTTTCCAAAACTCCGCGACATCACGAGATGTGATGCCTAAATCCCTTAATGGCGTTATAGCAGACTGCATAGAGTCAGAACGCACAATCCTGTTAGGCTCATCCGATCTATACCCTATGGCGTAGTTCCACTTTTTATGCCCTTGCGACCTGATGTACCTTCTCGCAGTTTTTACTTTTAACTCACTGGTGCAAAAACGCTTAAATTTATTCGGTATTGCTTTTCTTTTTGCGTTTAGCTGCGCAAATGGTGCGCCTTCTCTGTTTGCCGTGGCGTAATCGACAATTTTAAAGCCGGCTTTATTAAGCGGATCTGGACAGTAATATTCTAACCAGACGATATTTAAGCCCCATTCTATATCCATCTTGTTAATAAAATCATAAGTAACCGATGCTTCGCGTCCTGTGTTTTGGAACATAAAAACGGTATCTTTATTATTTTTAAGCAAATAGGCCATATACCCACTCGTTCTCCCGCCTGATATTTGAGCAAATGTGATCATTTCTTCTGCCTTTCTACAATTTCACGTAATTCCGCTACAATCGCGCGGAAATTCTCGTTTTGCGCTTTTAGCTGTTTGTTTTCATTGCGGAGGATGGTGTTTTCCTGCGCTATGAATGATATGTTTTTATCCAACTTAAACTTCCCTGAAATATGGCCCGACCTTGGTTTCCATCGCCATTGACGGAACCGCATCGCTGCCAACGTTTACTTTTAGCGTGTATCTAGTCGCGTCCATTTCTAACCAGCGCATGTCGTCTGCGCCCTCGACTTGGCGTATCATGTAAAGCTGCTCACAGGCTTTTTTCAATCCACCTCCGCCGAAAAGTTTTCCGTCTTGGTTCATCTGGGCGAGAATAACAACCCAGATTTTATTCTTTTTGGCGAAGTCTGCCAGCTTCTGGGCCACATCCCGAAGGTGCTTTTCTTCTGTCTGCCTATTGTCTGCACCAGATACAAGCTGCCAGTAATCAACAATGAACCCTTTTATGCCGCTTTTTGTAACCATGCGGCTTGCTTCTTCGATAATCTCATTCACTGTAAAGCTGGGCGCGTCCACGTAAAATGTGTGTTTCCTTGGCTTAACTTCTGCCAGCCGCTTTTTAATTTCATCCCGTTTATTCAAAAAAGCCAGCGAGTTTATACCCAAGTCACGGCTGATATTTCTCTGCTCGATGTACATTGAACCCATTTCCAGCGCGAAATAAGCGTGATTTGTACCCTGTTTGTCCAGATTGTAGCTGATTGTATGCGCTAAAGTTGTCTTACCTGACTTCTCAGCCCCGCATAAACCGTAAACAAAACTGGAATACAGGCCGCCGCCCATTGCCATATCAAGCTGGTAAATCCCAGTCTTGTCACAAGATGGCGGCATTTCCAAAGATTGCTTAATTTCTTCCAGTACAGCCGCAGCGGTCTTTGACTTGTCGCTTCTGCTTTCTGAATTTTTCACCGCAGATAATGTTTCCCGTATCTCCGCAAGTGACATTTTTTCGTTAATTTGGGATATTGCAAACAAAATGCGCTCTTTTTCAGTCTCCTGCCGTATCGCCAAGGAATAGTCACGGATTTGCTCTCCGCTGGTTGACATCGCAAGGTCGGTTATATCCCTAAGGCTTTCAAAATCATCTGATGATAGGACTTTGACAAAATCAGCAATTGAGAAAGATTGCTTTTCTGCCCATAGTTCCCTTAAGCGGGTAAATACAAAACGGCAAAAATCATCTCTAAAATCTTCTTCTGACAAGTCAGCGTCCAGAATACCGGACGGGTTGCCGAAAAGAGCCGCAATCAAATAATGCTCAAACATCGCTAATCCCCATAAGTTGCTTTTGAAGTTCCATTTTGTCGCTGGTGTCTTTTGGTTTGGCAGGGGATGGCTTTGCATTTGCCAGCCAGTTATTCATAAACCTGCGCTTGTCTTTCTTTGCCTTTCTTGGATTGCTTGCTTCCCATGCCATAGCTTTCTTAATCTCGGCCTGAATATCAACCTTCGGGTAGGCTTGCATCCATGCCTGCAAAACATCCTGCGCAAAATTATATTCTTTATTCTTTTCCTTCTTCCCTTCTTCTATTGTGGTTGCTCGTTGGTTGCTCTCGTGCGCCGTTGTTGGTTGATCGTCTTGGTACAAAGACCAGTTAACTATTGATATTATTGAATATTTGCTGGTTGATTTGATGGTTAAGTTGCTGGTTGATTTTAGCTTAAAAATCGCAGTGCGAATTTCTTGTTCTGATAGGCCAGTTTCAACCGCCATAACCTTGCGGCCAGTAACAAAAGAGCCAGCAGGAATAGTCTTTCCTTGGAATTTACCTTCCTTAAAATTTGCCTTCATTAAGCAATAATTAAAAACATGGGATGTCTTATGGTCTTTAAACCATTCCCATTCCAGAGTTGATCTATGAAGTTTTATCCACCCAGCCATGATTAACCCCTAATTTTCAAAAGAAGTCGTTCAACGGCTTCGGCTGGAATAATCCCGCTTTCCCATAGAGTCATGATGCGCTGTTTTTGGATTGATTTGTCTTTAGCCGATAGCGCGGCTTTAATGAGTATGCCAGATATGGCGTTTTGTAATGACTGCATAGAACCCCCTTAGCAGGTCGCCTTAGATGGAAAAAGTAGGGGCACAACGCTAAGGTCGTTGGGTTCGGTTGCAGGCCTAGCCCCTTGTGAAAACATTAAACACAGATTGCGCGAAAATCAAGACGGAAAATAATTTATTTTTTCGGCAAGTTTTGCCTTGCATTGTCGGCAAGGATTGCGTATAAAAGATGTGGGCGGTCGGCGTGGATGGACACGCAAACGCGTAAAGACTGGACACTGCCAACGGGTAATGCCGCGAGTTCGTCGAAGTTCCAGAGCAGGTATCAAGCCCTGCACTGCCCAACACTTAAAGGAGCAAAGCAATGGATTTATGCTACTGCGGATTTAGAGACGATAGTGAACAACAATTAGACATGCACGGTGAGCCTATTTGCCGTTATTGTGAAGGGGATGAAAATGACCAAAGAGAAACAAAACCAACAGCCTGAGTTTAAGGATGTGCAGGAAGTATTGCACTTTATCCAGAAAAACTTGAAGGCTCCAAAGTCTAATTATAACAATTTTGGTAAATATCACTACCGCTCGGCAGAAGATATTAAGGAAGCCCTTAAAAGCATCATGCCAGATGGGGTTAATTTCTTGACTAGAAATGACATTGCCTTAGTGGGTGAGCGTTACTATGTGAAGGTTTACGCTACTCTTGAATACAAGGAAAAAACCGTTGAGACATACGCATTTGCCAGAGAAGATGAGAGCAAAAGAGGCATGGACGCAGCGCAATTAACCGCAGCCACGTCAGCCTACGCAACAAAACTTGCTATGGATTGCCTTTTCTTGCTGGACGACACAAAAGCCAGTGACGAAACAAGCAAGACAACAAAAAAGCAAATGGATGATGAGGAAGCAAAAAAGCACGTATCAGGCGCAAGAAATGCAGATGACGCAAAAGCTGCTAATGCTCTGGGCGGGTCAGTCCGCGATGGCATTGATGCTGAAACCGTACAGAAAATGTACGATCAGGCTATTGACAGTATTAAAAAATCCCCTGACTTGGAGATCCTAAAAGCTGTTGTTGAAAAAACCAACAAGGGCATAAAGGTTTTCAGTGAAGAGCAGCGGAAAAAAATTACAGCAGAAAAAGATAAGCGTAAGAGCGAATTAGAAAACGCATCACCGCATATGTAAGGAGAGACTAAATGCAATACGACAACACAAATCGCGGCGTACTTTTTAAAAACAACCGCAAGGAAAAAGAAACACACCCAGATTACACTGGCAAGATCAACGTAAACGGCGAAGATTTTGACATCAGCGCATGGGTAAAGGAAGGAAAGAACGGTAAGTTCTTTTCAATGTCAGTCAAACCGCCATACCAGAAGCCAGAAACACACAAAGGCATGAACAGCCAAGGTGACGTGCCAAGCGGTCGGGATGATTTTGAAGATACGGATATCCCATTCTGATTATGCAAAAGGTAAAGCCGATACGCGACAAAGTCCACCTTGCTTTTTTGCTTACGCTACCTTGCTCAAGATGTGGCGCATATCCATCACAGGCCTCGCATATCAGAAGGCACGGCGGCGGTGGAACGGCATATAAAAGTGAGGATGACAGAGGATTGCCGCAGTGCCACGAATGCCACTCCCTGAGCCACCGTATAGGGGAAGTGTCTTTTTACAAGGACGTATATAAAGCACATGAACTAGCTAGGGCTTTGTATTTATTTAGCGGCAATACATGGGAAGCTTTGAGTATAATAGCAAGGATGAGACGTGATGTTTATCATTAGGAACGAACAAAACCGCCAGCAATGCATTGACGCTATCCGCAACATGCCTTTGCACCCAGTGCAACAGGTAAAGATCGGCGACTATAAGCGCAACCGCACAAGGGAACAGAATGACGCCCTACATAGCTGGTTTCGCGCCATTGCAGAGCATACAGGCTATACAGAGGAAGAAGTCAAAGACAAGCTGGTTTTGACCGTGTTCGAGCCTACACACCGACAGGTAAAGGTAAAGCGCGGGAATGAGTTTGAAGAATACACACTGGTAGAACGCCGCAGCACAGCAGATTTAAGCGTTGAGGAGTTTATCAGGCTACAGGATGCCACGCTTATGGTGGCGCATACTTTAAACGTAACACTACAGCCATATGGAGGCAGTTAATGGACTTGAGACAGGATAGACTAGACAAGGGCTACAGCCAGCGGGAATACGCCTTAAAACTTGGCGTTGCCGAGCGTACCTTGCGGTATTGGGAAAGCGGGGAGATTGAAATCCCGTCACTGAAAATGCCTGAAATCATAAAACGGGCAAAGAAGTTGCGGTTAAAGAAATAGCCATTTCAAGAGCATGTTCTGGACTGGTCACAATATAGACAGACCCGCGCCAGTCTCGATGGAATATAACTTCATCCGGTGTAAGTTTCTGCGCTGACTTTGGCTTATCACCGTCTTTTATTTCAAATAGCAGATTTATGCCGTTTTTACCGACTACAATATCAGGAAAGCCAGCCCCCAGCGCGTGGGTGGGATAGACAGAAAACCCTGCAATTCTAAGGGCGTTTACTATGTCTTTTTGGTTAACGTCTGTTCTGGCTGCGCGTCTCATTATGTAAGTATAAATTATTTTTAAAAATAGTGAAATAGGGGCTTGCATTAGGCAATGCTTGCCGTATAATGGGGATACAAAACAGGAGCAAAACCATGGAAAAATTAACAACAAGCGGACATAAGATCAGAACATGCGGCGCACATACAGGCCACATCGTTCAGGACATCGCCTTTTGCCATTCAGAAGCATGGGCAGAAATCATCGCCAATGCGGTGAATACGCAGGAGGAGCTGGTGGGGGCTTTGGAGGAAGTTTGTATTTATTTCGCCGAGACTGGCCATCCGATAGACGCTTTTATGTTGGATCGATGGAACAAGGTGTTGGCAAAAGCAAAAGGTGAAGCATGATCCGCGATTTTCTATCAATCCTATTCCTTTTAACCGTCTGCCTTTTTGGGGGTGCGTTGTGACAGAATTTGACTGGAAAGAAGTTTTCGCCCAAGGCATGGCAGAGCATAACGCGAAACGTGCGAAAGAGATTAGTGAATTACTTGAAAAGGTGCTGCCAGATGACAAAGAATGAAGGAATTTTGAACGACTGCTTTATCTATACGGAATACGCGCTTGACCGTATTATCGCCAGCAAAGAGCTTGAAGATGAACGCTGGAATGATGAATACGAAAGTCATATGCAGCGTGTATGCGCTCAGTGGAGGTTTGTGTAATGTTTAGACTTCGCCAAAAGGTAAAAATTAAATCCAGCGAAAAAATGGATGGTCGTTTTAATTACGGAACTATTGTAGGCGTTGAATTGCTACAAAATGGTTCTTATCTTGGGTATAGAACGGAGCGTGAATTCTTAAACAGATTTGATGGCAAATCAGCCATTTTTAAGGTTGCTTACGTGGATTGTGTAACTGATCGGGCGTGTGTTGAAACATACTCAATGCACGAATTGGAGGCGAAAACAAAATGACCGAAACCCCGCACAAATATCCGTTTGACTGGGTTGAGTTTCATGCATGGAAAAGCAACCAGCCGGAGAATGTTAACCCCAGACTAATAACGTGGATGTTTGAACAAAAAGTAGCGGAGCTTCTAAAATGAAAGGCCGCATCCGCATGATGATCTGCTTTGCCGCTGGATTGTATATCGGCGTGACAGTGGGTTACGGTACTAAGCACATGGAAGCCAGCCCGAAACGGGAGGTTTACAACGAGGTGCAACAGATTACGGCCCTGCTGGAAATGAACCCTGTTAGGGCTATGAAGAAGGAATATTAAAATGACCCTCACCGAATTAAAAGCCCTGATTGACCGCACAAACGATGTGATGGAGCCATCGGATGTTGACCTTGGCGATATGTCAGACCAAAGCAGAACGTATCTTGAATATCTCGAAAATGAGGTTTGCCAGTATCGCACCGCCATTCCCAACGCTCTGGCACTGATTGAGGTGATGGCTGTATCACTGGAACGGATTGAAGCCACCTGTAAAAATGCGACCGATGAAGTTACTGAGCCAATCACAGGTTTACACATAGCCGATATATGCCGCCAAACACTCGCCGCATACGAACAATTTAAACAGAAGGTGGATTGAAATGACCACAGAATACAAAGCAGCTTTGGAAGCAATCAATAACCACACCAACGGCAGACACGCAACAATGCTTGACGATGATGTAATCGAAACCATCCGCCGCGCCCTGCTGATTGCCGACAGGCTGATGCAGGAGCCGAG